>Ga0193718_1000124_pt1 | contig 17145 bp, 21 predicted proteins | sample U2a1metaG_FD_144918 | JGI IMG/M metagenome (GOLD analysis project Ga0193718, IMG submission 144918) | Soil microbial communities from a riparian zone of the East river system, Colorado, United States - U2a1 | ecosystem: Environmental > Terrestrial > Soil > Riparian zone | place: USA: East River... | reverse complement strand
GGGCGGTCGTGTCACGAATGGCGAACTTGTCACCGCAAAGTCGGTTCGCACCGATGGTGGAGTTGAACTCACCGATGGCCGCGTCTTGGACAAAAGTTTCCGCGAGTTTCTGCCCGGTTACGCGGTCACGTCCTACGGATCACAAGGCAAAACGGTGGATTACGTCCTGTTCTCCGATTCCACCGTGAAGGCCGCGACGAACGCGCAGCAATGGTATGTGACCATTTCGCGCGGGCGGCGAGGCATCCGCATTTTCACACCAGACAAAGAGCAATTGCGCGAGAATGTTGCGCGCTCCGGCCACAGGCCGTTGGCGATTGAATTGGTGGCCGGTTTTGTCCCTCGCCGGGGCGTCCGTCTTTGGGATCGCTTGCATGGCCATCTGCTCCGCTTTGGACAACGCGCCGCCGACACATTTTGTCGGCTGAAACTGGCGCGTCGTCGTCACTTAAAAACCACACAAAAACATGAACACAAAAACACCCGAATGTTGGTCGAGCGACCCGAACGCTCACGGCGTCAAAATCGAACTGTCGGCTGAACGGAGTTTATTGTTGCCGTTTGACCAGTTCGCCTTCGCTGAACTCAAAACCGAAGGGAAGCAGCAACATCTGCGTTTGGTCTTCGCGACTCACGAGGTTTTGATTCGCGGAAACGCCTTGCGCCGAATCGAAACGACGATGCAGCGAATGGAATTGGCATTCCTTACCGCTTTGTCGAGCAGTGAACGGAAACTTATCGCGGAAGGTCAGCCGGTGATTTTTGAAATCGCCGTGACCGAGATGAAGGCGTCAGAAAAGCAGTCCGAAGCGGCGACGAAATGATTGTGGATGTCATGGATAAACTTGAACGCCAATGGATTTGAATTGGCGAATCGTTGGATTGGCACGCTTATGTTTGAGGATAATCGGCTTCAATCCCGCAAAGTCCGCCTTCCATACTGCGACGAGCTTGTATTCGCTGTTCAAGATTCCAAGAAGCGCGTAGTCGCATTCATGTGCGGAAAACTTGCTAAGGCGTCCTCCGTCCTTTGGAAGGTCGCCACTTTCACCCCGCCGGGTTTTTATCTGCACACAACGACCATTCGCGTCCACTGCGTCAAAGCCTTCAGATCGGGGGTTCTCCACCAATTGCAAATCAAGCGCCCGACAAACAAGTATTTCTCCAACCTCGCCGGTAATGCCAAATTTACGGCCGCAATTTGTGGCACGCTGATAAACCAGCTCCGCTTTCACCACGTTCGCCACTGCATCCATGACGGCATCGGACACCGCAATGGTTTTGATCATATTTGGCGTCATGGCCATAGAATTGACCATTCTGAATACTCCGGCAAGACCGCCGTTAGGCGGAGTAAAAATAACCCAAGGAACGGAGCGATGAATGGCTGGGATTTCCAATGACGATGTGGTCGAGAACTTCGATTTTAAGAAGTTGGCCGGCTCGGATGAGGTCGCGGGTGATTTTGATGTCCGCTTCCGACGGAGTTGATTCCCCGCTCGGATGATTATGCGCGATGATGATTGCGGCGGCACTCGCCATTATTGCTAAACGGAATACTTCCCTGGGATGACAGAGAATTGTATCCATCGTCCCAATGGACACCAGATAGTGACCTTTGACGCGCCGACGTGTGTTGAGGATGAAAACCACCAGACATTCACATTCAGAATTGAAGTAGGGATGAGACGCGATGTGCGTTTTCCAATAGGCGGCTGCCTGATCCGGTGTTTCACAGTGCTGCATAGCTTCGGGTGTGGGACATTCCCGCAATGAAATGATTTTCCATTCCTGCGGTTGAGCCGGGAATTTTACCGGCTTGATGATTTGATTGATGGGCTGCGGAGCGGTTGCGGTGCTTCCAGTGGTGATGAGGTTTTCCGTTGTGTTCATGTTTTGCGTTTCGTTCTGAAGGAGCGGGACTGCTCTCTTCACCGCACCGGGGAGAGCAGGCCCGCTCCTCACGAAACGCACCCGCCCGCGCCCGCGCCGTCGGGCAGCGGAGCACCAGCAACGGAGTGACAGTGGGCGAAAAGATGTTTCGACTGCTGGCGCGAGGTTGCGCGGAGCAACCAGAGGCGCGGGCGCGGGCGGGATGAACACAGCGGATAACCTCATCTGCGGATGCCTGATAAGTGACGAGCGAGACGGTATTCCGATTCTGCACCAATCCTCGAAGCACTTGAGGAAGTGGTAAAAAATGAACCCCGAATTTCTAATGGCAGAATGGGCGCATTTCAGAATCTCCCCGTTTCAACCGTAAGGCGGATGATCCAGCGGGTTTAGCGAAGGCGAAATGGAAAGACGGTCGGTGCTGCTGGACGGAGCAGCGGGCGGAACGAACGCATAGTCGTCTCCGCCAAGCGAGACGGGAAGCGGCACGGACCGGCAGTGAACCAAACCGTCGCGGCGCGTGCGTTGGGTTGGCGGAGCGAAGTTAGCGCAGTCAACCGCACGCACGGGCCAGCGCGGCATAAATTCGTAATGAATCAGTCGGTAAAATGATGTTTTTAGTGCCAGTGAAAGTGCCAGTGAACGGGTGATGAATGTGTAATTGGTGAGTAGTTGGTTGGTATTGGCTGCGTAATGCCGAGTGCTTGACAAACGTGCGAAAACACCTGATTCTATTGGCGTTCGTTAGTTATGAGGCTGTTCGCCTCTGGTGGTGGGGTGGTAATTGCGGAGTAGTGAGTTTTGGCAAAACTCCATTCTCCTGTTCGATTCCGACCCTCGCCTCCAAATCTTGATGCGTGTGCATCAAGCACTTGGGAGGACAGACGAGGCGACTGTCAGCAGAAATGTCAGCAGAGACATTGACTCGGGCCAGCACTCCCAAAGCACTGGCACCGCACGCTCACAGCACCGTAACACTCGCAGAACGGTTTTCCTTAAGCTCGTAACGAAAGCGTTATGAGCATGAAACAGAAATACCGGATGTTCCGAAGGGGAGAAGTTTTTTACATCCACAACAACGAAACGGGACAGCAAACCAGTCTCGCCACAAAAGACCGAGTCGAAGCAGAGCGGCTTTTCAACGCCAAGAACGAAGCGCACCGCCAACCCGTAATCAATCTTCAAATCGCCCGCGCATACTTAATGGTGAGCGATCCCCAGGCCGCGACGAGAACCTGGCAATTCGTAATGGACGAGATTGTAAAGCTAAAGCATGACGAAACACAGCGGCGCTGGCTCGTTGCGATCAAAGACAAGGCGCTGGACGGAATTCGAGCGTTGCCGATTCTTGAAACGCGCGCCGAACAATTTCTTCGCGCAATGGAAAAAGGGAAGGTCAGCACAAACATTTACTTGCGGAGAATTCACAACTTCGCTTTGGGCATGAATTGGCTGCCCGTGCCCGTGATCCCCAAACGCATGTGGCCGGGATTCTCTTTCAAGGACAAGCGGGCCATTACGCTTGAAGAGCATAAGGCAATCGTGGCCCGCGAACAGAACCCGGAACGAAAGGCTTTTTATCAGTTGGCATGGGCTTTGGGTGCATCGCAATCAGACATTGCGTTTTTGGAGAGCGAAAACGTTGACTGGAACAACAGGATTGTTGGCTACGAGCGGAAAAAGACCGGAGAGCGGGCCTTTGTTAGGTTCAGCGACGAGGTAGCGAAGATTCTCCGCACACTACCGGAAGTCGGGCCGCTGTTCCCCTATTTGCGAAAGGTCCGCGCCGGGGACAGAGCGACCGAATTCAAGCAACGGTGCGTGGGACTTGGAATTCAAGGCGTAAGCCTTCATTCCTACCGCTACGCATGGGCGGAACGAGCGAGGAAAGCGGGAATGCCGGAACGGTTTGCCCAAGAATCACTCGGGCACAACAGCAAGGCCGTGCATCGCGCTTATGCGAAGAGGGCAAAGGTGGTCATTCCGTCTTTGGAAAGTTTCGAGAAGGAGAACGAAGAGAGGCAGATCATCCAACTTGCCACGGCATCGGCGGCTTAGACCAAATCCAAGAATTTATTTCGACATCGGGGTATTCATTCACTTTCACCTCGGCGATCTTCCGAGGAAAGCCGCTGTCACGAGTTTTTGATTTTAATAGCCCCGCTGGCCAGCAGTTTGCTCTTAAGATGTTCACGAGCTTTCGTCAGTTGCCCTTCGGCTTGACTATTCGTAAGCGATTTGTTTCCCACTTCACGTTGTAACTTTTGCTTGAGTTGAAAGTAACGATTAATTTCCATATCAGTCTGCGCAGCGTCAACTGTTGGCTTCATGGAAATCCGGATCGTCTGACGGCCAGTTACTTTTTGCCTGCTCTCATTGGAACGAATTTCTTCCACAACTTTGTCTAGAAGTTTTGAGAATCCGCTTGCACCGAGCTTTGTCGCCGCTTTTATCTGAGGGCCAATTACTTTTTTCCTGTTCTCATTGGAACGAATTTCTTGCACCAGGCTGTCTAGCTCTTGTTTTGAAAGCCCACCAGGCTTTGTCGCCGCTATAGGTGTTACCCCTGCGCCTTGATTCGAAGCCGGACTTTCTGTCGTATCCTTGGCGCTCGTAAGCCCGAGCTTGACGGTGCGGGGACGTCTGACCATTGAACCGTCAGCAATCGCCGGCACGGGCAGGACGCCAGCAGCCTTGGCCTTGCGCAAGGCTTTCAAAATATTCTCAGCCCGTTTTTTTGGAATCGGATAAAGCTTCCTCGACCCTCGGGCAGCAGCTTCGGCCAGCCGGTCAACGACAGCCGCAAATTTTACCTCACTATTCATTTAACAATATGTAAAATATTTCGCGGGCGGACTCAAAACAATCTTCCTGCTTCGTGCGAAGACGAGCTTCGGACACGCCAAGAATCTCTGCGATTTTTTCACGACTAAATTTCCACCAAAAACGCAGACTCATAATCAGTTTACACTCCTCGCCAAGACCATCCAGCACTTTATTTAGATTATCCAATAGCAACTCGTTCCTCTCTCTTTCTTTCTCGTCAACCGGATCAGCTTCGATTTGCCTCTGAACTTCCTCCAAAGACCATACGACATTTCGTTTTCTGGAACTGCGCTTTTCAAAATCGAGCATCGTTCTATAAGCAATTTCCATGCACCAGGAAATGAAAGCGCCCCTGTAGCGATACTGGTCGATTTTCATGAAGATTTTGATGATGCTCGCTTCGGTCACATCTTCGTAGTCGGCATCTCTGAACCCAGGAAATTTCACACGCAAGAATCCGAGTAAGCGCGGCCAAAGATTCTTAAAGAGCGTTGTTTCATATTTCTCGCGCTCTTCTTCAGAAGCGCAACGAATCACTTCCAACAGATTAAGCAATTCCTGATCTTCCATCGCCGGAAATGAAACCCGCCGCCGCGATTTCGAGCAACCAAAAAATTTTCATGTTTTTTCGCCAGACGACTTTGAGCGTCGTCATGCTGAATAGAACTATGACGCGAAGCGTGAATCCAACTGAGACGAAGGGGAGAGCTACGGTTTTTCGTGCTTGGGCATCGCATTTGGTAAAGGCAACTTTCCAGCAACCCGCGCACGCCGAAGCGCTTTTAGTATCGATGCCTCGCGCTCGGGCGGGATTGGGTAAAGCTTCCGGGCTCCGCGTGCAGCAGATTCAGAAAGGCGATCCATCGTCTCTTCCAAGAAGGATGCGCCGCCTGCAGTATGGCGCATCCCAGCCGCAAATGTCTCGCCACGCAATCCATTGTCCGTGGCATTCGGTTCGGAGCTGTCTTTTCTCACCTGTGGGGTTCTTGACTGGGAGTGTTTCCGCATACGAAATCCAAAGCAAAAAGTTAAGTCCGTCCTTTGGCAAACGCCTTTCCTATAGCATGGACACGGTTCTTACAAAAATCTCCGGTCGCTCCTTCCATTGTGAAGGCCACTTTAGCCCTAATAAAACGTAATGATTCCTGAACAGCGCGATTTCATGTATTCGCCCCGTCTGCCGCTCTTATGCAGCACGCAGCAGGCGGCGTGGTTGACCGGATTCCACGAACACGAGATTCCGATCCTCGTCCAAGCCCGGCTTCTCACTCCCGTTGGCAACCCAGGTCAACACGACAAGAAGATGTTCAGCACCGCCGCGATTCAAGAATTGCCGAAGGACTGGCCTACCAAAGCTCGCGCGGCGATCAAACGATACTGGCAGCGCAAAAATTCCCAACGCCGCAGTCCGGTGAACGCCTAATTAACCCGATGCCATCCACACAAACAAAAATCCGTACCGCTTCCAACTCGGCAACAGTCGGGTTCAGGCTCGATCCCGAAATGCGTAACGTTTTGGAAGCGCGCGCCGAAATGGCTGGCGTAAGCCCCCACGAGCTTGGCCGCATTTACGTAGTGGAAGGATTGCTTGCGGCAGAAGAGCGCCAGCGGCTCCGTGAAGAAGTTTCGGCGCTACAATCACAAATCAAAGAAATACGACGCGAGATGGCCCACGCCGTTCAAACACTCCTCGTGAGCGCCGGCCAAATCGAGCCGGCACAGGCCGAAGAATGGGTTCAGGAAAACTTCAACCTCTCTTAAACATGATAACCGCCTCAAAACCATTTCATCCACAAGCTTCGACCTCGACTTCTAGCAAAGCGAAGGATTCGAGAGACCATTTGTTCGATGAAACACAAGAACGTTGCGAAGCTGCGGGCCTCGGTGCTGAGATTTTAGAGCATGGAAAATTCTTTTCAAAAAAGGAGTGGCAAAATTTACTGGATGGTTACACTCCTGATCGCTCGCAAAAGATTGTGCAGAATGCGGACGATCCCTCGCGGCAGTCGTATGTGGATTTTACGATTGCAGCCCCTAAATCAGTTAGCACGTTCTTCGCTGCCGCATCTTCCGAAATCAGAGCAGAAATAATTGAGTGCCACAAAACAGCGGTCCTCTCAGCGCTCGACCACTTTCAAGAATGCGCGGCCTTGAGCAGGCGAACTGTAGATGGCGTGTCTATTTACGAACGAGTGGCAATTTTATGGGCTTTGCATCTCCAAATTGAATCGCAGGCGCTCGACCCCCATCTCCACACTCACTGTGGTTTGATCGGAGTTGGCTTCAGGGAAGACGGCACAACAGGGCAAGTCAGAACCAAAGAATTTTTTGAGGAAATCAAAGCAGCGAACGCTATTTATGAAACGGAGTTGGCTCGTCAGCTTCAGAAGCGCTTGGGGCTTGCAATCACTCCGCTGGACAGAGGGGGATTCAAAATCGAAGGCGTCCCCGATGAACTTTGCAAAGAATTCTCAAAACGCCGCAGCCAAATCGAAAACGAAGTTCAGCGCAGAGAAGCCAAAAATCCCAAGGCATACTCCTACGCCGCAAAAAGCACGCGCCCAGACAAAACCATTCTGTCTCACGAAGCCCTTTATTTGCGATGGCAAAAGACAGCCAAAGACTTCGGTTTCGGTGAGGAGAAAGCAAGCGAGCTCGTGTTGCGCGGAAATGCCCTTCAAGCCGAACCAGAAAATGCAAAAGCAGAATTTGCCGAGGCCGCTAAAAAGGTCCCGAAATCTCATCGCAACAAGTTGATTGAATTTGTGCGCAAAGCGGCAATCGCGCATGGCGCGAGCGGGGGAGACTTGCGAGATGCTTTTAGAGAGCATTTGCCGAAGAGAGAAAAATTAGTCCGCGTCGAGTGGAAGGAAGCATTTAAAAAGGCACCGTTTTGGTCACCGGCAAAACTTGTGAAGGCACCCGTAATCGTAATCGGCAATCCGAAAACGTTTCGCCGGTGGGGAAATATATTACGGGAAAGGAATTCCTCCCTGGGAAAAGCACGCATACAGGAGAAGTTCATCTTTCCGAACGCGCCCCGCTGGAGTCCATTTCATACGTGGAAACTTCCGGCGCTTCGTTACGGCAAAATGCGTCTCACCGAAAAGGAACTTTGGGCCAAAACGCACGCCAAAAAGAATTTGGGCATTGGAGAACTCAGGATCCAACAGCGCCGCGTGTTTCCTAGAGCTTTGCCTTGGAACCCGGCTAAAGACATGAAGGTTCCCGTGGTTCGGTTTGTTCCAAAATCCAAAAGCCAAGGCCGCGACACTCGCAACGCGGAAGCGAAGCAGTACGAGCACACCCACTAAATCAAATTTATGAAATTCGTTTGTTCTCAAGGCCACGAAGTTAAGTGGAACGCCAAAACCTGTTCGCAATGCAACGAGGGGTTACGCGTCCGCGATTTTCTTAAACGGGAATGGAAATTGATTAAGCGCGGGCCTCTTGTTTATTGCACATGGTCAGAATGCGCGCGCGCGCACCCCATCACTTACGAAGAGTGTCCTTTTTGCGGCAGAAAAAATACGGTTGAGAATGCGTTCAAGTCGGTGACCGACCCGGTTAGCTACGCAATCCAGGAATCGAAGCCACAAACACGCCGCAAGTTTCAGCGCCTCTATTTAATACTGAGCGCAATCGCTCTCTTTGCACTTTTTCGCCACATGACGACACTCGATACCGAGACGTGGATCAGGATGGGGATCGTTTCAATCGTCTATTTGGGCTCGCTCGCGCTCCTGATTAAGTGGTTCGTCCGCCCCGAAATCGTAATCAAGTTCCTGCTCCTCACGAGTTGGGTGGTTAAACTCGCAATGATCTTCAATTACCTGGTGTGCCTCATGCTCCTGCAATTGGCCGTGGTCCAATGGTGGGTCCAATTCATGGCGTTGGCCGCACTCGTCGCCATCTCCTACGGCGGGGCTTGGGTTTTCTGTTGGCTCTTCTGGCCCATGACCGGAAACATAAAAACCATCTTTCTTGGTGAACAGGTGACGAACATTTTTGATTCCATGCAAAACCAAGGCAGGAGCGGCCGCCGCGAACGAGACGGAGGCACAGGGCGGTGAAGACCCTGCTCGGCATGTTTACGCATCAGGCGAATCCTGCTCCAGTTACGGCGGGAAAAGGAATGCTTCAACTCTTTGCGAAACCCGAAAACGACGGGCCTCCTGTGCGGCGACCAGAAGTCGTGATCCCAACTGCCCAACAATTTGACGAGCAATACTATTTCTTCTGTCAGCGTGACATCCCGATTCGCGAGGCAACAAAAGGAGGGCTTGTCGTTGGTGCCAACGGTTCTGGAAAAACTGCGTGCGTCTTTCGTCCACTTTTGCAGTCAATCGTTGAGCGCGTTAGGGAGAACTGTGGAAGGGGCGAGCGCATTATTATTTTTGACGCCAAAGGGGACGTTCTTGCGTTTCTCGCGTCTCTCGGTTTCACCCCCGAGGACGGAAGCGTTCAAATCTTAAATGCCTTCGACAAGCGCGGTGTTCGCTGGCACATCGCCGAGCCGGCGCGCGCCTGGGATTTCTGTTCCAAACTTGTGCCGGAGGAAAAGAACAGCACTGCGCCATTCTTTAGCGACGCCGCACGGCTTCTCGCGTTCGCAGTCATTCTGGCCCTCAACGCCAAACACGGAACAAATTGGATGTTTCGTGATCTACTCTGCGCTTTGGAAAGCAAGGAAATCATCTCCGAAATTGCCGCACAGTGCCCGCAAGCCAACGCTATTGCACGCGGCATTCTTTGCGACGAAAAACACTCACCCAGTGTCATCGCAAGCCTACAAACGAAAATTCGGAAATTTTCACAAGTTGCCGCTCTGTGGGCCAATAACAAAGAAGCCCCAAAATTCTCAATCCAAGAGTTCCTTAAAACGCCAGGCATTTTAGTCATCGGTTTCGATCACGTTATGAAAGAAAGCTGGGTGCCGCTCATAGAGCTTTTTCTGCGCTGTTACGCGGATGAAGTTTTAGCCGGGCCCGAAACGTTGGATCCCACAAACCATTTCCTGCTGGACGAATTCACGACGATGGGAAAATTCGACAAAGAAAAAACCATCGTTGACTTGCTTGAGCTTGGTCGGTCGAAGGGCGTTTGTTGCACCCTTGGAATCCAATCAATAGCCGCATTGATTGAAATCTATACAGAGCCGGGGGCAAATCGAATCCTAAGCCTCTGCGCCCACAAAATGTTTTTGCGCGTTGGAGATCCTCAGTCCGGCGAGTGGATCGAGAAGTTCGTCGGCAAACGTCGAATGACAGAAACCACGTATTCCGAATCGTGGGGAAAAAACGGCTCCTCAACGTCAATTCAATATGCCGTGCAGGACCGGTCCCTTTTGCTGGCTTCGGTATTCATGAACATTCCGTTTCCGGGGCCGGGTAAAGAATTCTCTGTGATTTGCGATGTTCCTTCGGAGCACGCAATGATTCTCACCTCGCGCTCTTTTGACCAAATTCTTTCGTGGGCTCCTCCTGCAGTTGCATTTGAAGCTGTGCAGCGGCAGACGGGAATTAAAGAGCAAACGCTTTTGCCCTGGGATGAAATCGACAAGGCAAAATTTCTCAAGCCCGCCTTGGAGCAAGGCAGCAATCCCACCCACGGAAAAGAAAAACCTGTGAAGAATAATTATTTGCCGAGCCGTAAAAAAAGGAGCCCGACGATCCAAACCAAGGACACCTTCTCTGAATAAAACCGAACCACAAATATTATGAGCGACCAGCAAGAACTTTTCGTTCCAAAATCAAAACATCGCGCCATACACATGCCCGTGCTTGTGCTGTCGAGCTTCGCTTTTGCGCTGATCGGGTTAGCAGCATTTTTTGGCGTATGGAAACTCACGTTTAGTCAGGCCGCCGCCGCTAAACGCGAAATCATTCGGGAAGAGAACGAGGCGCAAAAGGCACAAAGAGACGCGTTAGTTGCTGAAGCGAACGACAGAAGAAACGAGCTCCTCCATTTGATTCGCGAAACCACTAACTACCTTACGTTGGGATATTTGACTCTCACAAAAATTGGAATCGATGCTGAAGGTCTCAAAACCAACAAAGATGGCCTCTTTATCGCGAAGTGTCCTGATTTGGTGAACCGGGCTACATCCGTATTCACCACAACCGAGGAGATTAGTCCAAGCGTCGTTGTGCTCGTGGACAAACTCGAAACCGCTCGACGGCTCGATATTGATCTTCAAGCTGCGAACGGGTCGGCATCCTTTCCCGAGAGCGCTCTTTGCGATTCAATTCAGCAATCGCGAGATTGGGCACTTTCCCGTCTAAAGAAAATCACAGAACTCGACATCGCCAACACTGCAATTGTTCTCGATGCACGCACGCGGGTTTCATTTGTTCCCGGTCAACAGCCAAATTCCAGGACGTTGCAGCAAACCATAATGTTGCCGCCGGCACCCACCGGTATTCCCGGTTTCCACATCACACAGTTTCCGCCAGCTTTCGCTTATTCGGAAACTCGACCCTCGAAAAGTTACATCTGGATTACTCAGATTATTGCAGACGACCGTCTCACCTTGCGAGAGAAGGCCCTAAACCCACGGGTGCAAGAGGCACTCGCACCGTTTCTCTCAGTTGGCACCTATTACCCTGGAGGAAAGGGCGGAGGATATGCGCCACTCCGGTTTGAGCACCCCCGGCCAATGTCTTACAAGCGGATGCAAGTCTTGGGCGCTCTCGGAACCGACGAGGACGGCCTCTTAAAATTCGTAGATCTTGCAACGGACGTACACGATGACAGACCGCGCCTTAGAAAGCCCTTCCACAGAATCAATTGGGACGACGACCCCGAACTCCGAACCGAGGCCCAACTTCTTCAAAGCCTTTTTTTTCTCGTCGCCCCCACATACGTGGACCTCGGAATGTTAGACCCATGAGTTTTACGCCAACTGTTCTTATCCGAAGGCAAGTATCCCCGGACAACACGTAACTGATGAAAAGACAAGGCAAAGCAATCGTGCGGGATAAGTATTGGCTGACCCCGCCAGCCTTGTTAGAGCAATTGATGGCGGAACACAAATTTGATTTCGACCCATGTCCTTGCCCGCGACCAGAAGGTTACGACAGCCTGATAATTCCGTGGGGAATGAGCAACTATGTCAACCCTCCGTTTCACCGGGATGACGGCGTGAATGGAAAAGGGCCCACGGCATTTGTCAGGAAGGCAATTGAAGAAGCCCAACAAGGGCGTAGCAGCGTGTTAACGCTTCCCGCTCAATTTTACATTACCCTCTTGCTCGAAGCTGGCGCGGAACTCAGTTCGATCGGGCGCGTCAAGTGGGTTCACGCGGATACCGGGGAACCATGCAAATCGCCGTCGCCAATAATCAAGGCCGTTTTACGCGGGAAATCTCGACTACCTGCCGTGACGTGATAGTCACCTATCCGAATGAATCCCCCAAACCATAGCGAGTGGCGCGAAATTAAGGCGCTCGGCGCAGACCATAAAATCAAAACACCTGAGATTTTTGCACGCTACCTCGATGAAGGGGTGAAGCGCGCTCATTCGGTAGCAGACGGGTTCACCTCAGGCCCGTGGCTCGACACGGGACAAATCACGACGCTCCATTGGGCAACCTACGGCGGTATTTTCAAGTGCGCGGGGGAAATTCGGGCACATGAATTAGAAGGGGCCAAGGAAACGTTTTCCAAGGCCAACTTAATTCGGTCCGACCTAAAAGCACTGAATGCTTTTTCCCGCGAGCACTGGTTTCGAAGCGAAGACCCACTGGTACTGGCCAAAGAAATGGCCGCTTACAACGCTGCATTTTTCAAGATTCAACCTTTTGCTTTCGGCAGCGAAGAAATTGGGAAACTCATTCTGTCGCACCAAGCACGGGAACTTTTTGGTGCAAAAATCAACTTCCAAGAAGACCAGAAAGTTTACAACGCTTCAATTGCTCTGGCCGTAAAAGGGCATTTCTCGCCGTTGGCGGCTCAGATTATCGAACACTCGCCGCTCCGTCGCGCAGCCGAAATCTATGCAATTGATCGAAAAATGGTCGAAGCAGAACAGCAATTAAAAGAGCGCGAAAGCGGCATGTCTCATTCGTTTTAGAAGGAATACCCCATGAAAGAATTTACATTTTACGGAGATCTCTATGAACACAGAGCAAAAGCCGTCGAAGCGTTGTCACGCGCTGGTTTGGAGCTTTTCTCGGATTATTCCTCAGTCGATATTGAACACAACCTTTACGGCCTCGAAGTCGGAGGATTTAACAACGAGGAACTCGCGCTAAAGGCACTCGAAGTATTACGCGCAACATTTCCTGAATGGGGCTTCGCCACTTTCCTTGAATACGAGACGGGTGAGCCGTTTTGGGCGAGGCTTTCAAGAGACAGAGAGGAAATTCCGAGCTTTGAGTTTTAGCTCGCGGCGGTCTCCGGCGCTTAATCAAAAGCCGCGCCAGCCGGGAACCCCGCGATCCCCCCGCTGTCACGCCTTTTGACGCGCCTTCGCCCCGTCCTGCAATTCGCTCACGAAAACGAAATCCATTCGCATCCTTTGCGTCTGGCCCGCCCGTGTTCTCTCTCTCCGCCAACACCTGACGGGCCAGGCAGTATTTTTATCTTCGTTTCCCCCTGTTCGGCGGCGGGGGGATGGGTTCTGCGAACCCCCCGCCACCTACCAGGAGGAAAGCGAATGGACGGGCGGCGGGATAAACTATGGAGGACTTCGTTATGATTTTGGTTAACAGGATTCGCTCATTAGTTGCCGCCAACATCACAGAACAAAGAGAGGAGGATTCACGCGCCTATTTTGATAGGTTGATTCTTGGCGATTGCGTAAAAATGATGCGGAAAATGCCCGCCGCGTGCGTTGACTTCGTCTTAACGGACCCGCCCTACGTAGCGCACTACAAGGACCGAAGCGGGCGACAAATCCAAAACGACGACAACGCCGAATGGATTTACCCCGCGTTTCGTGAAGCGTTCAGAGTGCTAAAGGACGACGCTTTTTGCCTGAGCTTTTACGGCTGGAACAAGGTCGACAGCTTTTTTGCGGCTTGGAAAGAAAGCGGCTTCCGGCCCGTTGGTCACTTCACTTGGGTTAAACGCTATCGTTCGAGCGTAGGCTTCACGCAGGCTTGCCACGAATGCGCTTACTTGCTCGTGAAAGGCAGGCCGGAAAAGCCCTCAAATCCGCCGCCCGACGTGCTCTCGTGGCAATACAGCGGAAACAAACTCCACCCGACACAGAAGCCAGTAACCGCGCTCACCCCCTTGATTGAGGCATACACACAGCCCGGCGACCTCATTCTTGACCCCTTCGGCGGCTCAGGCTCGACGGCTGTCGCTGCGCGGCACTGTAATCGACACTACGTGCTTTTCGAAATCGACGAGAGCTATTTCAACGCAGCAAAATTCCGGCTGCTCACAGGTTCGCGGAACTGAATTTGATTCGACTGACAGCGCGGTTCTCATCTGAGAATCGCGCTCTGGTTTCTCCGGCTCGCAAAGATTTCACATCGCAAAGAGTGTCGAACAATTTTCATACTTATTATTCTGGTTTGCTAACGGTGAACGGCTTATGTCGCGCATCTCATGCGCTTGCAACGGCTTAGATGGTTTGCAAATCGTTAACAGAGCAAGCCTCTCGACACCGTCATTAGCCGGCCAATTCGAGCTTTTTGATTGTTATCGGCTTGGCCGCACTGCGATGCACTCTTCCACGAAACGCACGAATCTTGGATCGCGGCTATTTTTCGACGATTGCCAAACGAAGTGGGGGAGCGGTTGTTTAACAAAGCTTCGAACATCGACCGCCAAGCTTTCAATAGGGAGGAGCGGCATCGCGCCGCCTTGCGAGAGCAGCCAGGTTGTGAAGATATGCACAAAAACGAGGTTGAGAAACTCCTCCTCTTCGGGCGTTATGGGATGAGAAACCAGATCGACGTTTGCATCGTTAATGCGCCTGAGATCTGGCCGTCTGTGAACTTCCGACCAGAGTTCCCGATGTTGCGCCGCGAGTGTCAAGAGATCCGACGCTCGCCGGGCTTTTGAATCGCGGCGAAGGGTGAATGCCGTGAAGAGCAGGCCACCAACAATTCCGACGCTCTGAATCAGCGAAAGCCAGTTTGCTTCAAGCCAAAGTGCTACGGACGCCATTCGGCGTCCATACCACAAGAACAGATTCGGTTAAATCCCGGTCTTAAACCGTTGCGGGAATATCGGCGCGAGCGGCAATTAAAGTCGTGCGGGGAATTCGGACAATGCGCTCGCCGGGGCCGCAACCCGAACCAGCAGGTAAAAGACCGGTTGCCTCAGACGTAATGTCTGAGCCGATAACGGCAAAATCGCCGCTCGTGAGTTCGAATACGTCAGGACAGGAGTGCCCGCCCTGGCATTGCGGCTTTTGGCCGCCAAGTCGTCGCAAAAACATAATGACATATGCTACTCTAGTAGCATCCATCGTCAAGTTTTTTTCTGTGATTCTTTCCCCGTGGCCGAAGACACTTTGCGAAAGAATATTTGCTCCAACATTGCTCGCTTGCTCAAAGAAGAACGCGAGAAACAAAAGCTTTCGTTGAATTTTGTCTCGGCACAGGCCGGCCTCAATCGTCAGACCGTGAGCTTTATCGAGCAGGAGGAAAGAACTCCGACTATTGATACCCTGCTCCGTTTGACTGAAGTGCTCGGAATTTCCCTGGAAGATCTCATTCGTAAAGCCCGAAAGAACGTGTCGGTTTCCAAATGATCACTCTGCATCGGGCGTTTTTCATTTCCGTGCCATGACGGGACGTCATAATTATGTTAGATCTAGACGACCATGAATTGTTCGGTCTGTGGAAATTCTCATTTTGTTCAGCATGCCGTCCTATGGCCAGAACTGATTAATGCGTGGGGGCTTTCACGGGACGAAACAAATCTTATCGAAGAGCAGCAGGGGTTAGCCTGTACCAAATGCAATTCAAACCTGCGCGTGCGGACCTTGGCCTCCGCAATTATGGATCATTTTAATTTTGGCGAAACTTTCGAGGCATTTTCTACCGCGTTTGCGGACCGGCTCAAGATATTGGAGGTTAACGCAGCCGGGCAGCTCTCTTATTATCTGCAACGAATGCCTGGGCATACTCTCGTGAACTATCCCGAAGTCGACATGCAGAACATGTTTGCGATTGGGGCTTTGTCCTGCGATTTGGTACTCCACTCCGATACCCTTGAGCATGTTCCTGATCCAGTGGCGGCGCTTCGGGAATGTCGAAGAGTTTTGAAGCCGTCAGGCATTTTAGCTTACACCATTCCGATAATCGCGGGTCGCCTCACCCGCAAGCGGGATGGTTTGCCTCCGAGTTATCATGGCAACCCCGAGCAGTCAGGCGAGGATTTTCGAGTGGTGAGCGAATATGGCGCAAATTTCTGGACTGAAGTGTTTGACGCCGGATTCTCCAAAATTAATTTATTCGCCATTAAAGCTCCACAATCAATTGGTATAATCGCCGTCAAATAAAGAAGGAGTAAGCGCCGAGCCGGAATGGATGTTAGCGAATCCTAACGTCCGTTATAATGCGCTATGCCATCCAGTTGTAAGCTGTAAGAACTATTCATCCTCGTTTCAATAGCTCGCGTTCATCGGATGAACCATCAAAAGCTTACAACTGGATGTTATGCTGTAGCTGCCGAGTGTCACACTAGAAGCAGAGCTATCATACATGATGGCAACATGCTCAAGTTGAGCTTGAGCCGTTAATACCGTGGCAAAAATTTCTTTATCCTCTGGCAATACATACAGAAGATTGCCGCACAAAGAAGTCAGTGTAGAATCACCCGTGCAAGCGATGAGACTCGCTTGATTTTCAGCGTGGCTTAACGTGTACGGAGTACAGACCATGTTGCTAACTGAGTTAATCGTCGCTTCTGCTTTGGCTGCGATGCCAAACCACAATAACGCAAAAGTAGTGGCAATAACGCGAGTAGTTTTCATGGCATTAGTCCTCCATCGTTAGCGAACGCGAGGCCAAGCCTAACGAGTGAGCGCGCTCAAAGCAACAAGATTCGCACGTCGCAGATTGTTAAAAGTTTTTGCGCACGAGGTGCGGTGCATAATCCTGTTGAACAGTCCGTGCATAGACGGTACGCTCACGACCGATCATTTCAAGCCTTCGTCGCGTTAGCCCAACTTTGACGGTTTCATCATGAGAAACACAATTCCTCGGTTCTTTGCTTGTGCTGCATGTGTACTCCTCTTTGCGGCGAAGGATGGGTCTACACAGATCAATATTGGATTGCGTGAAATCGGAGCGATTCTCAAGAAGCTAAGGAATGGGCCGAATTGGAATTCTTTCGGAACCCTTCGCTGGAAACCAATAGCCGCGTATATCAGTGAAGGTTTTTTAAGTAACTCAGCTTTGATCGGATTATGTATTTGGCTGGGATTAATGGGCGCGCCTTCTTCAGCCTTTGGACAGTA
>Ga0193718_1000122_pt1 | contig 17188 bp, 14 predicted proteins | sample U2a1metaG_FD_144918 | JGI IMG/M metagenome (GOLD analysis project Ga0193718, IMG submission 144918) | Soil microbial communities from a riparian zone of the East river system, Colorado, United States - U2a1 | ecosystem: Environmental > Terrestrial > Soil > Riparian zone | place: USA: East River... | reverse complement strand
CGCCTGCCCACCGAAGCGCTTCGCGTAGGTGGGGGATGACATCGAAAAAGAAATCGGGGCAGGCTATTAGCCATAGCGAAATCAGTGTAATCCAATAATCCGCTTAATCTGCGATCCTGCTTTTGATAATGGACTCCCGCTTCCTAACTTAGCGAACCATGCCTCCGAAGAAAATAGTTCTCCTTGTGTGTTTCCTTCTCGAATCCGCGATGGTTTTTTCCCAAGGCTGCAGCGACGCGGGGTTCTGTACCATGGGCGCCATGAAGCCCGACCAACCTTACAACAAACGACTCAAAATCAAGTTGCGCTCCATCGAGTTCAGTCAGTACTATGGTCATACTCACATCAATAATACGATCTGGGTGTCCACGATTGAAGCCAACATCGGTCTGGGCAGCAAATACATCGTCCAGGCAAAAATCCCATACCAAGTCGCCCGTGGTCACCTGGGTACATACCAAAGTCTGAGCGATATTTCCTTGAGCCTCACGCGGAATGTTATCAGCAGCGATGCCTTTGACGTCAATCTTACCGTCGGCACAAAGCTACCCAGCAACAATGGAGACAAGCAGCAGTTTAACGGAAAAAGTCTCCCGATGTATTATCAGACAAGCCTTGGCACATGCGATTTGATTTTCGGCGCCTCCCTGGTTAACCGAAAGTGGTTGCTGGCAGCCGGGTACCAGCAAGCCCTCAAAGCCAACCAGAATGGATTTTGGTGGGGTGAATGGGAGGGCGGTCCAAATGCTAGCTATGTTAAGCACTATGCGGAGTCGAATTTGCTTAAACGCGGAAAAGACATTATGCTACGGGTAGAACGGAACTTCCGCCTTTCACGATTCAATGCAAGCATTGGGTTGCTTCCCATCTGGAGAATTACCAAAGACAAAGTCGCCATCCCGAATCTAGGACCGCCCAGAACGGAAGGACCGACTACACAAGTTCAGGGAAGTGACGGCCTCGCCCTTTCCGGTATTTACACGTTGGGATATAATTTTAATGTAAAGTCGGGGGTGAAATTGCTCGTTGGGAACCGTTTTATCCGGCGACCTTGGAACCCAGATGGGTTGTCGCGTGAGGGTGTCGTATCATTTACCTATAGCTATCGCTTCTAATGATTAGGAAGCTCCTTCTCCTGATGAGCATAGCCTTCATTTCGCCTGAAGCGATCTGCCAGCAATCCGTTTTTCTCAAAATCGATTCCCTCGTTTCAGATGAACGGTATGATGAGGCAAGATCGCTTATCAACCAATCTGCGAAATCGAATCAGGATAATAAAACGATAGTCTTACTCGCCAACAAGACTGCAGAAATAGCAATTACGCAAGGAAAACTGGATGAAGCGGAACGAGTCCTCAACGAAATCAAGAGCCAGGGGGACCGGTATTTAGAAGCCGTTACCCAAACTAACCTAGGATTTCTATATCTCAATAAGGCAAGGAATGATTTAGCACTGACCAACCTTCAGGAGGCGCTTACTAAATTCCAGGAGTCTGGAAACGCGAACACCCGGGAATCGGCGCGCTGCCTGGCCAACCTGGCATTGTTATATTGGACTACCGGCAAACTTAACCAGGCCGAAGAAAATGGATTGATCGCCCTTCAGGTCCGCCAGCGTTTGTCCGGTGAAAGCAGTGAAGAGGTAGCGGCATCCTACAATGACCTTGGCCTTGTGTACAGTTCCACCGATGCCGATAAGGCCCTCGCCTATTATGAGAAGGCGTTCACCATTTATCAAAGAATACACGGCAAAGAGCACCGCAAAATTGCCATCGCCTCCAACAACATTGGAACAATGTACCGGCAGCTTGAACTGTATGGCGATGCCGTCAATAATTTCGAAACGGCATTAGCCATCTGGAAGAAAGTATATCCGAATGGCCATCCCAACCAGGCCTCCGCACTTGTCAATCTCGGACTAACCTACATCAGGATGGGTGACAAGAAAGCAGCATTGAACTATTTTCTTAAAGCGCTGGACCTCTATAAACAATCGTACGGACACAAGCATCCGGACATTGCTTCCGTCCTAAACCAGATCGGCACGCTGCAATTGAATGACAACTTGTTTGATGAAGCGTTGAAATCCTTTCAGGAAGCCCTGATCTCGAATTCTCCTTCGTTTGACAAGGCAACGATCGAACAAAATCCAAACGTCAGTGAGTTTTATAACGGTAAAGTACTATTGTATTCCTTGCGGCTGAAGGCGCAGGCGCTGGAATCGAAGCATTACGGAAGGACATTGAAAATGGAAGACCTTCGGCTGGCTCTTTCCTGTCTTTCCGGTTGCGACAGCCTGATCGACTACATCCGTCATCACAGTTCCGATGAACAAGATAAGATCGCGCTCGGCGAATCCGCCAACGAAGTATACGAAGACGGCGTGAGGATAGCGCAGGCCATCAGTGAAATGTCGGTCGATTTCAAACACTACCGGGAAGTGGCCTTCTACTTTGCAGAAAAGAGTAAGTCTGCTGTGTTACAGGAATCGATCGCTGAGGCCGAAGCAAAGTCCTTCGCAGGAATTCCCAACGAGTTGATTGAACAGGAGAACAAGGTAAAGGCGACCATTGCCTTCCTGGCCCAAAAACTTTCACAAAAGCCAGCGGTAGAAGAAGAAAAACGCCTGCGCCAAACCCTCTTCACGACGAATCGTGAATACGATGCCTTTACGAAAAAACTGGAGACGGACTACCCCAATTATTTCAACCTGAAATTCAATTCGTCCTCTCCCACCGTCGAAGACCTCCAAAAATTACTGGATCGAAAGACAGCGATCATCTCCTACTTTATTGCAGAGAAGGGAAAACGGATATATCAGTTCATCCTTACACAAACCCGATTCAGGATCAGGAATCTCACGTTGCCACCTGACTTTGACAAGTACGCCAAGGGATTAACCAACAGTCTGTTTTACAATGAGCTCACTACCTACCGGGAATCGGCTTCCCTCCTTTCCAGTGTTCTGATCCCAACCCTTCCGGATGCCATCACCAATTTAGTCATCATCCCTTCCGGAAGGCTCGGGACCGTGCCCTTTGAAGCCCTTTATTACAAAAGGAACAACGCTACAGCGTATTCCTCGATGCCCCTCGTGGTAAAGAGGTTTGCCGTCAGTTACGAATTCTCAGCCGGACTTCTTGCGCAAAAATCCAAGTCGCCGATCGCAGTCTCACCCCTTTCGATCTTCCTCTGTGCCCCGATCCGGTTTCCGGATAACGACAACCTCGATGACTTGCCTGGAACGGAGACAGAAGTCAACGCCATTGCCAATTTGTTCACCGGCAACAGCACCTCCGTCGCCAAATTTTCTGACGCAAGTGAGGAGCTGGTCAAGTCGGGGGCATTGACTAAATTCAATTATCTTCACTTTGCTACCCACGGAATTGTGGACGAAACGGACCCTGAACTTTCAAGGATATATTTGCAAAACGGAAAGAAGGACGATGGCAACCTCTTTGCCGGTGAGATCTATAATCTCCGGCTCAATGCCGACTTAACCATACTCTCTGCCTGTCAGACAGGTCTTGGAAAATTTTCAAAAGGCGAAGGTGTGATTGGCCTTTCCCGCGCCCTGGTATATGCCGGCTCCAGAAACATTATCGTTTCGTTCTGGAGTGTAGCCGACGAGTCGACGTCACAATTGATGACTGATTTTTATACCATCATGCTGCAACACAAGACCAGGAATTTCCGGGAAACGCTGCAGCAGGCAAAGGTCAAAATGATCAAGGAAGGAAAATACGCAGCGCCGTATTTCTGGGCACCCTTTGTTCTGATTGGATTCTAGAATTCCAAATTCAAATAATGAATATTGAACGCTGAATTTTGAATAATGAAGTGTGAAATCGTACCGGAGAGAATTAACCTGCCCGTACAGTAGTGGGTGGTTTTGCCACCCCTACTGTAGGGACCGGTACACACAGGTGAACGCTATGGCAAAATAGTTTCTAACTGTGTTTTTGAGAACCCCAAAATAGAGGCTTCGGTTTCACTTTTCCTACAATTTTCCCAAAACTTTGTTTCGGCCTAAAAAATGGCTTTTTTCGCATGATTTCGACATGATTGAAGACAATTACAGGCAGCGTGGATTGCGCAATAAACTGGTCAAAAAACTGCGTCAAAAAGGCATTTTGGACGAGGCCATTTTGAGTGCTGTGGGAAAGGTGCCCAGGCACGTTTTTTTTGACGAGGCCTTGCTCAGCCATGCCTATGAAGACAAGGCATTTCCTATTGGGGAGGGCCAGACCATTTCCCAGCCTTACACCGTGGCCTTCCAGACCGGGAAACTTTCGGTAAAGCCTGGTGATAAGGTACTTGAGATCGGCACGGGTTCGGGCTACCAGGCCTGTATCTTGCTGGAACTGGGCGCCAGGCTATACACGATTGAATACAACCGCAAACTGTTTGAAAAAGTCCGGGACTTTCTTCCCGCCATGGGATATCGTCCCTATTTCTTTCACGGCGACGGTTCCAGAGGAATTCCGGCGAAAGCTCCTTTTGACAAAATCGTTGTCACGGCCGGCGCCCCGGTAGTGCCCGTTGCCCTGACTGACCAACTCGCCGAAAACGGAGTACTCGTCATCCCGGTAGGTGATCGTGAGAAGCAAACTATGGTAAGACTTACAAAGACTAAGGGTAAGCTGGTGAAGGAGGAGTTTGACTACTTTGCTTTTGTGCCTTTGTTGGGAGAAGGCGGATGGGAGGGTAAGAAGTAGGTATTTATTTTTCTGATTTTAAATTCAGAGGATATTCCAGTGGCAGCAGGTCAGCGATGTACTGGCTCCATCCCATGTACCCAATGATGCGTAGTTCGGGTCTTGGTGACCTATTCACTTTATTAATGTATTGTTAAATTTAACGTAAAAATCCGTCCCGTTTCGTAATTGATCGGTGCGGAATTAATTTAGCTTGTTTTCACCCGAAGCTTGTTGGTGTCACCGCCCGCATCCCCCGCAAACACCAACAAGGGCGTGGGTTTTCCTGACAATCAGGCGAGAGACAAAGGATCCAAAGGTAAGACTCTGTATATCCGCAAATCCACCGATCACCGTTTACCGATTACCGATTACCCCGCCCTTGTTGGTGTTGAGCGTTGGCGTGCGCGTGGGGTCACCAACAAGCATACCCCGCTATGTGTTTGGGCACGCTTTCATTTGTTTCGACAGATGAATGTTCTTCACCCTAACAGGACGGGCCTCGAAGCTTGTTGGTGTCACCACCCGCATCCCCCCGCAAACACCAACAAGGGCGTGATAAATAAACTGTTAGGTTTTCCAGACAAAATCCACAACGATCACCGTTTACCGATTACCGATCACTATCGTGATTCAAGAATGTCTCTAAACTCCTGATACTCCTTCCCTATCTGCAAACTCTTCTTCTCCCTGCTGGAGAATTTAACCAGCGCTTCCGGCAATTCGATGGACTGACCGAGCGTCTCCTCCACAACATCCCGAAACTTCCCAGGATGGGCCGTTTCAAGGAATATACCTTGCGTACCGCGGTGTGACTTCATATACTTCTTCAATCCCAAATACCCTATAGCGCCATGCGGATCCATCCGGTAGTTCTTGTCTCTGAACACCTGACGCATAGCTGTGCGGGTTTCCTCATCGGAAAAAGAATACCCTTCCACGTCATTAGCCAGCCGTTCGAATTGATGATCATACAGATCCAGCATACGGGCGAAGTTGCTGGGGTTGCCCACATCCATCGCATTGCTTATCGTTTGTTGTGATGGACGTGGCGTAAAGACTTGCGTTTTAAAGTATTCAGGAACAATGGAGTTGATATTGGTAGAAGCAATCATTCTGGCGATCGGAAGGCCCATTCTTTTGGCTAATAATCCTGCCGTCAGGTTGCCATAGTTTCCACTGGGTACGGAAAATACGACAGGCTTGGCAGGGTGTTTGACCTGACCAAAAGCGTAGAAATAATAAAACGTCTGCGGGATCAATCGGGCGATGTTGATGGAATTGGCCGAAGTAAGGGTATGCTTTTGATTTAATTCCGTGTCGAGAAATGCCTCCTTTACCAACCGCTGACAATCATCAAAAGTACCCTCGACTTCCAATGCGGTAATATTTCCACCCAGCGTAGTGAATTGCTTTTCCTGTATTTCACTGACTTTTCCGGCAGGATAGAGCACGATTACTTTAGTACCGTGAACATTCAGGAACCCATTGGCCACCGCACTGCCGGTATCTCCCGACGTGGCCACCAGAATGGTGATCGCTTTATCCTGTTGCGCTGCAAAATATCCGACCAGCCCCGACAAAAACCGCGCACCAAAATCCTTGAAGGCAAGTGTCGGTCCGTGAAATAATTCCAAAGCAGAAATGGAGGCCTCTAGTCTCACGAGCGGCGCATCAAACTGAATGACACGGTCAATCATGTTCTTCAATACTGCCGAAGGTAAATCCGCGCCTAAAAGATTATTGGCTATCTCAAATGACACCTCTTGAAATGACTTTTGAGAAAGGGTGGCAAAAAAGGAGTCGGAAAGCGCAGGGATGCTCACAGGCATATAAAGGCCGTTGTCGGGCGCCAGCCCATGCATCACGGCCTCCCGTAAGCCAACCCGAAGGGTGCGATTGTTCGTACTATAAAATTGCATCGTTACGCTATTATTCTGGCACCCTCATAATTTATTTTGGAAACGTAGACTTCACTTTTTAACTGGTGTTTCAAAAACTGAAGCTGAATTATCTCACCAACATGTTGCGCTGTCTCGTGATCCACACTCAGTGCAAACATGGTTGGTCCCGAACCGGAAATGCCGCAGCCCAACGCACCGGCTTTCGTTGCCTCCTTCCGGATCACCTCAAAGCCGGGAATAAAAACAGATCGAATCGGTTCCGCGATAACATCTTTGAGCGAGCGACTGATCAAACTATAGTCCGGTTTCATGAGACCGGCAATTAAGCCCCCAATGTTACCTCCCTGCGTAATCGCATCTTTAAGGGGGACAGTCGGCTTTAATACCCTGCGGGAATCCGATGTTTTCAGTTCGATGTGGGGATGGACCAGGGTGCAATACAATTTTTCCGGAGCCGGTATTTTTATAATATCCAATGGGTGATAATCGCGGACCAGGATGAAGCCACCCAGCAAGGAAGGCGCAACATTATCGGCATGGGCAGAGCCGCAGGCAATTCGTTCGGCCTCCATCGCATGCGACACCAACTGCTCGCGCGTTAACGGGTTGCCCAACAAATGATTGATTGCCACCAGTGCCGCTACGCCGCTCGCTCCGCTGGATCCCATCCCACTCCCCAGCGGCAGGTTCTTATACAGTTCGATTTCAACACCCTGATCCCTCCCAAGGCCCTTCAAATACGACTGTACTGCTACACCCGCCGTATTCATGCCTGCCTGCAACGGAAGCCGGCCACCATCCCCCACAATTTTAGAGATGGTTACTCCGGGTTCGTCTTTCAAGGTAAGTACCACTTCATCCCCTGGAAAATCCACGGCAAATCCAAGAATATCAAACCCGCAACAAACGTTGGCTACTGTGGCGGGGGCAAAAGCTTTAACCGATTTCAAATTAGTGATTCATAAGGTGAGAGTGTTTCCCGCAGATCTCGAAGGTGTTTCCCGCAGATCTCGCAGATTTACGCAGACTAATTCTGCGTAGGCTTGCGCAATTTTTTGGAAAAAAACACTGTTTAATGGTTCGTTCATGTTTATTAAATAATCTCCAATCCTAATCGCGGCGATTTCCGCTTATAAGTTCTGCGTAAATCTGCGAGATCTGCGGGAAACAAACCGCGACCTGCGGGAAACAAAACCGCGATCTGCGGGAAACAAAACTATGCCGAGTAGTTTCCAATCCTTATAATATCCGCAAATACACCGGCGGCCGTCACCTCTGCGCCTGCGCCGGGGCCGCGGATCACCATGGGTCGCTCGTGATACCGTTCTGTCGTCAGCAGAATGATATTATCGCTTCCGGCCAGGGAATAAAACGGGTGCGATTCCCCGACACTGGCCAGCCCGATGCTGGTCTTCCCGTTTTCCAGCACGGACCTGTACCGAAGTTTTTCTTTCTTCGACTCGGCCTGCTTCCTCCATGCTTCGAATTGATCATCATGTTTGGCCAAACAAATAAAGAACTCCTCCAGCGTCCCTGCTTTCCGACAGTCTTCCGGCACCAGGTTTTCAACCTGAATGTCGCTGATCTCCAACGGCACTCCCGCTTCGCGTGCCAGAATGAGTGTTTTGCGCGCCACGTCCATGCCGTTAAGGTCATCGCGCGGATCAGGCTCGGTATAGCCTTTCTGCTTTGCTTCCTTTACCACATCGCTGAATCGCTTGCCCTCCGTAAAGCTGCTGAAAATAAAATTCAATGTACCGCTCAGCACAGCCTCAATCCGGATCACCTTGTCCCCGCTGCAATACAAATCATTCATGGTATTGATAACAGGCAAGCCCGCCCCGACATTGGTCTCATACAGAAATTTAATCCCACGTTTGAAGGCGATGGATTTGAGGGTACGGTATTTTTGCAACGGTCCGGAATTCGCTTTTTTATTCGGTGTTACTATAGAAATGTTTGCCGAAAGAATGGCTTCATAAAAATCGGTTACCGTTTCGCTCGACGTACAGTCGACAAAGATACTATTGGATAGATTGAGTTCACGGATGCGATCCAGAAACACCTGCATATTCATCGCTTCTCCCTCCCTTTTCATCTGGTCGACCCCGGAATCCAACCTCAATCCCATTTCATCGAAGAGCATCTTTTTGCTGTTGGCAACGGCGATCAGGTTTACTTCCAGCAGATTTTCCTTTGACAGTTTGGTAAACTGGTCGGCAATCATCTTTACCAATGATTTTCCAATCAACCCCGTACCCACCAAAAACAAATTCAACACCTTCCGGTCGGAAAGGAAGAACGCTTCGTGCAATACATTGAGCGCTTTCCCGATGTCCGACTCCTGAACGACGGTAGAAATGTTCAGCTCTGAAGAACCTTGCGCGATCGCGATGATATTGATTCCGTTCTTGCCCAGTGCATTAAACATCCTCCCGCTGGTGCCCGGATTGTGTTTCATGTTCTCCCCGACAATGGCTACAATCGCCAACTTGTCTTCTACCAGCATTTCATCCATCTCACCATTTTGGATTTCGTATTGAAACTCCCTCTCCAGGGCAACTTTGGCCTGGGCGGAAATGCCGCTTTCTATAGCAAAACAAATGGAGTGTTCCGAGGAAGCCTGGCTGATCAGGATCACATTGATTTTCTCGCGTGCCAGGGTAGCAAATAACCGCATGGATACGCCCACGACGCCCAACAACCCGCTTCCCTGAACGCTGATGAGGCTGATGTTATTCATGGAGGAAATTCCCTTTATGATCAGGCTCCTCCCGTTAGCATCCTCACTGATCTTTGTACCGACAAAGGAAGGATTAAAAGAATTTTTTATCCAGATCGGGATCGAATTGGCCATGGCCGGCTGCATGGTAGAAGGGAATATGACCTTTGCCCCGAAGTGTGAAAGCTCCATGGCCTCCTCGTAAGTCATTTCTTTAACAGTAAAGGCTTTCTTTACTTTGCGCGGATCAGCCGTCATCATGCCGTCCACATCCGTCCAGATTTCCAGCGAAGAAGCCCGAGGCGCACCCGCCAAAATCGCGGCGGTATAATCCGAGCCGCTTCTTCCCAGGGTTGTTGTTTCGCCGCTTTCGGAGGTTCCGATGAATCCCGTCACGATTTGCAAATCCGGATGTGAAGCGAAATGATTTCGAATCAACAAATTGGTCGTTTCAAAGTCCACTTTAGCGTGGCCAAAATGATTGTCCGTTCGCACGACGGTCCGCGTATCCAGGAATTCCGCCGCTATGCCGCGGTCGCAGAAAGCTTCTGAAATAATGTACGCTGAAAGGCGCTCGCCAAAGCTCATAATGTAATCGACCGTCCGCGGCGTGCGTTCTTTGACGAGATACACACCATGGAGGATATCGTCGAGTTCATTGATCATGAACTTTACCTGGGCAAGAAAGCTGCTTTGGCGCTGCACTCCGATGAGGTCCCGCACCGCATCGAGATGACGTTTCTCCAACTGCTCCAGTTCAAGTTTATAGTCCTGGTCGCCCGCCAGCGCCAGGTTGCTCAACCTGATCAGCATGTCGGTTACACCACCAAACGCGGAAAAGACGATAGCAATGGGTTCCTTTCCAACAAAGGGCAGTACGATTTGAATGACCGATTTTATTCTATCCGGGGTAGCGACTGACGATCCCCCAAATTTCAAGATTTTCATTGTCTAAGCAATTGATTTCATAAACTGACACCGATCTATTTTGCCACGAAGACACTAAGAATTTTTTCTATCGCGGCATCATAAGGTCGATGGCTTCAACCCAAAACAAACTTAGTGTCTTCGAGTCTTCGTGGCAAAAAATACTCTTAACGCTTGGGAGAATCATAACCCGGTTTGGGCTTCGAATAAAAAAAATAGTATGGGACTGGGTGAAAACTCGTATTGGGCGCTACCCCGTAATCGTGGTGGTAATCGAAATAATAATAGTCAAAGGAGTAACCCTCCCAGAGGAAGCGAAGACTGAATTTGATATAGTCGAGGAAGCGCTCATGACTTAATTTGTGCAATTAATCACTTGTCCCCGCGGATTGCAAAGAATTTTAGTGATTTTTGTGGAAATGCCCCCCTATTTTGCCACAAAGACACTAAGACACGAAGAATTTTCTTTATTGAGACGCAGTAAGATCGATGGCTGCAACCCAAAACGAAGGAGGCATCGCGTGTAGCAAAAGATCAAAAAACTTCGTGTCTTCGTGTCTTAGTGGCAAAACTACCCTTTACTCAAACCATGAATCGCAAAAAGAAATTTCCCAGAGAGTCGGCCGTGAGCATGACCGAACTGGTATTGCCCAACGACACCAACACACTCAATAACCTCATGGGTGGACGGCTGATGCATTGGATGGATGTGGTGTCGGCTATTGCCGGGCAAAAGCATTCCAATAGTACCGTAGTCACCGCCTCAGTAGACAATATTTCATTCCGAATGGGTATCCAACTTGGCAACGTAGTCACGTTGAATGCAAAGGTTACCCGCTCCTTTAACTCTTCCATGGAAGTACGGATCGATGTTGAAGCAGAGGATATTCCCGCCAACAAAAAAGTTTCCAGCAACAGCGCCTATTTTACCTTCGTGGCGGTTGACAAGGACGGTCAGCCGATTGAGGTTCCGGAAGTGGAGCCAGAAACGGAAGAAGAAAAAGCGCTCTTTGAGGGGGCCCTACGAAGACGCCAACTCCGATTGATCCTTTCCGGAAGGATGAAACCGCATGAAGCGAAAGAACTGAAATCCATCTTCGATATCGGAGACAAGTAAGTAATTATGGAGAACGGCTATCTTGAAAGTGTTTACACCGAAGATCTGTATAGGATCCCAGCCAAGACAACGATCGTCATCACGCAGCCCTGGACCGATCTGAAGGAAGAAGAAAAGGAGCAACTGTCAAAGATCACGGAGGCCCTCCGTCAACGAATCCATCCGAAGCTTAGCCTGGCTGCCTTCGCCATCGTATCGGTCATTTCCCTGGACTTAAGCACCTGGAAAGAAAAACCGGACGCCCTGATCTACTTCGGGCCGGCGATCAAAGGGCTAAGTACCTATGAAGTTATTCAGGCCGATAGCACAAAAATGGTGCTTTCCGAAAGCCTTGCGGACCTGATCCCTAACGAGGCTTCCCGGACCAGACTCTGGCAAGCTTTGAGGCAGCTTTTCACAGCGTAAGAAGTCATTTTTCGCACTTTTTTTGAAATAGTTAGCCTTCTTCTATCTTTGCCAGACTTTTATAAAACCATCCGGCTTGAGATGGTTTTTTTGACTAGTCAATGAGCTAAAGAACTACCGACCTCTATCATGAACAGTATTGTCTACGTTATTCCTGCATTTGGCATTATCGGATTAATCGCCATGGCCTTCAAATCGGCATGGGTAAAGAAACAAGATCCCGGCGAGGCCAAGATGCAGGAATTAGCAGGCTATATCGCCGATGGAGCCATGGCCTTCCTGAAGGCAGAGTGGAAAGTGCTGGCGTATTTCGCTGTATTTGCTGCCCTTGTGCTGGGCTGGTCCGGTACATTAGTAGAAGACTCGAGCCCGATCATCGCCCTCTCATTTTTATGTGGAGCGGTGCTATCCGCTTTTGCAGGATACCTGGGCATGAAGATCGCAACAAAAGCAAATGTACGGACTACCCAGGCTGCCCGCACGAGCCTGGCAAAGGCATTGCAAGTCTCTTTTACCGGTGGCTCTGTGATGGGAATCGGTGTGGCTGGTCTCGCTATTTTGGGACTGGGCGGACTGTTCATTGTACTCTATCAGATATTTGTTCCCGCAGGGGCCGCTATCAATGGCCCTGAGATGAAACGGGCTATTGAAGTATTGGCGGGTTTTTCTCTGGGTGCGGAATCCATCGCTTTATTCGCCCGGGTAGGCGGAGGCATTTATACTAAAGCCGCTGACGTCGGCGCTGACCTGGTGGGTAAAGTAGAAGCTGGAATTCCGGAAGATGATGTACGCAATCCTGCCACCATTGCCGATAACGTCGGTGATAACGTGGGCGATGTGGCCGGTATGGGCGCCGACTTGTTCGGCTCCTATGTAGCGACCATCCTGGCGACCATGGTACTGGGCCAGGAGATTGATGCGTCCAGTGATAACTTTGGTGGATTGTCACCCATCCTCCTCCCTATGACGACAGCAGGATTGGGTTTGATGTTTTCGATCGTGGGGACCTGGTTTGTGAGGATCAAGAAGGAGACAGACAGCGTTCAAAATGCGCTCAATATCGGCAATTGGTCGTCCATCATTTTTACGGCGGTGGCTTCGTACTTCGCCGTCATTTATCTCCTCCCGGCAAAACTAAGTCATCGCGGGGTAGAGTTCACCTCGCTGGATGTTTACTTCGCCATCATTGTTGGCCTGGTCGTGGGTGCCTTGATGAGTTTCATAACAGAATACTATACGGCCATGGGCAAACGTCCTGTCCTCTCTATTATAAAACAATCCGGCACCGGACACGCCACTAACATTATCGGCGGGCTATCCGTTGGAATGGAATCCACGACCCTTCCGATTCTTGTTTTGGCAGGCGGGATTATTTCGTCTTACTCCTTTGCCGGATTATATGGAGTCGCAATTGCCGCGGCCGGAATGATGGCTACGACAGCGATGCAATTGGCCATCGATGCTTTCGGGCCCATTGCCGACAATGCAGGTGGTATTGCCGAGATGAGCCATTTACCCGAAGAAGTCCGGGGACGCACTGACAATCTGGATGCTGTCGGCAACACGACAGCGGCTACCGGAAAAGGCTTTGCTATCGCTTCTGCAGCGTTGACCTCCCTGGCGCTGTTTGCCGCCTTCGTTGGTGTCGCGGGGATTTCCTCGATCGATATTTATAAAGCACCCGTGCTGGCAGGCTTGTTCGTTGGGGGCATGATCCCTTTCCTGTTTTCGTCACTGGCGATTGCTGCCGTAGGTCGGGCTGCCATGGACATGGTGAATGAGGTGAGACGTCAGTTCAGGGATATACCGGGCATCATGGAATACAAAGCCAAACCCGAGTACGAAAAATGTGTTGCCATTTCAACCAAGGCTTCCATCCGTGAGATGATAGCACCGGGCGCCATTGCACTCCTCTCCCCTGTCATCGTAGGCTTTACCTTTGGTCCGGAAGTCCTCGGAGGCCTGCTGGCCGGAGTAACGGTCTCGGGTGTCCTGATGGGAATGTTTCAGTCCAACGCCGGCGGTGCATGGGACAACGCAAAGAAGTCATTTGAAAAAGGAGTTGAGATCAACGGGCAGGTGTACTACAAGAAATCAGAACCACACAAGGCTTCGGTTACCGGCGATACCGTCGGTGACCCTTTTAAAGATACATCGGGACCGTCGATGAACATCCTGATCAAACTCACCTCAATTGTAGCACTGATCATTGCCCCTCACATCGCCCATAAGGACCACGGTCAGGCGAAAATCCATAAGCAGGTTATTGAAAGAACTACTGCGGGGGACATGATACGATAATCTAAAAATGTAAAAAACCACCAAGAGCCGCGGGCCATGCGCTAAGACCTACCAAAGCGCCAAGAACTAATCACCTGTGATTTTGCTGATTATTATCATTGTTCCTTACCATTTTTCTGCGCAAATCGGCGTTATGCTTCACCAGCTACTCAAGATGGTTCGGGCGCAGGCTGGGGAGAGCATAGCTGTTCTTTGAGGTACAACAATGGCAATCCACCAGACTCCAATGCTGACGCTTGGAACCAAGAATTAAACAATCCACCGGGCTCTACCGACAGATTATCGGAAAATACCGATCTTTAGCCGGCATATTGCCTTCCCATTCATTCACAAAAGGTTACCAAAAGTGGCGTTAAGAGTATTCAGGTCGGGTGCACAGATGGACGAAAAGGAGATTTTCGAACGAATCCAAAAGGGTGACGAAAAGGCTTTAGAGTTCATTTACAAGAAGTATTTCAGGATGATGACCAAGTTGGTCGTCACCAATAGTGGAACCGAAGAGGAGGCCATGGATGTTTACCAGGATGCCCTGGTGGTTTTTTGGCAGAAGGCCAGGTCAGGAAACCTGGTCATGACCTCTAAGATCAGCACGTACATCTACAGTGTTTGCCAGAATCTGTGGAGAAAGGAGCTGGACAGGAAAAAGAGGTTGTCCAATGAGGAGAAGGATTCGGCAGAATCTCTTGATATGGACGGCCCGGAACGCCAAAAAATCATTGGCAAGTGCCTGGAACAGTTGGGTGAAACGTGCCGGAAGGTGTTGATGTATTATTACTTTGACGAGATGTCGATGCAGGAAATTGCAGACAAACTTGGGTTTGCCAACACCGACACCGCCAAAACGAAGAAATATAAATGCAAACAAAAGTTGGATGAATTAGTCAAAGCTCAGTATTCTGAGCAGGATTTTTTGGATTAATGGAATGAGCAATTTTGAATTGATCGATGATTATCTCACCAACCGGCTTGGGGAGCAGGAAAGGGTATCGTTTGAACAGCGATTGGGTTCCGACCCTGCCCTGAACGCCGATGTGGAGTTACAAAAACATATCGTGGCGGGCGTGAAGCACGCCCGCGCTGCCGAACTGAAAGCGATGCTGAACAATGTGCCGGTGGGTGGCGGATTTTCATCCGGACCCATGGCCGGTAAGTTAGCGGCCGGTGTTGTTGCGGTCGGGATCGTCGCCACCTCGCTTTACTTTTACCTAACGCCAACGGGATCTCCAGCCGGAGAGCCTGCCGTTAATTCCAAAAATCAAACTGACCCTCCGGCCTCAACAGAGAAAGCCACGGAGGTCGCTCCGGTACAGCAAACCCAGCCGGCAACCGGACTTCCGCTCGCCGTTGACCCGCGCAAAGCAAAGACGAAATCGCCGAAGAAAAAGGCCTCTTCAAAACCGGTGGTAACTCCTCAATCGAAGATTCAAGTAGTGGATCCCTCCGATGAACTGGTTGATAATTCACCGAAAGAAGTGGATGCCACTAAAAGCGAGAAGTCAAGCCTAACCGCATCACACATTGCTGTCGAGACCAATACAACCAGCAAGAAATACGATTTCCATTATCACTTTGATGGCGGCAAACTGGTCCTGTATGGACCTTTTGACAAGAGCTTATATGAGATCCTGGAAATCCATGGAGACCAGCACGCTGTTTTCCTTTTCTACAAAGAGACCTATTATCTTCTGGACGAGAACCAAAAAAAGATCGTTGGACTCCAGCCCATCCGGGATTCGGCCTTACTACGAAAGTTGAAAGAGTACAGGGGAAGATAGTAGTACCACGAGATTTTTCACCGCGGAGACGCGGAGGCGCAAAGGAAATGCAATTTGGTTTGCCGTCTTAAATAATAACTTGCATTTACTCTTTTCGAGATTAGCCAAATTATCCTTTACCTCTGCGCCTGCTTTGCGCCCCTGCGCCTCCGCGGTTTAAAATTTCCTTATCTTTGGGCCGTATGAGCACCGTGGCCCCAAAATTCAAAGTCAGTAAAAAGAAACTAGGCAGCTATCCCTACCTCAGTGTCGTGCTGAGCATTACCCTGGCGCTATTTGTAATTGGTGTTTTTGGCCTGCTTGTTATTTACTCAAAAGAGTTGGAACGCGTCGTGCGCGACAATGTAAAAATCCAGGTCTACCTCAAAAACAAAATCACCGAAACCCAGCGCCTGCAGATTGAGAAGAACCTCTCCTCCCGCTATTTTCTGCCCAGAAAGCCGGGGGGCAGCTCCATCCAGTTCATTTCCAGGGAGGAGGCAGCCAAACAGTTCATCCAGGAGACCGGAGAAGACTTTCAACATTTCCTGGGAGAAAATCCCCTTCGCGATGCTTTTCTGGTCAGTGTCGATCCGGCCTACCATGATAAAAAGAGCATGGCAAAAATCAAGACTGAAGTAGAGCAAATCAACGGTGTTTTTCAGGTGTACTATATTGAAAATCTCATTGACTCCATCAATAAAAATGTGACCCGGATCGGACTGATTTTGCTTGGCATGGCAGCGGTACTCCTGCTCACGGTGGTATTGCTCATCAGTAGTACCTTGAGACTCGCCTTATTCTCTCAGCGTTTTCTCATTCGCAGCATGCAATTGGTAGGCGCCAAACGATGGTTCATTCAACGACCCTTTTTGTTCCGGGCCTCCTTACATGGATTCCTGGCCGGCGTGATTGCATCGGGCTTGTTGGTTGCATTAATTTCATTTGCCAATAAACGCATCGAGGATTTAACCCTGATTCAAAACACCGACCGGATTGCGCTCCTGCTGGGATGCCTTTTACTCATCGGTATTTTTGTAGGGACAACCAGTACCTATCGCGCGGTAAGGAAATATTTGAAACTTTCATTAGATGAATTGTATTAATATGAATAAACTACCCTTTGGAAAAAAGAATTATCAATTGATGGTCGCCGGCTTACTGGTCGTCGCTACCGGGTTTACGCTGATGGCCATCGACAAGGAACAATTTGGCTGGCTGGGCCTTACCCTGGGGCCGATTGTGGTTATGGCGGGATTTATCACCGAGATTTTTGCCATCCTCCATACCCCACAGGAAAAACAGTAACCCATCATGTCCGTTCTGGAATCCGTGGTGCTGGCGATCATAGAAGGGTTGAC
>Ga0193718_1000121_pt1 | contig 17193 bp, 10 predicted proteins | sample U2a1metaG_FD_144918 | JGI IMG/M metagenome (GOLD analysis project Ga0193718, IMG submission 144918) | Soil microbial communities from a riparian zone of the East river system, Colorado, United States - U2a1 | ecosystem: Environmental > Terrestrial > Soil > Riparian zone | place: USA: East River... | reverse complement strand
GAGGCCTTACGAGCTGCCGCGTCACGATCATGAGCGAATCATCATCTTCAAGGTTCAATACATCCCCGGGGGTGATGACATCGTAACCGTCTGGCTTAATCCCAATCTCGGGCGCGGCGCGACGGAAAAGAATCAGCCTGAAAGCCTCACCACCAAATTCATGGCAAACGCCTCCTTCAATCAAATACATCTCCGCCACGGCGGCGGAGGCAACGGCTGGATTTTCAGTGACATGTCTGTTGCCACGTCCTTCCGCGACTTCGTGGTGGTGCATTTCTGGCAGACCTGGTGGTTCATGACACTGTCTTTAACGGGCCTGCTCGTCGGGGTGGGCGCGACCGTGCGCTTCGTGGAAAAGAAAAAATATCAATACCAGTTGGAGAGGGCTGAACAAGGGCATGCGCTGGAGCGGGAACGGGCGCGCATTGCCCAGGATTTGCATGATGATCTCGGTTCGTCGTTGACTCGCATTTCGTTGTTGACCGGTATGCTGCGCGCGGACAAGGACCAACCGGACCTGGTTGAAGCGCACGCGATTAACCTCTCTCAATCCGCCGACGAGACCGTCCGCGCGTTCGACGAAATTGTCTGGGCCGTGCGGCCCGGCAGCGATTCGCTCCAAAGTCTGTTGGACTACATCACGCATTTTGCCGGCGAATTATTTGCAGACAGTCCAACTCGCTGCCGGCTCGAATTGCCGCGTGATTTGCCTGCGTTGCCACTACTGCCGGAATTCCGCCACAATGTTTTTTTAATCGTGAAAGAGGCGCTGACGAATGCGCTCAAACATGCTTCGGCCACTGAAGTACATCTTCAGGCGAAAACGTCCGCAAATCTCCTGGAAATAGCCATCCAAGACGACGGCGTGGGTTTCGACCCAGCCGCTCCCAAAACCGACGGGAAGCAGCATGGACTAAAAAACATGGAGCAGCGCGCCGAAGACGTGGGCGGAAAACTGACCTGGCAGTGCCTGCCTGGAAAAGGAACCACCGTCCAGCTTGCCGTTCCCATTCCGCCGACGCCCACGCCCGCTGAACTGGATTAACCTATGCAAATTAAAGTTGCGATAGTAGATGACGACGACGGCGTTCGCGCGAGCCTCGCGATGCTGATCCGCCGGGCCGCCGGGTTCAAATTGACCGGCGACTATCCCAACGCAGAGACCGCCCTAAAGGAAATTCCTGACAATATACCCTCCGTGGTGCTGATGGATATCAACATGCCGGGCGTCATCAAAGGACCGGAATGTGTCCGCCTATTGAAGACGCGACTGCCTGAGGTGCAATTCCTCATGCTCACAGTTTATGAAGACAGCGATTCGCTTTTCAATTCCCTCAAGGCTGGCGCGAGCGGTTATCTGCTCAAACGCACGGCTTCCGCGCGTCTGCTCGATGCCATCCGCGACGTTCATGCCGGCGGTTCGCCGATGACGCCACAACTCGCGCGCCGGGTGGTTCAATTTTTTAACAGACCGGCCGAAGCGGCCTCGCCATTGGCCTCGTTGACCCCCAGCGAAAAAGAATTTCTCGACCAACTCGCCAACGGTTACGCCTACAAGGAAATCGCGGATCGCATGAACATTAGCATCGACACCGTTCGCAGCTATGTGCGGACGGTCTATGAGAAACTTCACGTCCATTCGCGCACCGCTGCCGTAGTGAAATATCTTCGGGGTTAACACTCCTGGGATCGCCGCCGCATGAACATGCGGTAGCGGCAGGTCCGGGCAGTAGTTATAAACTGCTGTTCATCACCAATGCGCCCGCATCAATGGTATTCGACCTGGGCAATTCTGGCTGCGATCGCCGCGCCACTGGGCGCCCAAGCCCAGGTGTTGACGCGCTTGGAAGAGCGCGAATTTGGCAAGATGCCCGACGGCACCGCAGTCACACTATTTATTTTGCGGAATAATCGGGGCATGGAGGTCCGGGTAATGACCTATGGGGCGATTCTCAACGCGGTGGAGATTCCCGACCGAAACGGCTCCGTCACAAACGTCGTGCTTGGCGCCAGTTCTCTGGAGGGTTATTTGAACGGATTTCAAACTCCCGGCGCCATCATTGGCCGGGTGGCTAATCGCATCGCCAACGCCCGATTTACTTTGGATGGGGTGGAATACAAACTCGCGGCCAACGCCCCGCCTCATCACATCCACGGTGGCGTCAAAGGATTTGGTTTGGTGGTATGGAAGGCACACCCGCTCCCTGTCTCGGAACACGCCAGCGCCGTCTGCTTCACCTACCTCAGCAAGGACGGGGAAGAAGGTTACCCCGGCAATCTGAATGTCAGCGTGACCTATACTCTGACCGATGACAATCAACTGCGTCTCGATTATGAGGCCACCACGGACAAAGCCACTTTGGTCAATCTCACCAGTCATGCCTATTATGATCTGGCCGGCTCGGGCAATGTTTCCGGGCATGAATTATGGCTGGCCGCCGACCGTTACACAGTGGCGGACGACCAGTTGATCCCGACGGGTGAAATCGCCAGCGTCACCGGGACACCGTTGGATTTCACGCAACCGGCGCTGCTTGGGAGTCGGGCCAGCCAACTCCACCCAAAGGCGGGCGTTTACGACAACAATTTCGTTATCAACGGCGGCGGCAAATCCCTGGTCCTGGCCGCGCGAGTGCGCGATCCGAGCAGCGGCAGGGTGATGGAACTGCGCACCACCGAACCCGGGGTGCAGCTCTACACCGGCAACCGCCGCGGCTTCTGCCTGGAGACCCAGCACTATCCCGACTCCATCCACCATCCCAGCTTTCCATCAATTGTTCTCAAGCCTGGGGAAACCTTCAAAAGCACCACCATTTATACATTTGCAGCGAGCTAGATACCCCGCCACGAATACGGCCGACTGATCCAAAAAACGCAATGCGTATGGTTAAATACTACATCTTCTTTGCCGCGATCGTAGCTCCCTCTTTGTCGTATGCCCAGGAATCAGGCTCATTGGACAATGCATCAAATAAGAATGAGCCAACATGGCGTCGGGCTAGAAGCGATTCCGCCCCGGTCACGTATGCAGAACCCACAAATCTTGAAACCAGCCCGATTTTCCTGGTGCAGGCAAATGACACCGACATTTGGACCGAACAGGTCGGCGGTGGAACCAAGGAAGGTCTTAACGTGGCGAACTTCTCGTGTGCCGGAGCACAAACGATTAAAATAACAGCTCCGTCAAATATAACGATTTGTGTGATCCGTCCGAAAAGCAGGGGAATTGTTGCAAAAGTAGAAGGAAGGACTGTCACTTTTAGAATACCGGAGCCGCAGAAGCTCTACCTGGAAATAAACGACCTGCCTCATCTGGCCATTTTTGCAAATCCTCTTGAAGTTAACCCACCCAAACAGGGAGACGACCAGGTGGTCTATTATGGACCTGGCAATTACGATGCCGGCAACATAAGCCTTAAAAGCGATGAAACCCTATACATCGCCGGCGGCGCCGTGGTAAACGCCCATCTCCAGGGTAATAATATTCAAAATGTCAGGATTCTCGGCCGCGGCATTCTCAATGGAGACGTCAGGATATCCAATGCCACCAACCTCGAAGTAGAAGGCATTTTTATCCGTCACAATAGTGGAGGATGGGTCAATACCTTGACCGATTGCACTCACAGCATTTATCGGAATGTGAAGGTGTTCAGCTATATGGCGAGATGGGGCACTGATGGCATTGACCCGGTATCTTGCCGGGACTTTACCATCGATGATTGCTTTGTTCGTACCAGGGACGATTGCATTTCCATCAAGTCGTCACGAGATGCCCATCCCACCGATGGAATCACGGTGAAGAACAGCGTGATGGTCGGCTGGGCCCATGCCGACGGAATCACCCTGGGTTTCGAGTTGAACGGCCTGGTGACGAATGTCCTGGCTACAAACTGCGATATTCTTTATGCGCGCGGCCAGGGCCATACCGGCGGCCATTCGGCGTTCAGCATTGTTTGCGACGACCATGGCGACGTCAAAAATGTGCGTTTTGAAGACATCCGGGTGGAAGAAAACATTGAAATCAAGAACCTGGAGTTAATCGTTACTGAAGCTCAAAGGTACGGCCAGGGCAATCCACGGCCAGGCCATGTTCAGGGAGTTTACCTAAAAAACGTCCAATGGGAAAACCCGGACAAGCCATTCGTCATTGCCGGTCTTCCTGCCATGCGCAATTACAATAACAACGTCGTTGAAGATGTCACCTTCGACCATTGCCGCGTGGCTGGCCGGTTGCTGGGCAATCCCTCCGATGCCGATTTCCAAATGGAATTTGCCAGGGACATAAAATTTATTCCGTCAACAAAAATGAAAAAGGGAATCTTATCAAAAGAGTAAATCCAGCCAGCCCGACGCGCGCTCATTCTCGGATAAGCACGGCGCCGTTCCGCCGGCGCAAACCGACGCACGTGCCATGGGTAACCGACGCCGTCATCTAAGCAGAGCCCCGGCTTCCGCTGGTTTGGTGTCGGCTCAATTGGCCAGGGTTCCTCTTTCCACCAGACGCACGTGGCTGTTCCGGATGCTGGCCGTCAGTTTTCCATTGGTTATTCTTTTGCTGGCTGAACTCGCGTTTCGAATCGTTCCCACACTGGACGACGAACGCGACCCCTTCGTTAATATCTCGCCAATGGCGGTTTTTTCGCGCACGACCACGAACGGCCAGGAATACTATAATATCACGTCCCAACATGTTTTAGGCGGAAGCGCCGTCCATATTCCCGTTAAAAAACCGCTTGGGACCATTCGCATCTTTTGTCTGGGCTCTTCAGCCTGCGCCGGTTGGCCGCATCCAGCGACCGAGAGATTCACCGCCTACCTCCAGCAGGCGCTGGAGACGGCTTACGCGGGTGAAAAAGTCGAAGTGGTCAACGCCGCCGCGCACGGCTTTGCTGCTTATCGGACGCGGCGCGTTTTGGATGAGGTGCTGCAAATGGAACCTGACGCCGTCCTGGTCTGGGAGGGGAACAATGAATTCCTGGAAGAACGCAATTATGACCCGCCCGTCAAAATCGTGGGCGAGTTGTCACGACACCTCCTTACGGTCCAATGGTTGCAAGCCAGGATAATGAGAAGCCGGACAGAAATGAGCGGCGAAAACTTCAATGGCATAGCGCAGACTTTTTGGAAGAAAGCCCATCAACAGTCATTGCGCCTGAGACAGGACCCGGCGCAATTCGCCCGGGTCCAGGAGCATTTCCAGGAAAGCTTCCGGCACATGGTCAGTCAATCGCAACGCGGTCGGGTGCCATTGATCTTATGTACGGTTCCAGTGAATATGCGCGATTGGCTGCCGACGGTTTCCTGTCACCACCTGACTGGCGAACAGTTGGAAAAGTGGCGGACACTCTACGATCAGGCCCAACGCTGCCTCCTGCTCGGCAAATACCAGGATGGCATCACAACCATTCGCCAGGCGATTGCATTGGAAAGTGAACATGCCGAATCCTATTTCTGGCTGGGCAGGTTGTTGGAGGCCAGCGGACAAAATGCAGCGGCCTGGGAGGCTTTCAGCAAGGCGCGCGATTTTGATTACAACCCTTTCCGGGCTATTAGTAATTTCAACGAGATAATCCGCTCCCTGGCGAAGGAAAATGAGGGCAAAGGGGTTTACCTGCTTGATCTGGAAAAACTATTCACAGACGCCTCAAAGTACGCTGCTCCCGGTTTTGACCTGTTTCTGGATTACGTCCACCCCACCAAATCAGCCAACCTGCTGGTCGCGCAAAACGCCTTTGACCTGCTCACTGGCCATGTGCTGAAGAACCAGCTAGCCGGGGCACGCTTCAGTTACCGCGATTTGCCCGTCCCGCCTGCCAAGGAGCCATATCGTGATAAAACGGATATTGGAATGCAAATAGGCGAGATAACGCTGTCGGCCGAAAATCATCAATACGAGACCATCGTCAATCAGTCGGAAACGGTGGTGCGAGAGGTCGCGGGGCGGCCACCGCTGAGTCCAGATGATCCGGTGTTGGCGCGATTTACACCTGAGTTTGTAGAGCGCTATCGCGTGATGCGCAATTATGTGGACACGCAGCGGCGAACAATTTTGGGCGCACCCACGAACTCGCAAGAACTAGCCGAGGCTAATCGCCAGGTGGATCAGTTCTATGACAAATGGTATCCCCTGGGACGATATTGATTTATTCCCGCTATGCTGCCCGCCTCCATAAAAAATAATACTCCCGAAAGTATCTGCAAGATTTGTCTAGGGATTCTGCCCGTCTTTTTGATGTGGCAGTGCTGCCAGGGACAGGAGAACGCCAATCCTCCTTCTGCCATTGTTTCGGGTTCTGTTTATTACAATTCCCGGGACGGTTTCTGCAAGGCTCCGTTCGGCGCAGTCCCGGCAGGCACGAACATTACCATGCGCCTGCTGGCCAAAGTGGGCAGTCTCCAGTCAGTCGGCCTGCAGATTGTGAAAACGACGATTACAGGCAACAACCAAAATACCGTGCATGCCAATTTTGCCGACTTCCCCATGGCGAAACAGGGCGTGACAAACAACCAGGATGTTTTCGAGACAAGCTTTGCTTTGAAGGACCCTGCCCTTTACGGTTATTGCTTCAAACTGACCGGAAGCCATGGGGAAACTGGCTCCTTCTGCAACAACACCATCGCCACACACGTCCCGGGCTTGCAAGTGCGGGGAACTGGCGGCCTGGGTGAGCTCATCGCTCCCGGAAAGCCCCTGGCTTATTATACGCTGACGGTTTACGACCCGGGGTTCCGGATGCCCGAATGGACCAGCAATATGGTCATCTACTATATTTTCCCGGAGCGTTTCAAAAACGGGAACCAGAGCAATGATCCCGTGGTGGGCGTCAGAAAGTTTTATGGCGCCAGGAACATTGAGGTCCATACCAATTGGAGTGATCCGGCGCCGTATGTGCCGGGCGATGGCAGAAGCGACTCCGATTACTGCAACGATTTCTACGGCGGGGACCTGGATGGCATCAGCCAGAAGCTGGATTATATCCGGGATTTGGGGGCAAACGTCATCTACATCAACCCCATTTTTCAAGCACCCTCCAATCACAAGTACGATACGGAAAACTACCTTGCCATTGACGAGAGCTTCGGCACGCTCGACACCTTCAAAAAGCTGGTGGCCGAATCCAAAAAGCGCGGCATCCGGATCATCCTCGACACTTCGCTAAATCACTGCGGTTCGGATTCAATCTATATGGATCGCTATGGCAAATACGGTTCCCATGGGGCTTTTGAGCATGAGACGATCAATACCAATTCGCCCTATTTTGAGTGGTTCGAATGGAACCGCAATGCACGCACCCCCGACCGGATGTACAGCCAATGGGCCAACCCCACGCTGGCCAAGCTGAGAGAAATTGACTCCTACAAAGATTTTGCCTACCGCAATACAAACTCGGTAATGAAATACTGGCTCTCCCTGGGTATTGGCGGCTGGCGCATGGACGTCACTCCGTGGAAGAGCGATGATTTCTGGAGGGACTGGCGCAAAGAGTTGAAGAAGGACTATCCCGAATGCTTTACCATTGCCGAAGTTTGGTTTGACGCCAGCAAGTACTTCACCGGAGACATGTACGATAGCACCATGAATTATATTTTCCGGTCAGCCGCGCTCAATTTCGCCGGAGGCGGCAGTGCGAAATTGACCGGTGATTCCCTGGAAATGCTCCGCGAGAATTACCCGAAGCCCGTTTTTTGCCGCCTGATGAATCTTGTTTCCAGCCATGATGTCGCCCGCGCCCTTTTTGAGCTGGGTTATAAGAAATACGGCGCGACTAATTATGACGAAACACGCAAGAAGCTGCTGCTCTGCTTTGCGCTCCAATTTACCTATCCGGGCGCGCCCACTATTTATTATGGCGACGAAGTCGGGATGACGGGCGGGGCCGATCCGATGAATCGCGGACCATTTCCCTGGAAGGAGGACGGATGTAATTACGGTGATTTCAGCCTGGTTGACGTCGTCAAGGAGTTCTCCAGGATTCGTCGTGAAAATCCTGTGCTGGTTGGCGGCGACATCCGGATGCTTCCCGGGGACAGAAACTTGCTGGCGTACGTGAGAACGGACAGCAGCTCTAAAATTCTGGTCGTCATGAATAACGACAAAGAACCGAAAACCTTTCGGGCGGATCACAGCCGCGCCGGCTGGAAGGTGCTGGCCGGCGCAAAGCCGACCATCGTGGGAGAGAATGGTGACTTGACCATTCCGGCCACGGGATACCTGATCCTGAAAGCGAATTGACTATCGGCGCCTCTCCACGTGGCCTGGCACTTTATGCCGATCAAGGTTGGCGGTTGCCTGAGCCCGCGCGGAGTTGGCCGAGGTACGCTTGCGCGAACCGGTTGGTCGGTTCCAGCCGCAATGTTTCCTCAAACTGCCGCGCGGCCTCGTTCGGATGGCCAGTTTTCAGCAAAGCCACGCCGAGGTTTAAATAAGCGGGCGCAAAATCAGGTTGCAGCCGGATGGCCTGCTCAAACTCCGCCTTGGCCTCGATGACTTTGTCGTGCAGCGCCAGCTCGCCGCCCAGCGCGTAATGGGCCTCCCAATAGTCAGGCTTAAGTGCAATCGCGTGGCGAAAGTTTTCAATGGACTCCGGGGAACGCAGTGAGATTGAAAAGGCCCGGCCGATCTCAAAATAGACGTGCGCATCCGCAGGTTGCAGTTGCCGGGCGCGGTCATAACATTCCATGGCCGGTTCAAACTTTTTTTGAGCGAGGTCTGTGGCGCCCAATTCCAACCACGCCTCAACGTAGCGGGGATGCACGGCGATGGCGTTGGAAAGGGAGTTTTGGGCCTCCGTCCATTGCCCTTGCAGCGCGAGCAGATGGCCCGCCTGGTAGGAAGCGAAGGGATTGCGCGGCGACAATTCCTGCACTTGCCGCCATTCGGTCGTGGCTTGCTTGATGTCACCGATTAGATTCAGGAATTTGGCGAAATTCTCGTGCAGCATGTAGTCCTTGGGCGCGCGCTTTAACGCCTCCGCGTAAATCTCGCGGGCGCTCGCCAGGCCTGATTCGTCCATTCTCCGTTCCAGCTCCGTCATTTGGCTGCGGAAAGTCACCAAACGCCGGTCGTTATCCAACTGGCTACTCAACGGCGGCTGTTGCAACCGGTCAGTGACCGATTTGATAACTAGATTGCGGTTCCAATCGGTCAGTCCCAGCAAAAGGTCGCAGGTTTCCTGCGAAGCCCAACCGTCCATCGCCCGATGCCGGACCGTTTCAGGAAGAAGTTGCTCCGCGCGTTCGGCCCAGGCCCGCGCCAGATGATAGTTTCCGGCGAAGTTCAAATGTACATGTTCGTAAAATAAATCCTGCCCGCAGATCCCCTGAGGATTGGTTTCCAACATCGTAGCTGCGTCAAATAAAACTACACCTGGACCCGCCTGTGCACCCGCCTGCCGGATCAGGTTGTTGATTCGTGAATCGGCGCGAAAAGGCAACTCGTCGTCGTCACAGGCCCATTGCAGATGGTCCCGGGCGGCGGCCATGTTGGTCAGGAGCAGCAGGCAGCGGCCCCATCGAAATTGCAATTCAGCCATTTTAGGTTCGAGCTTAGCCGCGTCCTCGAATCGTTGCGCGGCCTCGGAGAAGCGCCCTTGCTCTTCGGCGCGACAGCCATCCGCATAATCCCCTTCGTAAAGGGTGCGCTCGGCGGCAGGCAGGTTGCTGTCGGACAGGGAAGCAAAGGGCGGGCAATCCTTGAGGTTCACCGCCACGGTATTGAGAATGATTTTGGCGCCCGAATCCAGACCGGCTCGCAGTATGTCATCCAGGTTTCTCTGAAAATTTCGATAAACAATCTCGCGACGCGGGTCGTCGGGAGCCAATTGGTTTTTAAGGAACATTTGCATGCCACCCCACGACGAACTGATGCCATGGTCTTCGCGCTTGCGAGCCTGGGCTGTGACCCACTGACCCAGCCTGGTTTGTTGTGCGGCCAGAGACAGTCGCACCTCCCACCAGGACGGCGCTCGGGCGCCGAAAACGGATGCCGCCCCGAAGGGTCCGACCATTTCGTTATTCCCCATGTAAACGATCCAAAGATCACCTTGATGTTGGGCGCACTCCCGGGCGATGGGAACAATGACGTGCGAATTGATGGCCGTGACTGCGACATTGACGACCTCAAAGCGTTGTCCGGGAAATCGTTCGCGCAAGAGCATCTCCAGGTAACGCCCCGCGCCATAGGCAGGCTCCGGGTCTCCCTGCGCCGCTGATTCTCCCAAGATGAAGATGCGCCAAGTGTCGGGCGGCTTGTCGGCGTCCATTAGAACCGGTCCGGCCCAACGCATCAATTCAGGCGGAAAAAATCTCAGGCTGAAATTCTCGTTGTTGACAAGACATGTCCGCTGATCAACGCGAATTTTTTCAAAGAAGCCGGTGCGATAGCCGTAGTTTGCCAGACGCAAGAGGGCTTCGAGTCCCAACACCAGCAGCGGAACGACCAGCAATGCCGCCAGACGAAAAAGCCATTTGCGGCGCGGTGCGAGAATGGGGGCTTTTCGAGTAGACAGGGGCGCCGACGGATGATTGCGCTGGTCGGGACGCGCGGGTTTCGATTTACGATGTCGTGGTTTCAACGCGCCAACCTAAACAAGAAAGTTCCTGCTTGGCAATGCCGACGGGTGACCCTACTGAGGAGCGGTGCTTCGTGCTTGAATCCAGGGAAAATCCGTTGGCGATTGTTTGCCAAGACCTGCCCAACCGTTAGCCTGACGAACCGGTTGGCGGGTATTCGAGTCAAGCCATTTATGGATTTCCGAATGGCCGTCAGCAAACGAAAAACCACAAGCGCCATTGTGATAGGAGGCAGGCCCATCATCCCAACTTGGAGGAGTTTTATTCATGGGGACAGAAAAGAAGGGATCATTGAGGCTATCTGGATGTTCATCCAGGAACACCCACAGCATCGCAGAGCCGGACTGGGTGATATCACTTGCTTTCAAATACTCCTTCCATTTGGCGGCGCCCGAGTTGTTGTTCACGCCCGTCATGATGCGCAAGGTATCCCCCAGGTAACCGTTCATCGAGATACTGCGATCCCGCGGCCCATTGGCCGCGGGAATTTGATCAGCGGGACATTTGAAAATACCAACGCTTTTCCCGACATAAGGCCCCAATTCCCCCGCGACCAAAGTGGCAGTATTAGTGTTGGCCGGATTAAAGGTCCAGTTAAGAACTCCAGTAGTCCACTGTGGACCGGGAAGTCCGCCTCTATTCTCGGCAAGCATTCCATTATTTTCATCGGCGTAGATGGCCCAGGCCAATTGCATTTGTTTCAGATTGTTTAAGCAGTAAATGCCTTGCGCCTTGCTCTTTGCTTTGCTTAACACAGGCAAAAGCATCGCCGCTAAAATGGCAATAATTGCGATAACCACCAGCAACTCGATTAAGGTAAAACCAAGCAATTTCTGTGAGTCTCCGCAATTATACTGTCTCTGTATGTTCATATATGGCCGCTGCCGACGCTTTTCGGCCGCAATATCTCATCTTTATTCTGTCAGCCGCCGGTTGCGCCGGCGTAATTGTAGCAATATCCACCCATCTAAATTGCCCTCCTTACGGCCCGCGCGGAGTATGCTGCGCCAGATAGGCCAGATCCACGCTGTTGACAACCGTAACTCTTTGCCCATTTGATTGAAGGTATATCACGGGCCGGAGAGTGTTCGAATCCCTCCATCGGTGAATTTGGGCGCTGCCATCGGCAAACGCTATGCCGCAGCCGCCATTATGAAGGCTTGAAGGTAGTTCGGTAAACTGGCCGCTGCCACCTACTAGAGCGGGGTCAATATAAAGAAGGTTATCGTCAATGGCATCCGGATGCTCATCAATGAACACCCAACTGTCGCTTGGCCCCGGACGGGTAAGATCACCCATTTTTTTGGCGTAAAAAAAAGTCGGGGTTGAAATAATGCCAGCCGCCGGCTTGCCGCCGCCGTCACCCACAGCGGCATCCATGGCGACACTGCGAATCCGGTGGTCAAAGCCCAGTTGCCGCTGTAGCGGTGAGAGGTAAAGGGTAGTTGAAGGGCAGTAAAAAATCTTACTGGCATTCCCTACTAGCGGTGCCAATAGTGACCCGCTCAACATCATTTGCACATTGGTGTTTTGCGGGTTGGGCGTCCAATCTATTTTGGTGCTGACCCATGAATTAATTCCGTTGAACGAAGCGCCCTGATCGCTATTGATCGCCAAAAAGTCCCGATTATCGCCGGCATACATATGCCACCCTAGAACGAGTTGCTTGTTATTGCTCATGCACATGACTCCCTGGGCGCTCTGCTTGGCCTTCGCCAGGGCGGGAAGCAGAATTGCCGCGAGAATCGCAATAATGGCAATCACCACTAACAGCTCGATCAAGGTAAACCCCTCGCCCCGCGGTTCCTGCTCGCATCCATCTTGGGTCATATTCTTGAATCGGAACTCGTCAGGTTTCTTGTTGTTCCTGTCCGAGACAGGTCGAAATTCCGATCTTGGCCAGGGTGTTAACATGCCGCTTAATAAGTAGGCCAATAGAACGGCTGTACGAGTTCAAAGAACTGTCTTGGACCACTGGCTGGATAATTGGTCGACCCAATGCCATCCGTGTTATACAAGCTTGTCCACACGGTGTTGGTACCCTGCAGGTTTGTAGTCACTTGCAAAATGGTTCCATGGCGACCAGGCCATGTAATCAGAACGTTGCCGCCAGTGATCGGGCCAGCGTTAATATTACCGATCGAGGTGGATTCATTCACCACGTTACCAAAAGTGTCGAGTGGCATTTGAACGGTGCCCTGGCCCCGGATGAAACGCCGATGGATGGTTGTGCCGGTGGCAGGCAGGCCATTGGTGATGCCGTTGTTGATGCCCTCATTATTGGTGCCATTAATGGAATATCGATAGCTTCCAGTTCGCACAGGATATCCCGCCGGAATCAGAACCTGCAGCGAGTAAGTCTCGCTGCCCGGCGGATTATTGGTCATGAGGAAGGGAAGGATCGCCGTATTGGTGGTATCGGTTCCGTAAACCACAGTGCCCGGTCCTTGGTTGACGGTATTAGCAGTTGTGGGAACTGGATAGTTCACACCGTTGATATAGACTCGATCCGTGCTGGGATTGAATGCATACGGAGACGGATTGGCTGCATTGGTGCCAGTCACGGCGTTGGTCATGTTCACATTGAATGTTACGAGAGTAGAAACGGGAAAGTTATTGCCCGGCAGCACGTCGCCATAATAAACCACTGGCAAAACGACGGTGCCGTTGTTTATGTGCGGCATAATCCATGTGCGGTTACCTCCTGCCGTCGCGACCGTGGCACCATTAAGGTTATAAGTAAGAAACGCACTGCCCGGCTCGTAACCGCTGTTTCCAGAAGGATTACAAAGGAATTTGAATTGGCTTACAGTTGCACCCACACCTGCCACCTGATTGGGAACGGAGATACTGTAGATATTGGAGTTGCCCGCGTTTGGATCGTTGGTCATCGTATAACCGGTGGAATTCCATCCGTTGAAGGCTCCTTGCACACTGACCACACTGCTATTGGTGGCATTAAGAATCCCGAGCCAGTTCATCACCGACATGTCCACCTGAAAAACCACCGTGTTTGTGACAATCTGACTGGGCACAACGTCACTAAAATCAACGATCGGCAATATCTGGGGTGATTGGTTGGTGTCAATCAGGACGAAGCGGTTGCCACTGGCCGAGGCGTCCCCATTGATCGCATTCGGCTGCTCGTAACTCAAGGTGCCTCCATTGTTTATCACGAATTTAAAGTGATTGAGTTGTCCTGGCGAACCAACCAACGGAAAAGTGCCAGTATATACATTAGACGTCACAATGCCTCCGTTAGTGGTAGAAATAGTGGGATCGCTAGCCAAGGTGTAGCCGGAGGACCAGCCCTCGAAGTCGCCCTGCACTTCGACTGTCATGGTATTGGTATCGAAGGTGCCCACGAATATGGGCGCGGCCATGTCCACGCGGAAGGTAGCCTGGTTCGCGGCCTGCGGTCCTGCATCATTGAAGAAGGTGTAGGGAAGCGTGATCGTGGTATTGGTCCCAAGCACCCATAAGCGGTTGCCGCCGCTTAACGTTGTTTCATAGCCGCCGTTTCCCGAGAAACTGGGCGAATCAGTGACGAATTTCCACGACATCTGGGAGCCATTCGCGTCCACGGTATCATTGGTGGCCCCAACGTAGAGGGCGGGATTGCTGCCAGAAGGATTGTTGGTCAGCAAAAACCCGTTGGCTATGGCCGTGGAAGAGGCAAAGCCGTTCAGGCTGCCACTGACATACACATTATTCGTCGTTGGATCGAAGGTGCCGGCGACGATTTGCTGCGACATATCGACTTGAAAAGTCACGACGTTGCTGGCGGTAGCCAAAGCCGTGGCGCCAAACAAAATTCCTGCTAACATTGCACATTTCTGGGGGGTGGTTGTCATAGTCTTGGTTGAATGGACTGTATGGCCGGGCAGTTCATGGATTGCGGATAAAGAAAACGATACCAGCTTGAGGCGCGGGTGCCTACCGCATGTTTGTGCGGGTCGTTTCTAGAGACAGCTAAATCCGGGGGTGGCACAGGCCGTGGCGCAATACCGCATGTTTGTGCGGGTTGGTCAGAGCCAGCGGATTGAAATCAGACGGCCCACATCATTGCAACTACCTATGTGCAAGGATATTATAGCGCAATGAGTAAATTCTCGATACTCCGTTGCGTACGCCCAGAAGTCTTTGTTGCAGTTCCGAACCATTGACTAAGTCGAGTCGATAACTATAGTCGCACCCATGATAAGGTCCCGGGTATTAATCTTTAAATCTTCCTATTCTCTAACGCAAAGACAAACATTTCCAGTCAAGAAATGCCAACCGGCTTTACTGTTACGCCTGGGCGGAAGCCTCGTGGCTCTCCTGGTCTCTATTTCCATTGTGAGCGCCAAAAATGACACTGCTGACATAAAAGTCGGTAATACGGATATTGAAATATCGTCAGCGGCAGGCGGCGCCCTTCGCCTTAGCGTGTCTTACGAGGGCAAGCCACAGGCTCGCCGAAGTATCTACCTTGCCGATTCGTTCCCTCAATCCGCCTCTTCCGCCGCCACTGGAAAAGTGGTTCATGAGGGACAGCGCGTTGGTGTGAAAACCGCCAAAGGTGAATTGCTAATTGATCCAGTGGATGGCAAGTGGACGCTGTTGGATGCCAAAAACCGCGTCATTATTCCTCCTTCGAGCATCGGGGAAGCGACCAACGACAACCGGGGAAGACCGGTAGTGCACATCGAGGTCACTAAGGCGGCGGACAAACCGTCATTGTTCTACGGCAGTGGTGGAGGCATGAACGCGCCAGCCTCGCTGCAACAAACTGAGGGCCGCAGCCGGGTTGGCAATGGCCTCGCGGTGGTCCCCCATTATTGGGCTCAGGCCGGCTATGCCACGCTGGCGGTCAGCAGTGACGACAACGCCCCTGCCAGTTGGCACACCCAGTCCGGTGAAGGCGATGTGACATGGACGTTCGCCGGGAGTTCCGGCGACCTTTATCTCATGCCCGCCTCGAATCTCTATGAGGCGACTTCGGCTTATATGGAGTTGATCGGACGCCCGGCAGTTCCGCCGCGTTGGACATTTGGTTATCTACAGAGCCGTTGGGGCTGGCAGGATCGCTCATACATCGAGGATACACTGCGGCAATTCAAAGACAGAAATCTGTCAGTAGATGCGTTTATCTTCGATTTTGAATGGTATACCACGCAACCCGACTACAACTTGAAGCCCGCCGGCGAAACTAATTTTTCGGACTTTGGGTTCAATGCTGAGCTTTTTCCTGAGCCGGCCAGGCAGGTGGCGGACTATCTGGCTCAAGGAATTCATGTGGTGGGCATCCGCAAGCCGCGAATGGGGGATAGCGAAACCCTGCAGATGATTCACGCCAAAGGCTGGGGCGTGCAGGGCCGCGGCTTTGAGGCGCGAAATCTCAATTACCAAAACCCCGAGGCCCGGGCCTGGTATAGCCAGCATTTGGAGAAGTTGTTGGATGCGGGAATAGACGGATGGTGGAATGATGAAGGCGAAGTCAACTTCACCACGTATTACTATTGGAATATGGCGGAGTTCGATGCTTTGGCACAATCCAGGCCCGGGGCGCGAATGTGGGCGATTACCCGCGCATTCCAGCCGGGCCTTCAACGATTCCCAACCGCCTCCTGGACTGGAGATATTGAGTCAACTTTTACTGAATTGAACCGGACACCCACGGACATTTTGAACTGGAGTCTGGCCGGCATGTATTATGGCGCGTGCGACATTGGCGGGTTCAAGGGAAATGACACACCGGAATTGCTGAGTCGCTGGATGGAGGCGGGCACATTTTTTCCAGTGATGAGGTCGCATTCCACCCGGGAGGTCCAGCCGCGATTTCCCTGGCTCTACGGCACCAATGCTGAGGCCGCCATCCGCAAGGCGTTGGACCTCCGTTACCGGTTGGTGCCGGTGTATTACAGTCTGGCGCACGAGGCTTATGAAACTGGCTTCCCACTAATGCGGCCATTGCTGATGGAATTTCCATCAGATACGAATGTCGCGAATCTTTCCAGCCAATGGTTGATCGGACGCGGCCTGATGGCCGCGCCGGTGCTGACCAGCGCCACCAACCGGTCAGTTTATTTGCCGGATGACTTGTGGTACGTTTTCGATACCAACACCACCCTGGCCGGTGGTCGCAGCATGGATGTCAATGTGGCGCTGGATGAAACGCCGGTTTATGTGCGCTCGGGCACCATCCTCCCGCTGGCGCCGGTGCTTCGGCACACGGACCAACTGCCAGGCGGCCCGCTGGAATTGCAGATTTATCCTGGCAAGAATGCCAGTTTTACCCTAGTGGAAGATGACGGGATCACTACGGCCTATCTCAAGGGGCAAGTCCGCCGCACGACATTCGCCTGGGATGATTCCGATCGCCGCCTGACTTGGAAAATCGAGGGCCCCTACGGCGGCAAAGACATTTTCACCGCTATGAAGGTTAGAGTGTTTGACTCGCGCCAAAAGCTGATCGAGGAATCCCTCGCGTCCAGCGGTTCGTTAAGCATCCCGAATTAGTTCGGAACCGGCTGGAACAAATTTGAATTAACGTTCCGTACTTATGAAATCAGGAATCTACCCAAGGCGTATCGGGGTGAGCCTGCTCGCTGTCGGGGCGGCGGTCAGCTTAGCGCGTGC
>Ga0193718_1000120_pt1 | contig 17208 bp, 13 predicted proteins | sample U2a1metaG_FD_144918 | JGI IMG/M metagenome (GOLD analysis project Ga0193718, IMG submission 144918) | Soil microbial communities from a riparian zone of the East river system, Colorado, United States - U2a1 | ecosystem: Environmental > Terrestrial > Soil > Riparian zone | place: USA: East River... | reverse complement strand
CCGCCACCGCGTGAGTTGCGCTGCTCGATGCTGACCGTCGGCGGAATGCCGGAGATCAAATCGACATCCGGCCGCGCCATTTGCTCGACGAATTGCCGCGCATAGACGTTCATTGAATCAAGAAAACGGCGTTGACCCTCGGCAAAAATTAAATCAAAGGCGAGCGTGCTTTTGCCCGAACCGCTGACGCCGGTGATGACCACGAATTTATCGCGCGGAATCACGAGCGAAAGATTCTTCAAGTTGTGCTCGCGCGCGCCGTGGATGACGATTGCGTCGGCGGAATTTAATTCTTCGGGAGAGCGGAGCATATTTCGTTAGCGTGCGAGCCGGGTCAATTTAGGGTAATGAGTTTCGCTAGAGCCGCGATTTCCATTCTTGTTCGGGATGCGGGATGTCTCGGCGCTCGGGTCCAACAGGTCACGAAGGAATTTCCCCGTGGGGCTGGCATCACACGCAGCAATTTCCTCGGGCGTCCCTTGTGCGACAACTTTTCCGCCTTCATCACCTGCGCCCGGCCCCAAATCAATCACCCAGTCAGCAGATTTAATGACATCCAGGTTATGTTCGATGACCACCACGGAATGGCCGGCATCCACGAGGCGTTGAAAAACTTTGAGCAAGACACGGACGTCGTCGAAGTGCAAGCCGGTCGTAGGTTCGTCGAAAAGAAACAACGTAGGACAGGCATCCTGCCTGTCTCCATTTGGACCGGCGGGCGGGACGCCCACCGCATGTTGAGTCGCTTCCGCCAAATGTCTCACCAGTTTCAACCGCTGGCTCTCGCCGCCGGACAAGGTATTAATCGGCTGCCCCAGGCGCAAATAACCAAGACCAACTTCCTGCAACAACTTGATACTTTCTGCCGCGCGCACCGCCGGCCGCGATTCAGGAAAATCACATAGAAACTTAAACGCCTCATCCACAGTAGCCTCCAGCACATCGGCGATACTCCACTCGTGTTCCGTGCCGTGCACCTTTACTTCCAGAATGTGCGGCCGATATCGCCTCCCATCGCAGGCGGGACAACGGATGAACACGTCGCTGAGAAATTGCATCTCGATTTTTTCAAAGCCCGCGCCGCGACAACGTTCGCACTGGCCCTGCGCGGAATTGAAGCTGAACGCGCTCGCATTGAGGCCGCGTTGTTTGGCGACTTCAGATTGCGCAAACACTTCTCGGATATCGTCGAATGCCCCGATGTAAACCGCCGGATTCGAGCGCGGCGTTTTGCCGAGAATGGATTGGTCCACCAGCACCACCCGGCCAATATTTTCAAAGCCGGTCAAGGTTGTTCCGTGTTCCGCACCGCGCGTTTCCGACGATTCGTCCTCGTCCTCGTCGTCGTCCTCGATTCTCTCCGACGCTCTGGCTGAGAATTTCAAATTGGCCGCTCGCGTCCGGAGCTTCGCTTCGAGCGCGGGCAATAACACTTCGCGGATCAGCGTCGTTTTCCCCGAACCGCTGACACCCGTCAAACTGACAAACCTGCCGAGTGGAATTTCAATCGAGACATCCTTGAGATTGTGACGCGTCGCATGGCTGAGCTTCAGCGTAGGACAGGCATCCTGCCTGTCTCGGATTTCTTGAGAGGCGTCGTTCAAAGCGAAACCATGACTCTGAAGATTTTCCTTGGACGAATATGGAGACAGGCGGGACGCCTGTCCTACGGTCACGGGCCGTCGCTCGGGAATTTCAATTTCCTTCCGGCCACTTAGATATTGACCGGTGAGCGAGTCTTTGGATTTTAAAATGTCCTTATACGTTCCCTGAAAAACAATTTCGCCGCCGGCGGCGCCGTGCCCCGGGCCGATATCGATGATTTGGTCCGCCGCCCGCATGACACTCGCCTCGTGTTCGACCACGACCACCGTATTGCCCGCGTTCCGCAATTGCTCCAGAATGCGAACGAGTTTTTCCGTGTCGCGGGGATGCAGCCCAACGCTCGGTTCATCCAGCACAAAAAGCGTGTTTACCAATCGTGTGCCCAGACAAGTCGTCAGGTTCACCCGCTCGGTTTCGCCACCGGAAAGCGAACGCGTGGCTCTATCCAATGTGAGATAACTGAGGCCAACGTCATTCAAAAACCCGAGCCGCGAGCGAACTTCGTTAAAGACCAAACCAATCGGGTCGTTGGGCTTGAATTTTTTCGCGTCAGTGAAATGGTTCACGAAATTGAAAGCGTCGCGGACGGGAAATTGGTAAAAATCAGCGAGCGTCAATTCCTCGCAAGAGCCGACGTGAGGAGCGTCTGATTGATTCGAGTTTGAAATGAGACTCCTCACGTCGTCTCCTGCAGGAACTCGATACAACAAAGTCTCCGGTTGAAATCTTGCGCCGTTGCACACCGGGCAAGTCGTATAAGCGCGGTAACGCGAGAGTAGCACGCGCACGTGCATTTTATACGCCTTGGATTCAAGCCAGCGGAAATAACCCTTCACGCCATACCACGCGCGCGGCCATTGGTGTTCTTCGTCCGTGCCGTAATCCGGTTCGCCGTTGATGACGAAGTCCTGCCATTTTTTTGGCAGCTTTTCAAACGGCACATCGGTCGGGATTTCAAAATGCCGGCACGTTCGCATTAAATCACTCTGCGATTCCAAACCGTGGCCCGTGTGCCAGGGTCTCACCACTCCTTCAGCCAACGTCCGCGACCGGTCTGGAATCACCAGGTCGTAATCAATGGAGATAACCCGCCCGAATCCCTTGCACGACGGGCACGCGCCCACCGGATGATTGAAACTGAACAAGGCGGGCGTCGGTTCGCGATATTCGATGTCGCACTGGGCGCAGTGAAGGCGGTTGGAGAAATGTTGCGTTTTGAGTTTTGCGTTTTGCGTACCACTGATGTGCAGGGCCAATTTTCCTTTGCCGAAATGATAGGCTTGTTCGCAGGCCTCGACGAAACGCGTCCGGCTGGTGGCAACGAGCTTCACGCGATCCTGGACAACTGTTAAATGACGAATGACGGATGACGAATGGCCGATACGAGCCGCGGCATCCTCGAGTCGCACGATTTCGCCGTCAATAAACAACCGCTGATAACCCTGCTTGGCAATCAGCGCCAGGGATTCGTCCAACGAAAGCTTTTCCGCGAGTGGAAGGTCGAACGTGATTAACCCTTCTCGTTCTCGTCCTCGACCCTCGTCCTCGCTTCGAATCGGGATTTTCGAGGACGAGGACGATAACGATGACGATAAAACAGTTTCCCAAACCTGCTGCGCCGAATCCTTGCGCACGAGTTGGCCGCATTGTCGGCAATGCAATTCCGAGATATGCGGCCAAAGCAATTTCATGTAATCCGCGATCTCCGTCATCGTGCCGACGGTGGAGCGCGTGGTTTTGACCGCGTTGCGCTGCTCGATGGCGATGGCCGGTGGAATGCCCTCGATGCTATCTACTTGCGGCTTGTCCATGCGGTCGAAGAATTGCCGCGCGTAGGGAGAAAATGTCTCGATATAGCGCCGTTGCCCCTCGGCGAACAGCGTGTCAAACGCGAGCGAACTTTTCCCCGAACCACTCAAGCCCGTCACAACAATCAATTGATTGAGCGGCAAATCGAGGTCGAAATTCTTAAGGTTATTGTGGCGGACGCCCCGAAGACGGATCGCGGACCGCGCGGACGATTTTGACATTGCGGCAGCAAGTTAAGGTCGAGTCGCACGCCTTGCAAGGCCGAGCCGGAAATTTCCCGGTGAAGGGGCTTTGCCGAGCTTTTTTGCTGGCCAGAATGGTCGCGGGCTTTTATTCTGCATACGCAGTCAAAACCACACTCGTTTATGGACATCATCTTCAACTGCCCAAACTGTGAACAGGAACTTGAGGTCGATGCTGCTGGTGCAGGTTCCGAAATCGAATGCCCCTCCTGCGAGCAAACTATTGTCATCCCCCAACCGGGCGCGAAAGGAACGCGCACGAACGGCAGCGATAGCCCTCACGGCCTGCCGACGTTCGCGGGGACTCCATCCGAGACGTTAAATCCCTCAAACCCCATCGCCTCGTCCGCGGCCGCAAAGGTGGAAATGCACCTCAAGGTTCCCGTCCGCAAGACCTCCGAGAGTTTGATCGCCAAACCCCTGGTGCCGTTGGAGGCGGCCGCGAAAGCCACTGATAAAAAGATGCGGGTGAAGACCATCCGCCACACCGATTGCATTGAAGTCGGACACGACCGGTTCGACGAATTCGTCACGAATTTCCTCCAAAAGATCGGCGAAGCCAATGTCGTCAGCATCACCCCGATGACCTACACGCACATTGACATTGGCTCGCAAAAAATAATGACGGAATACGCGGTGATGGTTGTTTACAAAGGCTGAGAGCGCGCTGCCTTGACTTGGCCAAAGCGCGTCGTTAACGTGCGCTCATGAATCGCCGGTTCGTTTTTCTGTTCCTCGCTTTCGCGTGCGCGATGCTTGTTCCATTCCGCTCGCCCGCCCCGCTGATTTACACGCCCGGAGAAGGCTGGACCTATGAAGCTGTTGGAGGCGAAGGCAACTGGCAACGCACCCGCGCCAAGGACCAATTGATTGTCGCGCAGGATGCGCTTGATAAAAAGGATTACAGCACGGCGCTCAAAGCCGCCCGCCGCACCGTCAAGGTTTGGCCACTCTCGGATTACGCGCCGCAGGCCCAATTTATCGTCGGCGAATGCTACGAGGCCAAGGGGATGGATGAACGGGCGTTTAAGGAATACGGGAATGTGCTCGAGAAATATCCCCGGTTCGTGGACTGCGACAATACGAAATCGCCAACCGCTATCTAGGCGGTGAATGGTTCCGGCTTTGGACCTACATCCCGTTCTTTCCCTCGATGGAAAAAACTGCGGATATGTACGGCAAAATTGTGAAGGACGCGCCGTTCAGCGAAATTGCGCCCCAGGCGCAGATGAAAATCGGCACGGCCCGCGAAAAGCAGAAGGATTTTCCGAAAGCGGCGAAGGCTTACGAAACCGCCGCGGACCGGTATCGTGACCGCGGACCGATTGCCGCCGACGCGCTTTACCGTGCCGGCCTCGCTTACCAGAAGCAGGCGCAGACGGCGGAGTACGATCAAAGCACCGCGGCAAAAGCCATCGCCACGTTCACCGATTTCATGACGCTATATCCCGAGGATTCCCGCGTTGCGGAAGCCCAGAAAATCATCACCGCGCTCAAGACGGAACAAGCCCACGGCAATTTCACCACCGGGCAGTATTACGAATCGCGCGGGAAACTGATCTCGGCAAAAATTTATTACAACGAAGTGGTGAACCTCCTGCTCGGGGAGCCGAATTCCACTTACGCCAGCAAGGCGCGGGTGCGGATTGAAGCCCTTAACAAGCGCATTCAACCGGAACCGACCAAGTAACATGCGTGTCCGATTGGATTTTTGGATTGGTGGATTTTTGGATGAATGGATTCCACGCGCACGTCCATCCATTAATCCAAAAATCCACCAATCCAAAAATCCATTTATCCTCCTTCTGGCTGGCATCGTCGCGGGTTCGCTCATGGCCGGCTGCGCCGGTTACACGCTTGGCCCCACGAATGGCCTGGTTGCCGGCGATAAGAAAATCCAGATCACTCCCTTCCTGAACCACACTCTAGAGCCGCGGCTGGGCGATGCGGTGACCACCGCCGTCCGGCAGAACATTCAGCGCGACGGCACCTATCGTCTCGCCACGCATAACGACGCGGATGTGGTCGTAACGGGTGTTCTGACGAAATATACGCGGCATGAATTGAATTTTGAACCGCACGATGTCCTCACCGTGCAGGATTATCGCGTGAGCGTGACCGCGCATATCACCGCCCGAAATCTGGCCACCGGCAGCACGATGACTTTTACCAATACCGCCTATACCCTGGTGCGCGTCGGGTCGGACCTGACCAGTTCCGAGCGGCAGGCCATGCCCGTGCTTGCCGATGAACTGGCCAAAAACTTGACCGACGAGCTGGTGGATGGCCGTTGGTAATTACCATCCAAAAAGGACTTGATTGGCGGTTTGGATTTGGTAGCACTAGCGCTGGAAAACTTCTGAACTAAAGCAAATACACACGACATGAACAAATTCCTACTCAAACTATGCCTTCTGGGTCTGTTAGCGATGGCGGTCGCTGGAACGCCAGTTGCGGTTCGCGCGCAATCGGCGTCCACCAATTCCGTACCGAAGAAAAAACCCACCAATCGTATTCTTCCATTTCATGGCAAGCTGAAGGCCATTGATAACACCGCCAAGACGATTACCGTCGGCACCGAGACGATCCAAATCACCTCAGAAACCAAAATTACCAAAGCGGGCAAACCTGCGACGCTCGAGGAAGGAGCCGTGGGTGACGAAGTAGCCGGCGCCTATCATAAGGATGCCGAAGGCAAATCCAACGCCATCAGTCTCCGTTTCGGGCCGAAGCCGACGCCTGAGCCCAACTCGAAAACGAACGCGCCTTAAGAAGCACAACCTAAACGAACAAAAGGCAGACCCACGGGTCTGCCTTTTTTATTTTGCAAAATCAGACTTACCGCCGCCACCAACTGGTTTTCTTGGGCGATGGCCGCGGCTGGTCGGTTTGGGACATGTGAAGCAGCAACTGGCTCCGCGAAATATACAATGCATTCGAGAACTCGTCATAACTGAGAAAGCGATCCTGCGGCTTTTTGGCGAGCACTTTCACCAGCGCGTCACTCGTGGCCTGCGTGATTTCCGGAATCACCTCGTTCGGCGGCGTCAGCGGAGTATGCACGTGCGCGGCGACGACAGCTTCCACCGTTGCAGCATCAAACGGAACATGGCCGGTGATGGCGTGGTAGAGCGTGCAACCGAGGCTGTACATATCCGAAAGGAAAGTCTCCTTTTCACGCTGAATTTTTTCTGGCGCGACATAATACGGCGTGCCGTGCGTCTCCGTGAGTGATTCCGGCTCGAAATCAACGCCGCGTGCGAGCCCAAAATCAATGAGCTTCGGTTCGTGATCGATATCGAAAAGAATATTGCCCGGCTTAATGTCGCGATGGAGAAAATTATGCTTCAGCGCAGCATCGAGCGCCGAACACATTTTGTAGCCGATATCCAGCACATCGAGTTCGGACACGCGCCCCTGCTTTTCAATGCGCGAATCCAGGCTGCCACGGTCGGCCAACTCCATCACGAGGTAACGCTGTCCTTCCCCTTCATCGAACGTATAAATGTGAATGATGTTGGTGTGGTTGAGGGACGCGCACGCGCGCGCTTCGCGAAAAAAACTGTCCAGTGCTTCCGCGTCGGCGAGCAATTCCTTCTTCATGAGCTTCACCGCCACCATGCGGTCGAGCACGGTATCGTAAGCGCGATAAACGGTTCCCATGCCGCCCGAAGCAATCACGCTGCGCAACTCGAATTGCCGGAGCATGAGCGGCATCATGATGGGGTTGCCGCATTTGCTGCAAGGGACGGTGGCCAGCGGAAGAAGATCCCCGGGGATGAACACCTTGGTATCGCAGTTACCGCAAGTGACCATCTTCAATGAAGCTTTATCGCTCATCTCAGTTTCAGTGTAGCATATTTGACCATCCTTAGACAAGTTCGTTACGGAATTATCGGCGACCGGAGTGAGCGGCGTGGAATCCATGGTGTTATCGGGTTTACCCTCGTAGCAAATTCGCTTCTGATTGCATCGTTCGGAGGCGATACATACACAGCAGTTTACAAAAAGGGAACTGAAATTTCTTTGACAATGACCCGGAAATGATGTCTCATTAGCAAGGTAAGAAAATGAAAAACACGTTTGCAACACAGCAAAGCTCGCAGCAAGCCATGGGACGCACGTCCATTTGGCATGGCTGCGTCTCTGCCACTGGCAGCGTGGGTGGAATTTTCTAAACGATAACAAAAATTTTCCGACAAACCCGCGATTGCCAGTCAATCGCGGGTTTTTTGTTTGGAAATAACAACTCCCGGCTCGCGCCGGACAAAATGAAAGAAAACATGAATACAAACTATAGACGGGTCCCGACCAGGTTCGGGCCGGAAACCCGCTTCGAAGTGAAGCCGGTCCCGCCCGCACCGTTCCGGGCAACTCAAGAAACCGAATTGGAACGGCTCAAAAACGGCCTGCTCCTCGGGCGCTTAACCGAGCTGGCTCAGCCGGAAGTGAACGTTTACGTGCGCCGCGCCGCGAATGAGGCGGCCGCGCTCGCGTGGGTCACGCCTTACCCGCTGCTCACGTTTCCGGGGTTATTCGAAGAGAAAGCCGAAACCGCCCTGCTCTACGCGGAACGCCAAAATCGCGTCCGCGCGCGCAGCGCCGAACTGGTGCTCATATGAGTACTCACCAACAAATTAAAATGGCCCGCTCCGGGCGGGGAACCGTTCGGATTTACGATTCCACGATGGATGATTGCCGCGACTGTTGTTCACAGCTCGCGTCCATCGCCATTCACGAATCGTAAATCCCAACGGTTCCTCGTCCCTTTTTGCGGACGGAAGATTTAGGGATGGCAAGGCTGCCGGAGCTAATCGCTCTTTCAATTCGGTAGCTTTGCCTCCCAACGAGTTTGCGGCGCGGAGCGCGGAGTTCCCGAACTAGGACAACACCCCACGTCCTCCCACCTTGCTTTTCGTTCACCAATCCCGCTATTTTCCCCCCATGCCGCTGCATCTGTCTCCGATTTGTTGAATGATTGATACCACGCAAGAACGGTCCTACTACACCCATCCCCCGATCGCCATCCTCGGCGTGCCGTTCGATAATGTCACCGCCGCGGAAACCATCGAGGCCATCGGGCGCATGGTCGCCTCACGCCAGCCCCATTACCTCGTCACGGCCAATGTGGATTTCCTGGTGCAGGCTCAGGACGACGTGGAGTTGCGCCGCATTTTGTTCGATGCGCACTTGGTGTTGTGTGATGGCACGCCGCTGGTCTGGGCTTCGCGGCTGCTGGGAAACCCCCTGTTGGAACGAGTCGCCGGCGCGGACCTGGTGCCGTTGCTCCTGCGCGCCGCGGCGGAAAAAAGCTATCGCGTTTTTTTTCTAGGCGCCACCCCGGAATCGGCCGCGCAAGCCGTTGAAAATTTGCGAAAGCTTCATCCCACACTGATTATCGCCGACCACTATTCTCCGCCATTCAACAAATTGCTGGAGATGGATCACAATGAAATCACCCGTCGCATCCGTGAGGCAAAGGCAGATTTGCTCTTCGTCTCCTTCGGTTGCCCGAAGCAGGAAAAATGGATCGCCATGCATTACCGTTCACTCGGAGTGCCGGTTTCGGCGGGTGTCGGCGCCACCATTGATTTCCTCGCGGGAACCGTCAAACGCGCGCCGGTCTGGATGCAGCGCGTCGGCGCGGAATGGATTTATCGCCTCGCGCAGGAGCCGCGACGGTTGTTCAGCCGTTACTTCAAGGATTTCTGGGTTTTCGGCTGGAAACTCTTTGCGCAATTGTGGCAACTGCAAATCAAGTCCGGCAAGCGCAGCCGTCCGGAAATGAGCACGCCGGTGCGGGCGGAGGAAAGCTGGCAATGGATCAAGCTCCCGGAACGCCTGGATCTCGCCGCCGTGCGCGATGACGTGCTACTCGTGGACCAGGTGCTGGCGGACGGCCGTCATTGCCTGCTCGAAATGGACAACGTGAAATTCATCGATAGCACCGGCGTGGGCCTGCTCATCCGGTTGCAAAAAAAAATCCGCGCCACCGATCGGCAACTTGTTTTGCTGGCTCCCAGCGTGATGGTGCAGCGCGCGCTCGCATTAATGCAGTTGCAGAATTTTTTCGCTTCCGCCCCGGATTTCGCCTCCGCGCAGGAACTCATCGCCGCGCGCACGCGGGAAGAAGCCGGCGCGGTTCGATTGCGCACACCGGCCGCGCTTAATCCCCTCCTCTGGCAGGGCGAAATCACCGCCGCGAACGCAAAAGCAGTCTGGAGCACCACCGAGACCCATATCAGCTCAAAACAGCGGCGCGAATTGGTCATCGACATGTCGGGCGTGCGTTTCATGGACAGCACCGGCCTGGGCATGATGGTGCGCGCAAAAAAACTGGCGCAGCAGGAACAGGTAAAGCTGGATTTCATTCACCTACAACCCGCCGTTCAAAATGTCGTCCGCCTCGCACGGCTGGAGGAATATCTCCTGACCGAATCTCCGCGCGAGGTTGCCGCTCAATGATTGGCCGGGAGCCCGGCCCGGTGGACCTCGCCCAACGCGCCCACCGCTTATACGCGATAGACCTACTTGTTGTATCCGTCCCACCGGCCAAAATTCCACAAAATGCGAATTGGCATTTCCACCTCCGTCATTCAACGCGGCCAGACGGGCATTGCGCAGTATTTGTTTGCGTTGCTCCGGGCCTTCCTGCCGTACGCACACGAAAATCATTTTGTTCTCTTCGTGCTCGAACAGGATTTGCCGCTGTTTGATTTTGCCAAAGAAAAAATACAGATCGTTCCGGTCGCGGAACACTTTCGTCCGCCGGTAAAAGACATCCTCTGGCACCAGCGCGCCCTGCCGCGACTCGCGCGCGACCTGCAACTCGACGTGCTGCACGTGCCAAGTTACCGCCGCATGCCCTGGTCCGCACCCTGCCCGCTGGTCGCCACCATTCATGACCTCGCGCCTTTCCGGGTCCCCAAAAAATATAGTTGGGCCCGGATGTTTTACGGCCGCGTCATCGCCCGGCGACTTGCCCAACGGCAGGATGCCATCATCGCCATCAGCCAAAACACAGCGAACGACGTTTTGGAATTCTTTGAGGTGCCGCCCGGGCGGGTCCGGGTGATTCACAATGGCCTCGAGCATAATCGCTTTTTTCCGGGCTCGCGCGAACAGGCGCAGGCCAAAGTCGGCGGGCAGCATAATCTAAGGACACCCTTTTTCCTCTACGTCGCCCGGCTGGAACACCCCGCCAAAAACCACATCCGGCTGATTTCAGCCTTCAACGAATTCAAATCGGCGACCGGCTCGAAGTGGCAACTCGTCTTCGGGGGAAGCGACTGGCATGGCGCGGAAGCGATTCACGCCGCGGCCAGGCAATCGCCCTTCGCTTCGGACATCCGGTTGCTCGGCTTCGTATCCAATGACGATTTGCCTGACTTATATCGCGCGGCGGAGGTTTTTGTTTATCCGTCGCTTTACGAGGGATTTGGCATGCCACCCATCGAAGCGATGGCTTGCGGATGCCCGGTGATGTGTTCCACGCGCGGTTCGCTCGGGGAAATCGTCGGCCATGCCGCCGCCATCGTGGAACCTGAGGACGTGGGTTCCATGGCCAAACAACTCGGTTTGCTGGCAAACGACGCGGCTTTGCGCGACCGCCTGCGAGCGGCCGGACTGGCGCAGGCCGGCAAGTTTGATTGGAACCGTACCGCCACGGAAACACTCTCACTTTATAGCCGGGTTGCGCGAAACGTTGAAAATTTTTCTCCGGCCCGTCGGTAAAAAAATTTGGCACATAAAATTATCTTTTCCCCGCTTGACTGAGTGTGATGCCCTTCACATATTGCCATTCCGGAATCGGTGGGTTGGAAGTTTAATTTTATTTAGATTTGTATGTCGAAGCAGAAGGCCCGAACGCCCGAGTCAAAAACCGGCGCGCCCAGACACAAGGACAGCTCAAGGACCTCACCCGATACGGCCAAGGGCAGCGCCATTCCGGCGACTGCCAACGGACATCCCGCCGGCGCGCCGATAAATTCAGCCGAGCGCACCGCTGAAATCGCGGAGAAAATAAAAGAGCTCGTTCGCCTCGCGCAGGAACAAGGTTACCTCACCTACAATGACATCAATGAAGTCCTGCCGGAGACATTGATCAGCGGCGAGGAATTGGATGAGGTTTATGTAAAGCTCCGCAACCTGGAGGTCGAAATCGTCGATCAAGCCGAGGTGGATCGCGTCAAGCAACCGGAACCCGAGGAGGAGGAGGACAAGTCCCGGCTGGATATTCTCGATGATCCGGTGCGCATGTACCTCAAGCAGATGGGCCAGGTGCCGCTGTTGACCCGCGAGCAGGAAGTGGAGATTTCCAAACGCATCGAAGACGCCGAGAACGAGGTGAAGCAGATTATTTACAGCTTTGGCTTCGCGGGCAAGGAGCACATCGCCCTGGCGGAAAAACTCGTTTCCGAGCCGCCCAAGGAGCGTTTTGACCGCGTCATTCTCGACAAGAAAATTGACAGTCGCGACGCGCATTTGCGCGAACTGCGCCGCCTCATCGGCCACGTCCGCCAGCTTGACCAGCAGGTGGATGAGAAATACGCCGAATGGCAAAACAACGGCGCCAAGTCCGACACGGGCCGCCAGCACACCGCCTTTCACAAGACGGACGAAAAACTCCAGAAAACCTACGACAAATTCTTTTACAAACAGAAAGTCATCGAGGAAATGGCACTGGTCGCCGAGAACATCCACGACAAGATTAATTTAAGCCTTCGCGCCATCCAGGAACTCGAAAGCCAGCGCAAATCACCCCAGGCGATCGCTATTATCGAATCGGAACAACGCAAGATCCGCGCCCTCGAGGAATTTGTGCGCATGCCATGCGAGAGTTACCTGAAGACCTACGAATTGTTGAAGGTATTCGCCATCAAAGCGCTGCAAGCCAAAACCGAAATGGTGGAGGCCAATTTGCGCCTCGTTATTTCCATCGCGAAAAAATACACGAACCGCGGTTTATCGTTCCTCGACTTGATCCAGGAAGGGAACATGGGCCTGATGAAGGCCGTCGAAAAATTTGAATATCGCCGCGGTTATAAATTCTCCACCTACGCAACCTGGTGGATCCGGCAGGCCATTACGCGATCCATTGCCGACCAGGCCCGCACGATTCGCATCCCGGTGCACATGATCGAGACCATCAACAAGCTCATGCGCACGCAAAAGCGTTTGCTCCAGGACTTCGGCCGCGAGCCGACGCCGGAGGAAATTGCCGATGAAATGCAATTGCCCGTGGACCGCGTGCGCGCCGTCGTGAAGATGGCGCAACAGCCGATTTCTCTTCAATCACCAGTGGGCGACAGCGAAGACACCAATTTCGGGGATTTTATTGAGGATAAATCGACCGAGAACCCGTCCGAAATGACGAGTTTCAGTTTGCTGAAGGATAAATTAAGCGATGTGCTCAGCAGCTTGAACGAACGCGAGCGGAAAGTTCTCGAACAACGTTTTGGCCTCGTGGATGGTTACGCCCGCACCCTCGAAGAAGTCGGCAAACAATTTAAAGTAACGCGCGAACGCATTCGCCAGATCGAGGCCAAGGCGCTTCGCAAAATGCGTCACCCCACCCGCATCCGCCAGTTGCACGGCTTTTTGGAAATCGAAGAGGTCGAGTAGCCAGCGAACTCAGACCGCTGCAGACTGCGGAATTCATTCCGCATGTGGCATAAACAATCTCTACGGTTTGCCCACGTAGGATTTCACCACTTCGAAGAGATTATCCAGCGGATCCGTTTTCCGCAGGAACCCATTCGCGCCGCGGAACATGGCCTTCTCCGCGACATCGTCATCCGTCAATCCCGTGTAAATAATGATCGGCAGGCTCGGAAAATTCGATTTGAAATAAACGAGGAGTTCCAGCCCGCTATCGCCCGCGAGGTTGATGTCAAATATTCCCAGGTCGAATTGCTCACGATCCGCCAGCACCATTGCGTCCGCCGCGACGCCGGTGGTCGTGACATCGTATCCTTTGTTTTCGAAAAAAATCGAAAGAACGCGGCAGATGGTCTCCTCATCGTCGAGAACCAGAAGGCGCGGGCGCATGGGGAGGTTTTACTATCCCCCTCGTGAAATGCAAGCGCGTTAGTGATCGCCGCGTTTCATCATCCCGTTCGTTGCCTGAAACAGTTTGGGCCGCCGGGAACCCCTACAGAACCCGGCGACCCATTTTTTCACTCAGTTGCCCGAGCAAATTGAAGGGGCTTAAAGCCCCCAGCCTCACGGCACCGCCTTGACGTCAATGAATTGGCGCGGCGTAGTCGGCACGATTGGATTGGTGTAATCGAAAGTGCCGTCCGAATTAAACGGATTCGTCACAATCGCCGTCCAGTTGCTCAACGGCAATGCTATGTTCGTTGAAGTCAGCACGGCGTAATGGAAGCTGGTGTTGGGAACGTTGTTGTTCACACCATGGATCAGGAGGTTGGTTCCTGAGGTCTTCACGCTGGTTATCGTCGCATTCGTGGTGGGCCCGGTAACGGCTCCCGTCACCACGCTGATAATGCCCGTGGAGAGAGTATTGGTGTTCCAAGCCAGACCAGTTCCCGGCGTTGTCGGCACGATATTCGCGAACACACCGCTATAGCTCCATTGGTCAGCGGACTCGTGACCGTCACCAGATTGAGCGTGCCACCGTAAGTGATTCCGCCGTTACAAAACATGATGTCGTTGGTCTTATTGTTCTGGTCCAGATCCATGATGGTTGTGCCACCCAGCGTGATCGTATTACTGACGGTCAGGATGCCGATCGTATTCGTGCCCGGGGCGACGGTGGATCCCGCTCTGGTCACCAGGCTTCCCGCGATGGTACCGTTGCCGCTGAGATTTTGACCGCTCAACAGTGTGAATGTCGCATCCACACGGCCGGTAACCGTCAGCGTTGCGCCTTGGGCGATAAAGATGTTCGGAGAATTTGAGATGCTCGCGGTACCAGCCAGTCGCATTGCCCCGACGTTGATATGGGTATCACCAGTGTAGGTTTCATTATTCGTCAGCACCATCGCCGTGCCGCCGATTTTCGTCAGGCCGCCATCACCGCTGATGGGTCCCGAGATGGTGAATGCCGTGCCACCCACGTTTAAGATCACCGATCCGTGCAATTCAACCGCGCCTGCCAATTCCGTATTCGCAGACGTGTTGTTGTTGACCGATGAAACCACTCCGTCTCCAGTGAAGTTGAAGAATTTGTTCCATACCACGGTATCGCTCGTGAACTGCAGCGTCGCGCCCGCGTCGACGAAGTTCGTATGCAACGGATCACCCATATTCGGGGTAAGGCCGTTGAAATCGAGAATTCCCTGCTTGACCTCGATGTCGCCGAGAGCCAGATCAACGGTGGCGAGATTCTGCAAGCCGATCTGGGCGGTGCCAACTTTGGTGAGTTTCCATGGTTGCCCCTGTGCTCAGGCTGGCGGCGCCGCCGGAGTTGTTGATGGCCCAACCGCCCACGCCGCCGATGGACGCGTTGGAAACCAATACCAGCGACCGAAACGCCGTATTCGGAACACCACCGCTGTTGATGATGGCACCCTGGCTATTAAAGCCGTCGCCCGAAACCGTAATGACTTCGCCACCCAACGATTGGCCGCCGATGTCCAGACTCGCGCCTGCTTCAACGGTAGTACCAGCCGTGGCTGACCCGAGAGCTGTGCCGCTGCCCGCCTTCAACACGCCGCCTTGAATATCCACCAGGCCGGTGAAATCATTCGCATTGAGGATGGTCAACGTGCTGTTTCCGCCCTTCACAATCCCCGCGGTGCCGCTGATTTTTCCAGGACCACCAAAGGTATAGCTGACGTTGTCAGAAATATTGGTAACGGCGGACGGATACGCAGGCGAACTAATCGAAACGTTGGGTACCAAACCCGTATCGTCAAAGGACACCGTGTCCCCCGAAAAGAATTTTGAAGCCGCGCTCGAATCCAAATCGGTCCAGTTCGGATTAATCGAATCCCAGTTCGCGTCTCCCGTGGAGCTCCATTTCAAGTTCGCGCCAGAACCCCCGGTGACTTGCAGATTCACAGTTCCCGGAGTGCTAACCGAATCAATCGCGAGCGTGAAGTGCGACCCCGTAACAGCTGGATTCAGCGTGCCCGCAAGTGATCCCGAATAGGTGAACAGCGGATACGAAGCGCCAACCGACGGAATGCCCAGGAAATTAGCGGTAACGGCGTTATTGTTCAGGTTAAGATTTCCACCCACAATGATGGAATCGTTGGCGGAAGGAGTGGAGAAATTCGGTCCGCTCAAGTCAAAGGTCACCGTGCTGCCGCTTGCCAGCGTGAAGGCGCTGCTGGTCGTGAGAGTTCCCGGCGCGTTGACCGTTCCCGGATTAACCGAGCCATTGACCGTGACTGGACCGCCGATGGTACCGCCACCGGACAGAAGCGTCCCGGAAGCCGCAGTTAAGGCGCCCCCACCCGACAAAGTCCCGTCCACCTGCAGGTTGCCCGCGCTCACCGTGGTCGTTCCCGAATAGGTGCTTGCTCCGGAGAGAATAAGGGTGCCATTGCCCACGGTGCTCACTGAACCACTACCCGCGATAGCGGAATTCATGGTCAGCGTCCCAGTGCGATTCACCACGAGTGCACCGTTGTCGGTAATATTTAACGTGCTGATATCGCCATTCACATCTCCCGTGCCGATTTGCAGCGTGCCGGCATTGATCGCCACGCTTCCGAAATTATCCACGCCCACGTTGTCGATGGTCAAGGTTTGTGAACCACTTTTAACCAGCGAACTCGCGCCGGCGATATTGCCCGAACCGGTAAAGCTATACTGCAGTGTGTTATTATTCACCGTCACCGTGCCGGAAGAAATTGCGGTTGCCAGGTTCACGATCGGTTGCGGAGCGGTGTCGTTGAAAATTGGTGTGGCGCCCGCAAAGAAATTCGAGGGGCTGCCTTTGTAATTCCAATTGAAAGTGCTGAGATCCCAGTTGTTATCCGTCGCCGCGGTCCAGAGAATCGACAAATCCACGACCGGACCAGCCGTGAGCTTCAACTGAATCACGCCGTTGCCCGTGTCAACAATGGTACCGGCATAGCTCGGACTGGCTGCCGGCAGCGTGCCGCGTACGAAGTTTCCACCCGCACCGCTACGGTATGAGATGAGCGTGAAGGTCGCCGGATAGGAACCAATCGGCGGCACGGCGCTGATGTTAATGGTATTCTGAGAGCCGCCGGCCACGAGGTTGCTTACCGCCAACACCGTGCCCGCATTTAATGCAGGCAAGGTAAGAGCCGCATCACTGATGCTGAAATTGCGAATCGGGTTCGCCAGCGTTCCGGCGCTGTTGGAAACAACCAGGCTGGATCCGGAGGCGAGAGTGATTGAACTGTTACCGCCACCCGCAACAATACTATTTGCCATCACTGTTCCTCCGCTGACATTCAACGAGCCGACCACCGGGCCGGTTCCGCCGGTATTCGTCTGCGCCAGGAAGAGCGTCGTGTTCACCTTGAGCACAGCACCGATGCTGACCACGCCGTTATTCGTGGTAAGCATGCCGTTATTATTGACGAGGACGGTGCCCGTCGCCGCGCCG
>Ga0193718_1000119_pt1 | contig 17253 bp, 8 predicted proteins | sample U2a1metaG_FD_144918 | JGI IMG/M metagenome (GOLD analysis project Ga0193718, IMG submission 144918) | Soil microbial communities from a riparian zone of the East river system, Colorado, United States - U2a1 | ecosystem: Environmental > Terrestrial > Soil > Riparian zone | place: USA: East River... | reverse complement strand
CACCGGCCGCAACGCCCCCTCCGGTGTAAATATTCATGTAGGTATTGACATTGTTCTTTTCGTCCTCATCGACAAGATTATTGAAATGAATTCCCGTTTGATGGGGGGAGAGTCGTTCAAAAACGCGGGGAGGCTTTTGTTGACACGAAACTATTCCAAGTCCAATGAAAATGGAATACACTGCCTTTTTGCAAACGCTGATTATTCGCACGGTCTGATCACTTCTTCTTTCCTGAAAAACTATAAACTTCAAAGCCTTCTATTTCATTCGATAATTTCAACGACCGGCTCGATTGCGATAAGTACGTCGACCCAAAGTAAAACTCGTGCCGGCGGGTCTTTCCATTTTTTAGTTTCACGAGGGCATAACTGTCGTCCGGGGATGCATTAAAATACTTATTAACTCCAATTATTTCATAGATAGTAAGCTTGTCATTGTTATTTCCAGCCAAAATCAGTTCATGGCCATCCCTTAAAATCAAGTTCGATAATCCCTTGGCATCCTTATCCACAACAAACCCGCTTTTTTGGACCGGTACAGAAGTGAAATGACCCTTGCCGTCACCTTGTAAATAAAGACCGATCGAGGCATCATACCTTCCTGTTGATACCTCCGTAGCGTACGAATTACCTACTGCCAATACATCCAGGTTTCCATCGCCATTATAATCCCCGGTTTCCATACCGTATACCGGAGAGAACTGGGCTCGTACGGGCAACGGGGTTATGGAGAAATTCCCTGCTCCCCGGTTCTCGATGTAACTGGATTGAAACCATTCGCTGCACGCGACATAAGCTGATTCCAATTCTGATTTAGCGAACGAGGTTTCAAAGTTGGCCTGTGCATACGGTAAATAGGTTCTGAACCGCGCACGGAAGGGATTCATTTGCCTCACCATATCATCCCAGGGATGAGCAACTTGCTTTTCTCCGTGCAGATACATTGCCATTACGGGATCGATGCTTCCGGATTTATCATAATCACGGGCATAAATACACAATGGTTCTTTTTCATTTCCCGTGTAACGCGTGTTCAATCCGAGATTGCCTGCCATATAGTCCATATCGCCATCGTTATCGAAGTCCCCCGCCGTTAAACTATTCCACCAACCGGAAGTATGTGCGAAAGCATCTTTGCCCCATGGTGTGAATGATTTCCCCGCATTATTCTTGTAACAGGAGATGGGCATAAATTCCCCGACGATCATTAAGTCCATCCACCCATCGTTATCTACATCGGTCCACAGGGCGGATGTGACCAGGCCTGAGTTGATGAAGCCGGGTGCGACTTCCATCGTGACGTCAGTAAACTTGCCGTCCTTCACCATGTCATTCCGTAGGAGGTAGCTATTAGCGGGCAGGGGATACTCGCCCGGAATAATTCTTCCGCCGATAAACAGGTCAAGATCACCATCGCGATCATAATCTGCTGCCACTACGCTGGATCCGCTTTGACGGATATCCGGCAGGGCATCGGGGGCACTTTCGAATTTTCCCTTTCCATCATTGAGGTAAAGGTGATCGCGGTACAAAGGGGAACCTTTTACGTGCTCCGTTCCTCCGCTGGCGATATACAAGTCGGCATCGTTGTCATTGTCGGCATCAAAGAACAAAATACCCATGTCGTCTGAAAGGGTGTCAATGGATGACACCGGTCCCTTCTTAAACTTTCCATCGGCTTGTTGGATAAACAGAGCGCCGGATTGGTTGGTTGCCCCGCCTACATAGAAATCCTCCAGTCCATCACCGTTTACATCGGATACAGCAATGCCGGGTCCGTTTTTACTATGCATATGAGGAAGCAGGGGCTGGACTTTGAAATCAACGTACTCATTTTCATGATGAGTATAGTTTATCCCTAACTCCTTTGAGACTTCTGTAAAAAGGCTAGAATCAAAATTAAAAAACTTAGTGTCTTTGTGTCTTCGTGACAATGCGTCTGCCGAAGTATACTTAAGGGTAAGAACCTGATTCGCCCTCACCTCTTTCAGCAGCTCGTATTTTCCATCCGGCCAGATCACTTCGAGAGAATCGATAATGGATGTATTGCCTAAACCAAAATGAAGGTAGGGCTCAACAGACGACAAAAACCCGCGGAAGGGTGTAAAGTATTGATACTGCAAATTCCCCTGATATTTTAAATATACTTTCGCTCCGAGGCCCTCGCGATTCAAGGATGGCCCCTTAAAACCGATGCGGATGAAATTCGCTGTTTTGTCTTTAACCTTCTCTTTGGTATTTTTTAACAGGGTGGCGGGCGCATCAATATTATTGATGATCAAATCAAGGTCTCCATCATTATCAAGATCGGCGTAGGCCGCGCCGTTGGAAAACGATGGTTCCGACAACCCCCAGGATTTCGATTGATCGCTGAACGTGAGATCGCCATTATTCTTATAGATATAGTTATGGACTTTGATCCCGGGAATCTTGTTGAGCATGTCGATACGCTCCTTCTTATTTGCTTCAACTGTTCCCATGCGCAACGTCCGTTCGCTGAATTTGATGAAATCGAGATTAGTAATATCCTGGCGATACCCCGTGGTGACGAACAGATCCTTTAAACCGTCATTGTCGTAATCTGCCAGCAGGGGACTCCAGCTCCAATCCGTGGCTTCTATACCGGCCAGGTAACCGATCTCACTAAAGGAGCCATTTCCGTTGTTGAGCTGCAACGTGTTTCGGATATATTGTGGTTCGTATCCGAATTTTAAACCATTTTCAAACTCGTCATAGTTATTCCCCATGATCGTAACCTTCCAGCGCACATTGTCTTCCGGAAGCATGTCCAGCTCCACGATATCCACCAGCCCATCATTATTAATATCGGCTATGTCATTGCCCATGGCATTATAAGATTCGTGCTTAAAATAGGAGGGAGCCCAGTTAGAGAATGTTCCATCCCGATTGTTGATATATAAAAGATCATTGGTGATGAAATCGTTGGACACAAAAATATCCGGCCAATTATCGTCATTCAGGTCACCGACTTGTACACCCAGGCCAAATCCTTCAATCAAAATGCCCGCTTTTTCCGAAACGTTTGTGAACGTATTATCTCCATTATTTCTATAAAGCTGACCAGTGGAAGCCGATTCCCCCTTTACCGATTTTGGACGCGCTCTGTTGCGGCTATAATCGACAAAAGCATTTCTAAGAAGATAGACATCCAGGTCGCTATCCTGATCATAGTCAAAGAATGTGGCTTGCATGTTATGGTCGGTTCCCTGTAATCCGTAGGAAGCAGCGGATTCAGTGAATGTATTGTTGCCATTGTTAACGAATAAAAGATTTTTCTTTTTCCCGGCCGGGGTGTGACGGGTTCCGGCAACGCACAGGTAAATGTCTTTATACCCGTCCTGGTTGATATCGACCATCGTCACGCCATTGACCCACACGGAAGTGGTTAATCCGGCTGACTTGGTAATATCTTCAAATTTCCAATTGCCCTTATTGAGATATAATTTTCCCGACGTCATGTTGCCTGAGAAATAAACATCTTGCAGACCATCATTATTAATATCACCAATGCCTACGCCACCTCCATTATATAAATATTCAAAATCCAGGACGGTAAGCGTATCCGAGTAGATCAGGTTATTCGAGAATGTAATACCGGATGATTCCGGGTCGACAGACTGATAAAGCTGTCCGGACTTATCGGTGCATTCAGAGAAAAGGAATGCGACAAAAAGGAATAGGCAACGGTTTGACCAGCTTAGCATAGATCAATATAAAAATAAACAGCGAAGGAAACCCTTCGCTGTCCAATATAGTACCCCGGCAGGAAATATCAGTAACCGGGATCAGTTTGTTTAATTAAACCATGGGTGCGGTCTATTTCGCTTTGAGGAATAGGATAGACGTTGAATTTATTGTTCCAGTCAGCTCCAAATAGCGCAGGGCCTAAGCCCATGCGGGTAATATCAAACCAGCGGTGAGGTTCGAAGCATAATTCAACCCTTCTTTCATGAATCACATCCGCCAATGTTGCCGTTCCAATCAGGTTACCGAGGCCGGCCCGGTTTCGGATATCATTGACCTGGATAGTTGCGTCTAGCGTCCGTCCCTTTGCAATAAGGGCTTCGGCATATAAGAGTTTCATTTCGGCAAACCGGTAAATCCTTTCATTGTTAAAACTCGCCTGGTTGTTCCCTGAAAACGCACCGGCAACTACATTTCGCTTACCGGAATATTTTTTGACGTTATAGCCGGTGGAGGACCAGGCCGGGTTATAGGGTAACGACACGATACCGCTATTCCAGATATAGTACGTATCCCCATTTCGCCAGATAAATGAACTCAGGCGTGCGTCCCCGGGTTCAAATGCATTAACTAAATCCTGCGTGGGTGTCCAATATCCGAGCTTGCCACCGGGAGCCCCCTCCGTTGCATTATAATTGCCGGCGTCCCAAAACCAGCTACGGCCTGTTCCCTGAGATGCTTTGAAACTTTCCGAGTGCGTATCATCAAATACCCAGATATTATCATCGGAGTGTGGACCGCCAAATTGGATCTCAAATATAGACTCGGCATTGTTTTCGTTGTCAAAAGCAAAGACGTCCTCCAGGTCTTTCGCAGGATTACCCGTATTGAGCAGATGGTATTGGTTGCTGGCAATAACAGCTTCAAAAGCAGTGATCGCTCCATCCATGTCGTTTTTCCACATATTCACTTTCCCTATGTAGGCTTTAGCGGCCCACATCGTTGCCCTTCCTGTATTGCCCGCATCCCAGACGGCCGGCAATTTTGCAAACGCATCATTAAAGTCGGCCAATATCTGTACAAACAATTCGGCTTTCGTAGCATTGGGAACGGCCAGATTAGCTAAACTTGTCGGGGTAGCCAAAACCAAAGGGGGAGTCCCCCAAAGTTTGAGTGCTTCAAAGTGGAAGAAAGCGCGCAAAAATTTAGCCTCCCCTTCGAACTGACTTTTTTGGGCATCTGTGAGCTCCGTCTTGAGTGCAAGGTGTTCAAGCACCGTATTGCACCGGTAAATACCTTCATAGATCTGTGTGTAAATCGCGGCAAAAGGGATGTCGCCTGCATTGATGTTGAGGTTGTCAGCATTCTTGGAGATATTATCAGATCCCGGTTCGGCTTTTGCATCATCCGTTACGGTTACTGTAATTTTCCAATACTCACCAAATTCACTCAGTGTTTCCGTACTGGTTCCCCAAAAGTCCTGAATGGATGAGTAGGCGGCAAACATCGCACCATCAAATTCCGCAGAAGTCTTGTAATAGCTGTTAGCTGGAAGTTTATCCAACGGCACCAAATCCAGGTTGTTGCAGGAGTTGATGGCGAGACCGGCGACCAGTAAGTATATAATCTTTTTCATGTTCATCAATTTATTTTATTATAATCATCCACTAAAATGAAACTGACCAGCCAAATTGTAGAATTCTTGGTTGCGGTGAGCTACCCGAATCCTGGCCATTGGACAAGGGCGTCTCCCCCTTCTGGAAACTAAAGCCACGCGTAACTTCCGGATCGAAACCCGAGTATTTAGTAAAGGTCATGAGATTTTGGGCCGCCACATAAATACGGAAACGACTTATGGCCCCTTTCGTAAGATCCTTCAGTTTTTCAGAAGGGATGTTGTAGCCAATCTGAAGGTTTCTGATCCTCATAAAACTGGCACTTTCAATCCATCGGTCGGAATACCGGTTATTAACATTGTCGTCATTCAACGTCAATCGCGGCATGGTAGTGCTCGTTCCTTCTCCTGTCCAGTGGGCGAGCGTACTGGTCCGGAAATTGTTTGAACTTTTCAAATCTTCCATTGATGCGCGTAGCTGATTATATACCTTTTGGCCACTGACACCCTGCAGGAGGACGGAGAAGTCAAAGTTCTTGTACGATGCAGAAAGGTTTATGCCGTAAAAGAATTTGGGGATTGGGCTTCCCAGGTTAGTGCGGTCTTTGGAGTCGATCTGTCCATCCTTATTCACGTCCACAAAACGGATGTCTCCCGGAGCCCTGCCGTTTGAAATTTTATCAGGAACGGCGGCATCGACTTCAGCCTGGTTTTGAAAAATGCCATCTGTTTTATATCCGAAGAAACTTCCAATAGACTTGCCTACAACAGTACTGTGTGTTTGTTGACCTCCTACACCGGAGATGATCTCAGGAATTCCGCCCAAATTCAATACTTCATTATGTACCGTGGTAATGTTGCCGCCAATGCCGTACTTCAACCTTCCCACTTTGTTTCTATAATTAAGGGCAAGCTCAATACCCCGGTTGAGCATCTTACCCAGATTGGCATCGATGGGCAGGAAAAAACCGGACGTATACGGAGCAGGGAATGGCAAGAGTATATCGTTGGTCACCTTGTGATAATAATCGAATGTAAGATCGATCTTGCCCTGGAGCATACTAATATCAGCGCCTATGTCTGTTTGGGTACTGGTTTCCCATTTCAGATCGGGGTTGGCAAAAACGATGGGTGCGGGGCCCCGGACGACGGTCTGTGTACCCGTTCCAACCACATAGTCGATGAAAGGATGCAGGGTGGATAAATAGGCGAAGTTAGTACCGGTGAATTGGTTACCGGACTGCCCCCAACTCGCCCTGATCTTAACGTCATCAAAAATGCTGCCTTTAGGAAAAAAGGATTCCTGACTTAGCCTCCAACCTGCAGAGAAGGAGGGAAATGTACCGGTGCGGTGTGCCTTGGCAAAACGGGAGGAATTATCCTGGCGAACGTTGAACGTGAATAAATATTTGTCGCTGTAGGAATAATTTACACGACCTAAGTAGCCTCTCAATGCCCAATGGTCGGCTTCGTTGGCGGCTCCCACCTGAACGCCTGTAGAAGCAAATTTTATTGCTGGATTGAACAGATCGCTTCCCTGAATCCGTATCTTATCATATCGGAAATTGGTCTCTTCTTCGCCGGCCAAAACAGTGAAGCTGTGCTTTCCAACGGTTTTATTGTAAGTGAGGGTATTGTTTACATTGGTTGTCAGTTCAATCGGGCGTTCCTGAACGAGGAACGATGGTTGAGGAAACCCGTTGTAGCCGATAGGTCCTCCATAGTAATTGCCATCGCCAACATTATAGTCAAACCCTCCGGAAATCCTGTACTTCAGCCCCTTGATGGGTTCAAGTTCTCCGTAAACATTGCCAAGTACTTTACGGGATACGACCGTAGTGTACTCGTATTTTGGATCGGTGCGCATCATCACATTTAAACTGCCCCCGGCAGGTCCCCGGTTAGCACTGTTTTCAAGATTGTAACCCGTTGGGTTGGTCGGATCGTACACCTGGAAAAAAGGCTGATTCATTGCCGCTTTGGAGCCGGAAAAGGTAGCTCCTTCTGATTGCACATTTCTGTCGAAAGAACTCATCAGGAGGGACTCTCCAAACTTCAAAAACTTGCCCACTTTTATATCAGCGTTCGCTTTGATGGAATAGCGCTTGAAAGCCTGGGCGGGTTCAATTCCCTGCTGGTTCATATAGCCCGCACCCACAAAATAATTTGCGGTTGCATTCCCCCCATTTATTCCAATGTTATGACTTTGAACATGCGAATTCCTAAAAACAACCTTTTGCCAATCGACTTCAGGTTTACTGGCGAATGAACTGAAGTCCCGGTCCGGCCCTAAATGGGATTGCATTTCGATGTACTGGCTATTGTTTAAAACATCCAGCTTCTTCCAGGCCTGACCCGTCCCAACATAGGCATCATAGGTTACCGCAGCCTTCCCTTCCTTCCCTCTTTTGGTTGTAACAATAATAACGCCATTGGCCGCCCTGGCGCCGTAAATAGCGGCTGCCGAGGCGTCTTTCAAAACGTCAATTGACTCAATATCTGCAGGATTAATTCCCGCTAACGGGTTCGATTCCGTGGAAGATGCTGTATTGACTGTAATATTGGATGTCTGAACAATAGGCACTCCGTCAATAACCCATAATGGGGAGTTAACACCAGCCGTTCCTACACCGCGGATGCGGACGTCAATTGGCGCACCGGGATCACCGCTTCTGTTGGAAATCTGAATACCGGCAACGCGACCTGCCAGGAGTTGATCAGCGCTGGTAATGGGCTTGGAGGCGATATCCACATCGGAGGCTCGCAAGCTGCCCACCGCTCCGGTAAGGTCGGCCTTTCTCTGTGTGCCATAACCCACCACAACCACTTCCTCAAGCGCCCGGATATCCTGCTTCAGGGATAAATTCAACGTGGTTTGATTCGAAATTGCTACTTCCAGGGTTTCATAGCCAATGAAAGTGCATACCAGGAAGGCATCGTCATTGGTAATCGCTAATTGAAAATCACCGTTGTTGTCAGTGGTGGTGCCGCGGTTCGTGCCTTTCACGAGAATGCTTACTCCCGGCAAACTCTCTTTGGTATCGCCGTCTGTTACCTTTCCTTTTATGGTTTTCTCCTGGGCTGAAGCAAAGAAAAAGGATAAGAGAAAGAGCGAACTGAACAGCAATTTGGATACAGAATTTTGCATAGATTAATGGTTAATAGTTGTTGGGGATTCATAATTGCAAACCTAATATAGACCAATAATAGCATTATTTGTCCGCTAAAACCCCTTTTTTATCCACAAAAACTCAATGCAAACGTTTCGCTAATTCACTTTAGATCACAAATTTTGGGACTCGGAAAAAGTCACTGTGGGCACAACAACCCGTGGCAAGAAATTAAATGCAAGCGAATAGGAACGAAAGGGATCATTTGTGAATGAATAAACGGGGTTCCAAAATGATCTTGTTGTACTTACCGTTTTGTCTTCCGTTTTTCGGTAAATTCAAAATGTTCAGTAACATTTCTGTGGCCCGTTGCCCCTGCCGGTATGGAAATTGTTCTACTGAAGCCAGGGGAGGATTTTCCATATAATGGCAAGCCGGAAGATTAGCAAAACTCACAAAGCTGATGTCCTTGTTAATTCTGATATTCATTTTCCGGGCATATTGCATCGCATCCAGCGCCACATAATCATTAAAGGTAATCACCGCAGTGGGACCTGGTTTCAAAGTAAGAAGGTGTTGCATCGCCCGGTGGGTAGTTTCGGGCAGGAGATCAGAATGGGCAACAAATTCAGGGTTGAATTGAACACGATGCAACCGTAATGCACGTTCAAACCCGGTAATCCTCTCCTTCGTGGTTAGCAACGCCTGAGGACCATTGATAAAGGCAATCCGGCTATGGCCGCCCTTCACCAGAAATTCAACTGCTTCCTGCATGCCTGCTTCCACTTTGCATGTAACGGTATGGGCTTCTTTTCTATCGGGCACACGGTCAAAAAAAACAACCGGAATATTGTATTTCTTAAGAATGTCAAAATGTTCAACGTCATTGGTATTCTTGGCAATCGATACTAACATGCCATCCACCCTGTGATTTTTCATTGCTTCCACTATTTTCCTCTCGCGTTCCGTGTCATCATGCGATTGGCCCATTAATAGGTTATAGTTATGTTCACTGGCGTAGTCTTCAATGCCGCTGATGGCCTCCGAAAAAAAAGCTTCTGATAGGTGAGGCAAGATCACCCCCAATGTGAGCGTCTTTCCTGATCTTAGGAATAGCGCTGTCTGATTGGGTTCGTATCCCAATTCCAGGGCGACGTCTTTAACGCGCTTGGTAGTAGCCGGACTGATATCTTCACTGTTGTGGAGTGCCCTCGAAACGGTTGATACCGCCAGGTTGAGCATCTTGGCAATCTCTTTAATGGTTGGCGCAGTCTGTTTCATACGTGCATTTTCAGGCTTCCTGTCCTTCAGGAGAGGGGTTGGTGTGAGGTGCCCACTAAGATACACGCAATTCATCAGTAATTCTTCAAGACAATCGATTGTTGTCCTTGTTTTCTCCCGGTCCCATTCCGGCCATGGTCCGTATAGCTTGCGGTCAAAATATAGGTTCCGTTTCCAGGTTCTCCTGTGGGTTTTTCTTTCGTTCGGAATGCCCCTTCCATGCCGGCATAATAACATCGATCAGGGTCTGAACTATTTTTCAGAATCCAGCTTACTGCTTCCCTGACCTCGTCGATCTTCAAATCCGGATGGGGCGGCATTTTGAGATCGCCCCACGTACCCGTAGACCCGGTGATTATTTTGTTTGCCAGGGCTTCTGCTGAGATTGAATTGTCGGGGTATCGCCTGGCGATCAGTTCGAAGGAGGGGCCGATCAGCTTAGCTTTTGCAGCATGGCAATTGAAGCACGTAGACCTACTCATCCAGGACAGGACTTCAGGATTTTCCTTCGACCGGTCCGACAAATATTTGGTAGCGCGTGCAGCGTCAGGCAAATAGGCAACCATCAACAATACTTCGTTGGCGGCAATTTCATTGTATTCGGAATTCCCGTCTTCCTTATCGGAAACCCGGATCGCGTAAGGCACAACGGAGTTCCATTGAAACGTACCATTTTTTGCCGGGGCTGTAATGGTTACTTCCGGTGGACTATTGTACTGTTGTGAAAAGGACGCAGTAAAAAAATAGAATACGAACGCCGTTGATCCAATCGATAAAAGGAGTCTGACAGGCATCGCCTTCATTCATTAACGTAGCGCAACGATCACGCTTTGTCGATCTCGTTGGCTGCCCGGTTTGCAGATCGCGTGGCCGCTTCCGTACCCCAGTTGAGATTGTCCGCATAGGCGCCGGCAAAATGGATCCGTCCATGCGGCTTCATCAGGTGCGGCCAGAACTTATTCAACTCACCGATAGGGAAGGGGCTCCTCTCGCACGTGGGCGCAAAAGTCTCCTTCGTCCAGTCTCTGCCAATGGCAAACTCAATGGTGTCTTTCTTTCCCGGATATACTTCGCGAAATGCGGCCAGGGCGCGTTGAGGTGATACTCCGCCCGGCCCCGTTCCCAAAACGATCACGCGGTGGGTGTCCACTTCTTCTGCTGATTGCCATACTGCCCAGAGATCCGGATGGTCCAGGTCCATATTGATACTCAGGCCGTCATCCAGCCAAAATTTAGAGCTCGCCTGGAAGACAAATCGCTGATAGGAATCGTACGTAATATTCTCGATGATGTATTGTCTTTCCGGTGGCAAGGCGGGTTGTATGGGAATGTTTTTTAAGGCTGGTGGTGGAATACAATTCACGAAGAAATCGGCTGACAATTCTTTCGTTTCATTTTGTTGCTTGTACGTGATCGTTACCCCTGTTTCGCCATGCTTGATGGACATAATCGGGCAATTTAACCACACCCGCGAGCCCAGTCTTTTTGCGAAAGCGTTGGGAAGCATTTGGTTACCGTCTTTTAACCGAAAAACTTCCGGGGGAGCGAGGGGCACACCCCGGAGGTTCAATATTCCCGCTTGCCATAATTTAAATAGTGCCGATGAATTACTCCCACCTAAAAAGCCCAGCGCTGTTTTAGAGGCCCCGTCTTTCTTATAAATATCTGCCATCGGTATTTTGTCCAACTCATCATAACCTACGTGGAAGGGCTGATACTCGTCGTTAAATTTATTCAGATAGGGCTTAACATATAATGATTCCAGATCCCACCAGGGATTGGCAGATAAGTACTTTACTTCTCGTTCGTTGAATCCGAATTTATTCAATACGGCCGGATCCCTCAACATTTCTTCCGTATAGAACTTGCCCTCTATTCTCCTGGTGATGTTCTTTCGTCTGGGATACGGCAGGGCCGTGAGGTTGAATTCTTTGATGTATGCCCAATATCGATCGTACCCTGGCTTGGTAATATGTTCCATGCCGCCATCTCCGTAGAGTCCATCAGACAAACCATCGTGTACGGTGAAGACATGACCTCCATGCCGGCCGGAGGCTTCGAGAACGACTACCTCGTGTCCCTTTTTCATCAGTTCGTATGCGCAACAAAGTCCTCCGATCCCTGCACCGCCGACAATGATTTTTTTTGGAGATGCCGGGGTTTTTACCGGTTCGATGGCCATCGGGTTTGATTCAATGGGATTGTTCGCCATCGACGGATCGATTTTTAATACCGAAGCACCCACACCCGCCAGCATTGTGTTTTTGATAAAAGTTCTTCTTTTAAAATTACTCATTGCGATTGATTTTAGATCCCTGCTGATTTGCAATGTAATTTAATTTAATTTATTTCCTTAGGGCACACAGAGACTTGACTTGTAAGTCTTTCCTATGTGCCTATGTTTCTATGTTCCTATGTGTTCCCTTCACTTAATCGCACCGGGAATTTAGAAATAACCGTTGTATCTTTCAAAATGTATTCCTTCCGCAGATTGCATCATTAGCCGAACGATGGAGGCGACCGGGCAAAAGGTGCTCCCTTCAAAAAAACCATGACTGCCGAAAAACAACGCTTAATAGAAGACCGCGACAGGAAAAAGAACTGGCGCAAATTTGGTCCCTACCTTGCAGAACGCCAATGGGGAACCGTGCGGGAAGATTATAGTGCCAACGGGACGGCCTGGGACTTTGTAACGCACGATGCAGCGCGAAGCAAAGCCTACCGTTGGGGTGAAGAAGGAATCGGCGGGATCAGCGACAACCGGCAGCGAATGTGTTTCGCTTTCGGATTCTGGAACAAAAAAGACCCGATGATCAAAGAGCGGATCTTTGGCCTCACCGCAAACGAAGGCAATCATGCGGAAGATTGCAAGGAACACTATTATTACCTCGACAGCACTCCCACCCATTCGTATATGAAGATGCTGTACAAGTATCCTCAACAGGAGTTCCCCTATGCCTGGCTTGTAGAGGAGAACCGGAAAAGGGGAAAACTCGATCCGGAATTTGAACTTGTCGATACCGGTATATTCAATGAGAATAAATATTTTGATATCTTCATCGAATATGCCAAACAGGAGGACGACGATCTCCTCATCCGGGTGGTGATCCACAACCGGGGGCCTGTGCCGGCTGCCATCAACGTACTGCCCCAGGTGTGGTTCCGCAATACCTGGGCATGGGGCTACAACGATTACAAGCCGGAGATCTTCCGGGATGACAAGAATGTGATTCAAATCGACCACCAGGAGTTAGGCCATTACCACTTGTTTTTCGAGGACGAGCCAGAGGCTTTGTTTTGTGAAAATGAGACCAATACCGGAAGGCTTTATAATTTTCCAAAAGAAGGAATATTCAAGGATGGCGTGAATGATTACCTGGTCCGGAATCTTCCGGGGGCCATTCACAAGACTGCAAAGGGAACCAAGGCGGCACTTAACTACGACCTTCAGATCCCCGCAGGAAAATCCAAAACGATTCGCCTCAGGCTCACCTCCAAATTTGAGACCGAACCGTTCCGTGATTTCGACGCCCGTTTTGAACATCGCTTGGCGGAAGCCAATGAGTTCTTTGATGATCTGCAAAATGGAATTGATGACGGGGATAAGATCAACATTCAGCGCCAGGCCATCGCGGGGATGTTGTGGAGTAAACAATTTTATTATTACGATGTTCGTCAATGGTTGAAAGGCGATCCTTCCCAGCATGCGCCTCCGCCGGAGCGCAAGCACGGTCGCAACCACGACTGGACACATTTGCATAATGCGGAAATCATTTCGATGCCCGACAAGTGGGAATATCCCTGGTATGCCGCCTGGGATCTTGCTTTTCATACCATTCCCCTTGCCCTGGTGGATCCGGAGTTTGCTAAAATGCAATTGTTGCTTCTCACCAAAGAGTGGTATATGCATCCCAATGGACAGCTGCCGGCCTATGAATGGGCCTTGGGTGATGTTAACCCGCCCGTGCACGGCTGGGCGACGTGGCGTGTTTACAAAATTGACCAAAAACTGCAAGGTGGAATTGGAGACAGAAAATTCCTGGAAGAAGTATTTCATAAACTCCTGCTTAATTTCACCTGGTGGGTGAATAAGAAAGACAGCAATGGGAACAATATCTTTCAGGGTGGCTTTCTGGGGATGGACAACATTGGGGTGTTTGACCGCAGCGCCCAATTGCCAACAGGCGGGTACATCGAACAGTCCGATGGTACCAGCTGGGTAGCCATGTTCACCTTGAACATGCTGCGAATGTCGCTGGAACTTGCCAAAGAAAATCCCGTTTACGAAAGTCTGGCCACCAAGTTCATAGAACACTTCCTTTACATCGCCGGGGCCATTGCCAACGTTGACGAGGGGGGCATTAACCTCTGGGATGAAGAAGATGGGTTCTTCTATGATGTCCTCCACACCCCCGATAACCAACGGGTCAGAATGAAAGTCCGTTCGATGGTTGGGCTCATTCCCCTGTTTGCTGTGGAGGTCCTCGACGAAGAAATTTTCGAAGCCATGCCCAGGTTCGCCAAGAGTCTTGATTGGTTCCTGAAAAACCGGCCCGACCTGGCCAACCTCATATCGCGGTGGGGGGAAAAAGGTAAAAATGAACGCCACTTGTTGTCCCTGCTCCGCGGCCACCGGATGAAATGTTTACTTAAGCGGATGCTCGATGAAACGGAATTCTTATCCGATTATGGAGTACGTGCCTTGTCCAAACAACATTCGGAACCCTATAAGTTCTACGCCAATGGAAGTGAATTCAGCGTGAAGTATGCGCCGGGAGAAAGCGAGAACTCCCTGTTTGGCGGAAATTCCAATTGGCGCGGCCCGATTTGGTTTCCGGTAAATTATCTCCTGATCGAATCGCTTCAACGGTTTCATCACTATTATGGAGAGGATTTTAAAATAGAACATCCTACCGGCTCCGGTCAGCTACACACGTTGAAAGAAATCGCCGATGATCTCTCGGAACGACTGGTGAGCATTTTCAAAAAGGATAAGGACGGAAGGCGGCCGGTGTACGGGCATTACGATAAGTTGCAGACGGATCCCAACTTCTCCGATCACTTGCTCTTCTATGAATACTTTCACGGCGATACCGGCCGGGGAGTGGGGTCAATGCATCAAACGGGCTGGACCGGACTGGTTGCAAAATTGATTCAACCAAGGAAAAAGAAGCTGTTGGCAGCCGGTAAAAAGAAATGAGCTCGTTTACGCCAGATCAATTACACGATTTCAATTTTGCTTGTTCGCTGGAGTGGCTGGAGACCAACAACCTGGGGGGATACGCCAGTTCGACGGTTTCCGGCGCGCATACCAGGCGGTACCATGGCCTGTTGGTAGCGTCAAAGCATCCCCCGGTAGGCCGCATGGTTGTTTTGTCCAAATTGGATGAAACGATCATTACAGGCAAAGATCGTTTTGAATTGAGTGCCAATCGATATCCGGGTGTGGTTCATCCGCAAGGATTCAACTTGCTGAAGTCCTTTCGCCGCGACTTGTTTCCTGAATTTGTCTATCAGGCCGGTGATGTCGTTCTCAGGAAAACGATTGCTGCCCTGTCCGGTGAGAATACAACGCTGATCGTGTATGAGGTAGAGGCTGGTTCACCGTTCAAAATGGAATTGCTTCCGCTTTGCTCTGCCCGCGATTTTCATCGCACCACACAAGCCAATGATGTCATTTACACGGACTATATTTTTGACGATGGCGTTTTTCAAACAAAGAACTATGTAGACAGCCCTGAACTTTTTATTTCTGTGCCGAATGCCCAATTCGAGCCTACCCAGCGGTGGTACCATCATTTTGAATTTGCCGCTGAACAAGAGCGCGGGCTGGACTACCGGGAAGACCTCTTTAATCATGGGAGACTCACCGTTTCTTTAAAGCGGGGTGACAGGCTTGGAATTATAATTTCAACTGAAAACCCAACCGGCAGAGACGCTTTTCAACTATACAGGGAAGAAAAGCAACGCAGGGAAGCGCTGGTCAGGGAACACGGCGGGAAAGAAGAAATAAAACGACTCGTGCTGGCGGCCGATCAATTTGTCGTCAAGCGGGGTCATGATTCAAAAACGGTGATTGCAGGGTATCCCTGGTTTAGTGATTGGGGGCGTGACACCATGATTTCTTTGCCTGGCCTTTGTCTCGCGACGGGAAGAGCAGAGGATGCCAAGGGGATCCTTCGAACGTTTGCCGAAAGCGTGAGTGAAGGTATGATCCCCAATCGATTTTCCGATTATGGTGAAGCACCGGAATTCAATACCGTAGACGCTACCCTCTGGTTCTTTCAGGCTATTTATAAATATTATAAACACACATCCGATAAAGAATTTATCGCTTCGTTGATCCCTGTATTGAAAGACATCATGGCATGGCACTACAAGGGCACACGCTATCACATCCATGTTGACTCGGATGAACTCTTGTTTTCAGGACAGGCCGGGATGCAACTTACCTGGATGGACGCCAAAGCAGGGGACTGGGTAGTCACTCCCCGAACCGGAAAGGCAGTGGAAGTAAATGCGCTGTGGTTCAATGCACTGTCCGTGATGGCCGCCTTGCTTTCGGAGACGGGCGACTTGAAACTGGCCGACGATTTCAGAAAGCGGGCTTTTCGCGCCGGTGCGAGCTTCAACAGGCTCTTCTGGAACAGATCACTTGGATTTCTTTACGATTACGTAGACGGAGAATATAAAAATGATGACCTCCGCCCGAATCAGATCTATGCCCTTAGCCTGCCGTTCAAATTGCTTCCAAAAGACAGAGCGGAAAAAGTACTTGACATCGTTACCCGGAAACTCTTCACGCCTCGCGGATTGAGAAGTCTTTCACCGGATCACAAAGATTACAAGCCCTCCTATGAGGGCGACTCCTGGCATCGCGATAGCGCCTACCACCAGGGAACGGTGTGGAGCTTTCTTTTAGGTCCCTACCTGGATGCATGGATGACCCTGAAAGGCGAGCGAGGTCGCCCGGAAGCGGGCAGGATAGTGAGTGTATTTTTGGAACACCTGAATGAAGCGGGAGTCGGTACCGTATCCGAAGTATTTGATGCCGCGCCGCCGCATCGTCCCCGGGGTTGCTTTGCTCAGGCCTGGGGCGTGGGGGAGGTGCTGAGGGTGGTGATGGAATATGATTTGTTTTTGAAACCTATATAAGGACTTTAGGGTCCGACATCGTCTCTCAAAAGAGGACGATGCGAAACGAGGGTTCCCAGCGTATCGTCCCCTCAGGGAGGCGATACTGGAGGGTTAACGTATCGTCACTTCGGGAGACGATACTTGACAAAAGGACTTTAGGGTCCAGCATCGTCTCTCAAAAGAGGACGATGCGAAACGAGGGTTCCCAGCGTATCGTCCCCTCAGGGAGGCGATACTGGAGGGTTAACGTATCGTCACTTCGGGAGACGATACTTGACAAAAGGACTTTAGGGTCCAGCATCGTCTCTCAAAGAGGACGATGCGAAACGAGGGTTCCCAGCGCATCGTCCCCTCAGGGAGGCGATACTGGAGGGTTAACGTATCGTCACTTCGGGAGACGATACT
>Ga0193718_1000118_pt1 | contig 17257 bp, 18 predicted proteins | sample U2a1metaG_FD_144918 | JGI IMG/M metagenome (GOLD analysis project Ga0193718, IMG submission 144918) | Soil microbial communities from a riparian zone of the East river system, Colorado, United States - U2a1 | ecosystem: Environmental > Terrestrial > Soil > Riparian zone | place: USA: East River... | reverse complement strand
CTGATTTTATTTGTTGCATTGGCGAACAGTTCATGAAATGGGCCTGAAGTCGCACAGGCGGCAAGTAATGCCGAGCGTTTGAGAAGTTCTCTGCGGGTGATCATGGGGTGAGATTCAAGTGATCAATATAGAGGTTTTTCCCGCAGATTTCGCAGATGCAATCAGCGAAAATAGGCGTTTTCTTGTTTATCTTTATGTCGCAATAAGAAGGAAATCTACATGAAAGAGGTAATTATTAAATACAAAGATTCAAAAACGCTGGAGCTACTAAAAAGTCTTGCCGAGTATCTTGATTTTTCAGTTTCCCTTACAATAAAAAACAAGCTTCCTAAAAAGGAGTACGACTATATCAATGGCGTTCCTGTGATACGGGGAGATAGCTCAATTGATGTAAGGAAATTAAAAGCAATTTTTACCGGAAAAAATCCGGATCCGAAAAAGTTGAGAACGGAAGGATGGGAGAGACAAAAATAATCTATGATAAGTCTTAGCTCCATTGGCAATTTTAGTTAGTCTTTAACTCACGTGCTTTAATTCGCACAACCTTTCCATCCCTGGAAAGTTATTACAGACATAAAAATCCAAAGAGATACTTCATTTTGTCACGACTACAGGCACCTTATGCGAATTGTTGGTGGTAGCGGCAAGGCTTCGGACGGAGGAAATTTCTTGCCCGCATCTTCTCTGATAGCCGGCATTATGGTCTGCGAAAATCTGCGAGATCTGCGGGAGACAAGTCGAAGCCCTCGCAAACTGATCCGGTCGAAATACCCGAAACTGAAACTGTTTTTTGTACGTTTTTAATAGAAATTTTGTTCTCTTATGCACGCTATCCTTACAACCTACAAAAACCGTACTCTTAGAATGATCACTTCTAACCGATCCAGACCCCTCATCGCTTATTTCGCTCTTGGTGCCGTCTGCGTCATTTGGGGTACCACCTATCTTGCCTTGCGGATAGGGGTGACCCAGTTTCCTCCCTTTCTTTTTTCAGTGATGCGGTTTCTCTGTGCCGGCCCCATCTTGCTCGGCTTTATCCTAAGCCTGGGCAAAGCTTCATTGCCGGGCAGGAGAAGTCTTTTTAACCAGGCCATTGCAGGATTGTTGATGATCACCCTGGGCATTAGCGTTGTAGGATGGGCGGAAATGTATGTCTCGAGCGGACTCGCCGCCATCATCTGTTCGATGATGCCGATATGGGTCATCCTTATAAATATTTCTGTCGATAGAGATGACCGCCCCACCTTCCCGATCGTGCTGGTCCTTTTGATCGGCCTGAGTGGCATTATTATGATTTTTGGAGAACACCTTGGCGATTTCTCCAATTCGGGGTACACCTTTGGGATCTTCCTAACGTTCCTGGCCAATCTCAGTTGGGCGGCCGGCAGTGTATGGATCAAGAAGAAGAACGAGAATACCAATCCCTTCATCAATGCGGGGTTGCAGATGTTTTTCGGGGGATTGTTTTTGATCCCGCTAAGTTTGATCTTCGACGACTACGGCACCATTCATTGGTCAGGCGGTGTAATTTCCGCGCTGGTGTATTTGATCCTCGTCGGGTCCGTTGCCGGTTATGCATCCTTTTCCTATGCGGTCAAGAAACTCCCCATGACCATCGTGTCGCTGTATGCCTACATCAACCCCATTGTTGCCGTGTTGCTGGGTTGGCTTGTGCTGGATGAAAAATTGAATTTGCGTATCGGTATCGCGATTCTGATCACCATTGCGGGAATTTATATTGTCAACAAAGGGTATCAATTGAAGGACGTATGGAAAGCGCAGTTCTCGAAATAATAGACTATCAGCCCGAACACCAGCCGTGGTTTGAAAAATTCAACCGTCACTGGATTGAAAAGCATTTCTGGATGGAACCCATCGATGTTGAGGTTTTGCGGCATCCGGAAAGTCATATCTTGAAAAAGGGAGGATCGATTTTCATGGCTACCTGGCGCAACGAGCTGGCCGGTACCGTTGCGTTAAAGTTTGTGGAAACGGGTGTGTATGAATTCACCAAAATGGCCGTCGACGACCGGTTTCAAGGCAAGAAAATAGGAAGAGCATTAGCGGAAGCGGCCATTGAAAGAGCAAAGGAGGCCGGAGCCAACAGGATTGTCTTATATTCAAACACAAAGTTGCCAACAGCTATTATTTTGTACCGCAAGCTAGGCTTTCAGGAAATTCCTTTGGACGGGCCCTATCAAAGAAGTGATATTAAGATGGAACTGAATCTCCGTTCCCCTGGGATCATTCACTACAGGGATGCAACTCTGGAGGATCTGCCCCGGATCGTTGATATCTACAATTCCACCATACCGGGGAGAATGGTAACAGCGGATACGGAGATCGTGTCCGTCGATAGCCGCGTGGGATGGTTCAAGGAACATTCCAGTAAAAGGCCCCTTTGGATTATGGAGGATCAAGAGAAGAAAATAATGGGCTGGGTCAGCTTTCAATCCTTTTATGGCCGGCCCGCGTACGACGCCACAGCCGAAATAAGTATTTATCTCGACCCCTTCACGCGGGGCAAAGGGCTTGGAAAAAAAGTACTGGGATATGCTATGGAGCGTTGCAGCGCCCTGAAAATAAAAACATTACTCGGGTTCATATTTTCTCACAATGAACCAAGTCTGAAGTTATTTAAGCACGCCGGGTTTCAGGAATGGGCGTTACTACCCAACATTGCCGTGTTGGATGGAATCGACCGCAGCCTGGTCATTGTAGGAAAACGAATAGTTCAATAAGATGAAAAGGCTATTGTGGTTCGAACGTCAATTCACCTTCGGGTTACCGGCAGGGATGTTGCCCTTTTACCTGGAACGCCTGGAGGGTACGATCATCCGTCTGGAAGAAAAGGTAAACGGTTTTTCGGAGGAAACGCTCTCCACCAAATTCAACACCAAATGGTCGGTGAAGCAGAACATCGGACATCTGGCGGAAGTGGATCAAATTGCCAACCGGAGGATCGATGAAATCATGTCCGGGGTCTCCACCTTGTCACCGGCGGTCTTCGAACCGGGGGGCGATTACAACCGGCAGCCGATCGGCCAGGTCCTTGCACTTTTCAATGATCAAAGGAATAAAAACCTCGTAAAATACTGCAGCCTCGTGGAGACGGATCTGACGAAATCTTCCCTTCATCCCCGTTTGAAAGTGCAGTTTACGGCAGTGGACCTGGCCTGGTTTGATGCTGAGCACGACGACCATCATCTGGTGACCATCAATGAGTTACTGAAGGCGCTTGCCCCCGCCGCCGTTAAAAGTTTGTAAGCAATTCCGTAAAAATAGTTTTACCTTGACCCTCAATTAAAATCTTATGAATACCCTGACGGACTCGATTATCGTTCAAAAAACAAAGCGCTCCCGGATTTCTGAAATTGATTTCAATAATCTTGAATTTGGCAAGCACCTTTCTGATCACATGCTGCTGGTGGAATACGACAAGGGACAATGGCTTTCGCCTTCTGTCGTTCCCTACGCCGACATGACGATCACCCCTGCCAATCTCGCCCTTCATTATGGCCAATCTGTTTTTGAAGGTCTTAAGGCCTATCGGAATAAAGACGGAAACATTAGCATTTTCCGGGCGCTCAAACATCACCAGCGGTTGTTGAAGTCGCTGGAACGGATGTGCATGCCAGCCATTCCCGAGGAGCTCTTTATCCAGGGACTTCAGGCCTTACTGGAAGTAGACGCGGCCTGGGTTCCGGGGACCAAAGGTGCTTCGTTGTACATTCGTCCGTTGGTATTTGCTACCGAATCCCGGCTGGGAGTTAAGGTATCGGACCAATATAAGTTCCTCATCATGACCAGTCCGGTTGGACCGTATTTGAATAAACCGTTTACGATCAAAGTGGAGGATCATTATACGAGGGCAGCAGAAGGGGGAACCGGTTATGCCAAATGTTCGGGTAACTACGGTGGCGCTTTTTACCCGACCCAATTAGCCCGCCAACAGGGCTATGACCAGGTCTTATGGACCGATCACAAAGAGCACAAATACATTGACGAAGCGGGGATGATGAATGTGATGTTTGTATTCAAAGGAAAGCTGGTAACCCCGCGGCTTTCTTCTGCCATTCTCGATGGCGTGACGCGCGACTCCATCCTAATCCTTGCAAAAGATATGGGCTTTCCCATCGAGGAAAGGAAAGTGAGTGTGGAAGAGCTGGAAGAAGGAATTGTCACCGGTTCGTTGACGGAGATCTTTGGCGCAGGGACCGCAGCCGTTGTAGCACCTATTGCGAATATCAACATCCGCGGAAAGGACTACACTATACCGGTCGCCAGCGAGGACAGTTTCCAGAACCGCGTTAAACAAAGACTGCAAGACATTCGTCTGGGCTTTGCTCCCGATGTGCACGAATGGAATCATGTGATCCCCGTAAAATAGTCAGGGGATATATGAAAGCTGTTTTCTTCCAGGGAAAAGACTATCCTCTGATCGTTAAAGATGTTGCGACGCCCCGGCCCACGGAGAAACAAGTTCTGGTCCGTCTTCATTATGCAGGATTGAACCATCGCGACATCTGGATCCGAACGGAGCAAGCCAGGCATTTCCCGGAAGGGATAATCCTGGGGTCCGACGGAAGCGGAGTTATTGAAGAGGTCGGCGAAGAAGTGGAACTGCATGAAGAAGGTCAGGAAGTTGTCATCAACCCAAGCCTGAAATGGGGCAGCAATCCCGTTGTGCAGTCCGATGCTTTTAAGATCCTTGGATTCCCCGACAACGGTACGTTCAGTGAGTACATTGTTATTTCAAAAGACCACGTGTTCGACAAGCCGGAACATCTTTCTTTTGAAGAGTCGGCGGCCCTGCCGCTTTCGGGGCTTACCGCCTACCGGGCGTTGTTTACCAAAGCGAGGTTGCGTCCCGGCGAAAAAGTTTTGGTGACGGGGATCGGCGGAGGCTCAGCCCTTTGGGTGATGATGTTCGCACTCGCCTTTCAAGCGCGGGTTTATGTCACCTCCGGATCAGCATCGAAGTTGAAAAAAGCAATGGAAATGGGGGCGGCAGGTGGATACAATTATAAGGAGCCGGACTGGGTGGAAAAAGCGACAAAAGAAGTGGGCGGTTTTGATGTGATCGTAGACAGTGCTTGTGGGAAACAATTCAGCCAATTACTGAACCTTGCTTTACCGGGAGGGCGTGTGGTTATTTTTGGACGCACGGCCGGAAACATTCCTGACATTGCCCCTGAACTTCTTTTTCGTAAACAACTTTCGGTTTTTGGAACAACGATGGGCACCCGCGACGAATTTCTTTCCATGCTCGATTTTGTTTACAAACACAAGTTGCGTCCCGTCATGGCTGAAACGTTTCCATTGGAAAAAGCGGAAGAGGCACTTAGCAGCCTGGAAAAGGATGATCGTTTTGGTAAGATCGTTTTAAGGATTTCACAATAATTAAATCGAGTCATGAAACGTCAGCCGATCGAATACAGCAGTCATGAGAAAATAACTGCGGCAGAGTTTGTTGACTTGTTAAAACGCTCCACCCTGGACCAACGAAGACCGGTCAAGGATCCCGTCCGCATTCAAAAAATGCTGGACTATGGTAACATTCTGGTTACGGCCTGGTCTGGCGATACGTTAGTCGGCGTTTCACGCGCCCTTAGTGACTTTTCGTTTTGCTGTTACCTCTCCGACCTGGCCGTCGATGAGGCCTATCAACGACAGGGTATTGGTAAGAGACTGATCGAAGAAACTCAAAAAGTGGCTGGAGAAAATGCCAAGCTAATTTTACTGTCCGCACCCGCCGCTGTAGCATACTACCCCAAAATTGGCATGGAACAATTTCCCCATTGCTTTATTTTCAAAGAGAAACCAACAAGGAAGAAAGTAGGCAGTAGGCAAGGGACAGTAGGCAAAGGGTCAACCCAGGGAACTGAGCGGTAACCTAAAGTCGGCAGCACGAAAGAAAGTAGGCAGTAGGCAGGTCAGTAGGCAGTAGGCAAGGGACAGTAGGCAAAGGGTCAACCCAGGGAATGGGTTCCAACATGATTATTGAGTAGGCAGGTCAGTTCAGCAATAGGGGCAGCACCAACTTCAACACTTAAGCACTTCAACACATCAACACTTCAACACTTTTCACCATGAGCCACTTCCCCATCACCGATAAAACGGAGATCACTCGTCTCGCTAAACGGGGTTCTTACGACAAGGAGACTATTTATTCAATCCTGGATGAAGCCTTGTTTTGCACATTGGCATATGCCGTCGATGGGCAAGCTTTTCAAATTCCCACCGGGTTCGTCCGCCTGGGCGATGCTGTCTATTTGCACGGCTCTGTTGGAAGTCACTACCTGCGGGAGCTGGCTGCAAAAAAAACTCCGGTAAGCATTAGTGCCACGCTCATCGATGGTATTGTGCTGGCGCGTTCGGCCTTTCATCATTCGGTCAACTACCGGTCGGTCGTTCTTTTCAGTCAGGGCGAAGTGGTAACGGATGAGGCGGTTCTGTACAACGTACTTGAAGCCTTTACTGAAAAAATGTGCCCGGGGCGTTGGGCCGATGTGCGGAAGCCTACCAGCGGGGAATGGAAGGCTACGTTGGTACTTTCCTTTGACATTAAGGAAGTTTCTGCCAAGATCAGGAGGGTGGACCCAAAGATGATGAAGAAGATTATTCACTCGATATTTGGGCAGGAGTACAGCCGTTGGTAATACAGAGGCAGCCGGTCATTGCGGATGAGGTGCTGAAGGAGGGGGTGATGGTGCCAGGGTACTTGAAGTAGTATTTTTTCCCCAGCCTACGAGAGGCGCTCTGACTACACAGAGGCAGACTATTTCATAGTTTGGGCTGCTTAGTGTTTTGAAGTTTTCTTTGGAAGGCCGTACTTATCAAGGAGCGCTTTTGCACGTTTAGCCTTTTTTACAAAGAACGGGGACTTCGCATAGCTTTTCATATTTTTATCCACTACGGGAACATTAACCTGCCTTTTGGAATTGGTTCTAACTGCAATAGTAGCCATAATCTGCTTCCTGTTTCTTATTTAAAGGTACTCAAATACGCTCTACCAATAATGCTATAGGTAAGGTTTGTTTCTTACAAAAAGTTCCCATCTCTTCTAATAAGCCGTATATCCTGAACACTTCCTGGATTTCGGAAAGGTTTGCTGCTATTCTCATCCGGTAAAGTCGGGTGCGTGATAGCGTGCTCCCTTCGGCAACTACCATTGTATTTGGATATTGCCCAAAAAAGGCAGTTACAGCAGAAGCCACTGTGGGCAGCACCTTATCGGTGTCTTTATTGTCGGTCGTGATCGAGTCGCTGATCTCGCCTGTTTTGGGGTCTAAGTCGCCAAAAGCAAGATTATAAGCGTTGTGGTGACCATAGATCTTCTTGAACCGGATTCGCTTCTCAATATTCCCATGGGGCCCTTCACTATAAAATGTAAATTCGAGAAACTCACGGTTACTCGTAAAGGGATATTGAACTAAATTCACAGACTGATTGGGTGAGATTAAAGCTCGATTGCGTTCATAGGTAATTTTGTTCGTGACCCCTGCTCGCGGAAGCGCCTCGCGTAAGCGGGGTACGACCCGGTAAAAGCCGGGTTTTATTTGCGCGCCAGAACAACCGGTTTGCTTTCCAGGTACAAGGTGTCGGGATCAAAATCCACAAATTCATCCCATACAACTGTTCCATTTAAAACCTTTGCCTTTCTGCAATAGGCTTCATCTTTCAAAATCTCAAAGACCGGATAGTTGAGGTAAGAGCTGAAATCAAATTCCTTAACTTCTTTGTTGGTAAAAGTAAGTAATAGTTTAAGTGGACTTTCGTATTGTACTGCCGCAACCCGGGGGTTCATAAATAATTATCTTAATGGTCTCTGCGTGATCTGCGAAATCTGCGGGAAATCCTTACGGCACAAACATCCGATTCTGCGCCAAACACGCCGCCAACTTCTTGTACACCGTTTTGATCGCTTCGTGTGAATGATCTCCTCCCAACGATTTCAAAATCCGGTTGGAAAGGGTGCCCTCTGTGAGAATGATGGAAAGCTCTGGCTTCCATTTTTCGAGGGCATGGTTTCCCTGGACCAGGCGACTCAGAATATGTTCCCATATTTGTTTTGCTGTGGAAAATTGTTTTAAGCCAAACACATCCAGGAATTCGGCGGCCGAGACCGTGACGGACTGACCATCACGCGTTGTCTCGTCAAGAATATTGGCCAGCACCTCGGTGTGAATTCTCATTTGTCCCTGGATGCCGATGAATTTCTCCTGTACGAGGGCCTTGATCGTTTCAATGACCAGTTCGATAATGGCCATATCGGCCGAGGGACATTCCTGGATGTCCATCAGCCGGATTTCGATGGAGCCGCGGTCGAAACGGGGAATGGCTCCGCGTGAATTTACCCAAATGGGATTGAGTACGTTTCCCGGATCATAGGGCGCAATGTCTGCCTTTATTTTTTCATAAATAATGTTGAGGTAATTCCGTTTGGAAAAGATGGCTTCCGGGATGACTTTGCCGGTGATCGAGGGGATCTTTGACTGGTTGGTCCTATAATAACTCAACCGCGTATCCAGCAATCCGGTGATTTTCCCCTCAAAAATCGGTGAACTCGCACACAAAGCCGGAAGAAGAGGTAACACCAACCGCACCGCCGCATGGAGCTTGGCAAACTCTTCGTCGTCATAGAATGGAAGGTTAAGATGGCTGCTCTGCAAATTAGACCATCCATGTCCGCGACAATCGAAGATCTTATTGTACACCTCATACACATCGTTGCTGTCGTGGGGCCAGAGTTTGGTTTCGGTGAGCGGATCCATGAAGGGGTGAGCAGCAGTCGGCATGAGCATGGTGTTCCGTGTTTCCAGGATCGTATTCATGCGAAGAATGTTGTCGGCAAAGGCGCTTTCCAATGCGCTGAAATTGGATTCCGGATGGGTGGACTTGAGTTCGACTACGTGCAATACCAGTTCATTCGACCAGGTGACCATCCCGTTTTCAAAGTCACTCCCGTATTCGCCCAGTTCGTGCTTCAATAATTCGTCGGTGATGGGTTTCACAGCCAGGGTATCCTTGTCTACCAGCATGTACTCCAGTTCGATACCATAACCGTGGAAAAGGTGGATGCGCGAGGGTTGGGTCATTTTTCGAATTTTATTTTGTTCAAAAATACCTCCATAACGATAGCATACAGCCGGTCTTTCAGGATTTTATCTTCAACGCCGGCGTCGATGTTCGGATTGTCGTTGATTTCAATCACGTAGAATTTTCCATCCACTTCTTTCATGTCCACTCCGTAGAGCCCTTTGCCAATCAGCGATGTCGCTTTCAGTGCCGTTTTCAGTAACCCGGAGGGGGCCTGGTCTACCGGAATAGACTCGACCTCGCCGTCGCGGGTCGCCTCTTTGTCGGCGCTCCAATTAACGATCTGCCAGTGCTGGGAAGCCATGAAATATTTGCAGACATAAATGACCTGACTATCAATCACCCCGACCCGCCAGTCAAATGGGGTCGGTAAGAACTCCTGTGCGATAAGTAAGTCTGATTTCTCAAACATGCCTTCCCGGACCTTCTTGAATTCGCCCAGGTTATTAATTTTGAATACACCCTTGGAGAAGGCGCCATCGGGTTGCTTCAGGATAAAAGGAAACGGCAATTTTCCCTGCAGCAACCGACAGTTTTCTTCAGTTAACACAAACGATTTTGGCGTAAGGATCTTATTGGTATTGAGCAATTCGTGCAAATACACTTTGTTGGTGCATTTCAGAATGGAGGCCGGATCATCAATTACCGCCAGGCCGAGTGATTCGGCTTTTTTGGCAAAACGAAATGTGTGGTGGTTGACGTTGGTGGTTTCGCGGATGAACAACGCATCGTATTGAATGAGTTGGTCGAAATCATTCTTTGTGATGAACTCGGTATTGAATCCCGCTTCCAGGGCCGCTTTATAAAAACGTTTTAAGGCGCGGTCGTCCGAAGGAGGGTTTGGATCTTCCGGATCAACGAGGATCGCCAGGTCATATTTTCGTTTATCCTGCCGGTAATCCCTCCTTCGAAGAAAGTATTTTTCGAGGGCCTGGACGAGCACAGGCTTGTCGGCGTCGGGAACTTCGTTCAGGCTGATGGGCTTGATACTGTGCAACACCCACTTGTTCTTTTTTGAAAAGGAAGCCCTCAAAGAAGGCGCTTGAACCAATTGAAACAACTGCAGCGCCAGCTTATTCAAAATGTCCGATTGCGTCGTGCCAAAGTAAACATTGAATTCAACACGGTCGTAGGGTTCGTTCCTGAATGTATTCTGGATGAGTGCGTCAAAATCCAATGAATCATCGCGAAGAATAGAAGGGAACCGCAGGTTCTGGATGGTAGAGACGCCTGGCAGTACCTTATGACCTCGGGCTTCTGCCAGGAGGGATACATAATACCCCTCGCTTTGATACTGGTATGATTTGCAAAGGTTAAGGACTTTTAGATTTTTAGCTGATTGAAATGATTCCTTGGTAATGTAATCGTCAGGGGTCACTACGTCCACGTCGTCCAGGCTGAACTTCCAGTTTTCCGGCTTCTCTACGACGACGAGTTTAGGCATGGAGGGTTCCGGATTCAGGGTTCGGGATGCTCATTTTCATGTTCGCTTTTTTGCCTTCTGTCCTTTATCGACATTCTTCCCGGGCTCGATGATCAGGACGTTGGCATCGTAGGTGAGGATCCCCAGCATAATGCTATTGATTAACCGGTCAAAATTTACGCTGTAATATTGACTTTTCAAGGGGTTGGGATTCATCGGATCTGCCAGGTAAACGAAGTTATTGTGTTCATCGTATCCATTGATCACTGCAAAATGGCCCACTGGCTCGCCTTTAACGCTGTCGTATTTGTTATTGGTAGGGATTTCGCGCGACGTACTATACAAATAGGTGGCGCTTAATCCCGCCAGGATGGGGATGGACCGCCGAAGGTATCCTTTGATGAGTTGTTCATTCATTTCGGCGTAGAGGATAGTCCCTCCTGCTTCCAGAAATTTAATGTAGGCCTTGGAGGCAGCCTGAAGTTTTTTGTTTTTGGCCTTGTACCGCATCTGTTTCCGCAGAAGCTGGATGATCTTCTTTGGGGAATGCCGGAACCAGGTGGGGTCGAAAATATTGAGGTTATAGGTGTAGATCCGCGCCTGGTATCCACGCTTCAACGCATGATTGCCCATCATCACGGCAAGGGTTCCTCCAGTTTTGAGGTTCTTCACTTCCCTGATAACGTCTTTCAGCGAGACGGAATCACTGTAATATTGGTACAAGGCGTGAAGGCAGGTTGGCCCGCAGGTCACTTCGTCGGGTTGGGCCTTAATGTCAAAGTTTAGAAAGAGCGCCTGGCGTTGGGACATGGGTAAGTTCTTAGTTCCTGGCGCTTAGGGATTGGCGGTTAGTTAAAAGTCTCTCTTAAGTCATTTACTGTATACAAATCCTCTTCCCCTTCCAGGAATCTGAACGCCAACGAATTCGCTGTTAATTTTTGAATTCCTTCTGTAATTAACTTGTCGTCAATTTTAAACAAAAGAAATTCCGCAAAATCGGATACCGCCTTAAGATTTTGATCAGGCAATTTTGCAAGGTTTTTAATTGTTTTTCTGATGAGAGTTTCCCGGCGCATAAAAATGTGATTGCTTTACAAAGTTAACAAAATTTAGGCTTGGATTCTTACCAAAGCCCTGAGAGGGCCTCATCGAATAATCGTAACCTTGTCCATACTTATTCAATGATTGCGGGGCGTTGCCTAATGCAGGGTCACGAAGTCCCCCGACCACCGACACGTCGGGGCAGGCAAGCCAGGGCGGGGCACGAAGAAACACAACAGACACGAAGAATTCATATTGAAGGCGCTCACCGTACTATTTCTTTGTGTACTTTGTGCCTTCTTTGTGCTCTTTGTGGCCTTTCTGGATAAGAGTGTCATTCAAATGAATCTGTTGAACTTAAAATAAGATTAAGATTACGCCATGAAGAGAATCCCCATTTACTTGTTTTTTTGTTTGCTTTCAATCCAAAGTTTCGGTTGGGGACCCACAGGCCACCGGGTAACCGGCCTGATCGCCGAGCACTACTTAAACGCCAAAGCCAAAAAGAAAATCAAACAACTCCTGGGTCAGGAGTCGCTGGCGTTGGTCAGTACCTGGATGGATGAAATCCGCTCCGACTCTACTCACATCGATATGGCCGACTGGCATTGGGTGACGATCGAGACGGGAATGACCTACGACCAGTCGCAGAAGAACCCGAAAGGCGATGTCATCATGACGCTCGAGCGGGTCATTGCCGAACTGAAATCACACCGGTTGACGCCGCAACAGGAATTGGAAGATTTGAAAATTCTGGTCCACCTGTCGGGGGATATTCACCAGCCGCTGCACGCGGGATGCTGTGACGATCAGGGCGGCAACAAAGCCAAAGTAAAATGGTTTCGCAATGAATCCAACCTCCACCGGGTGTGGGATAGCGACATGATCGACGATAGTAAGTTTAGCTACACCGAGTTAGTAGCGGCCCTGGGCGAGCCGGACAACGCGACGGTCACCGGATTGCAGAAGGCGTCCGTGAGGGATTGGGTCAATGAATCGATGGGCTACCGCAAACAAGTTTACGCCATCGGGGATGGCAACCTCGGATACAAATACACCTATAGGAATTTTCCCATCGTCAAGTTACGCCTGGTACAAGCTGGCGTGAGGCTGGCGGGTATTCTCAATCAGATTTACGGGTAATTGTCTGAACTGCATGCTCTTGCCACAAAGACACAAAGACGCGAAGAAAATTTAAGAAATGCGAAGAACAAAAAATTAAAACTTAGTGCCTTCGCGTCTTAGTGGCAAAAGTCTCTCCACCACCACTGAAAAACTATTAATGCCCAGATCCGCGCAGGCGCATCCAAGGGATTGGATGAGAACAACTGTTTTGTTAACGCGTTGATTTCGACGTAATCAAAAATACCCTGGTCCTCAACAAATTTCCGGGACAACAGGTCGTCCATAATCAACGACTTCATTTCCCTTCGGAACCATTTCAACAGGGGTACCTCAAATCCTTTCTTTGGACGGTTATAAACCCGGGCGGGCAAAATGTCGCGAAAAGTATCTTGCAAAATTCGCTTGCGCAGAGAAGAATTGATCTTGTAATTCCCCGGCAGGGAGAAGATAAAATTAACAACTTCAACATCCAGGAAGGGGGTGCGGACTTCCAGACCATGGGCCATCGACATCAGGTCCACTTTTGTAAGCATATCGTTTGGCAGCACAAGATTCATGTCGGTGATAAGAATGTCATTCATGGTCTCTTTCGCTGGAATCCATTTCAACACGGCGGATTTGCGGTCCTCGTATTCCTGTTGCTCCAGTTTTTCGAGTGAGCCTGGATGAAACAACGCTACTGCGGAAGATTCATCGGCATACCCTGCCCACCGCCAATACCGCTCTTTGGAGTCCAGTTGAATCCCTTCCGCAAAGCGCTGAAGTTGACGGAATTTGTTCGACAATGGATTATTTCTGGACCCCGGGAAGGCCTTCCAAACCGGATAGAGTGCAGAGACTAGATTTTCAGACCATCCCTTATGTATAGCTCTATTAAAGGCCGCATGCTTATTATACCCCGCCAGCAGTTCATCCGCACCATCGCCGGAAAGAGCCACTGTCGCATGCTTGCGCGTTTCCTCACTTAAGATTGAGACGGCGATGGCCGAAGAATCGGCAAACGGTTCGTCGATATAATCCAGGATGGAATGAACATGGGCGTACAGGTCATCGTTGGTCAGAGAAAACACCGTATGTTGGGTGTTGAGTTTTTTGGCCATCAACCGGGCATATCGTGTTTCATCAAAATAGGGTTCGTCTTTGAAGCCAATTGAAAACGTCTGCAAGTCCGGCTTATGCCGACTGGCAAGCGCAGCAACGATGGAGGAGTCAATTCCACCGCTTAGAAAGGCTCCCAATGGAACATCGGCGACTAACCTTCGCTGAACAGATGCCTCCAGAAGTTCTTTTAGCGTTGCTTTTGCTTCGTCATAGGGTAACTCTTTCTGCGGATCGCGATGAAAAGGTATTTCATAATAGGAGGCGACGGCGACCTGTTTGTTACGAACCTTGAGATAGTGCCCGGGCATCAGTTTTTTTACCGTTTTAAAAATAGTATCCGGCGCGGGAATGTAATTCAACTGGAGGTACGTATAGAGTGAGGCATAGTCCAGTGATTTTTCAATTCCGTAGGGCAGGAGGCCCTTCATCTCCGAAGCGAACAGAAACTTGTCGTCGTCAAAAAGATAGAGCAAGGGCTTAATGCCATACCGGTCGCGGGCAATAAAAAAACTTTGCTCCAGTTTATCGTAAATGCAAAAGGCAAAGAACCCGTTGAGTTGGGAAAGGCAATTTTCCTTTTCACGGATGTAGAACTTCAGCAGGACTTCTGTATCCGACTGTGAGAAAAAGGAGACTCCCTTGCTCTCGAGGGTTCTTCTCAGTTCCCTGAAATTGAAGATCTCACCGTTAAAAATAATGGCATACCGCCCGGTTTCGTCCCACATCGGCTGGTTCGCGATTTCCCGTGTATCGATAATGGATAATCTACGGTGACCCAGCCCGACCCATTCGTCGGTATAGACATCCTGAAAATCGGGGCCGCGGTTGGCCAGCGCCCGGGTGGCGGCGGTAAGGTGGATCTTGTTGAATTTGCCAACGAGATTAAAAGAGAAGATGCCAGTGATGCCACACATGGGGGAAGTCTTTAGTCCGATAGTCGGTAATCGGTGGTTTGTCCTTGGTCCTCACTACCGATCACCGATTACTGATCACCGATTACCTACTGCTGAAAACTAACCCGTTTCAAAAGATCTTACCCGGGTTCAAAATCCCATTCGGGTCGAACACCTTCTTAATACCACGCATCAGGTTCAGGTTTACCTCACTCATGGCGAGGGCCATATATGGCTTCTTTGCGATACCGATTCCGTGCTCGCCTGATAGGGTTCCACCCAACTTGACGGTGAGGCTGAAAATTTCTCCAATGCCTTCCGGGATCTTGTTTTCCCAATCTTCCTCGCTGATCGATTCCTTGAGAATGTTAACGTGGAGGTTGCCATCTCCCAGGTGTCCGAAGCAAACCGTGTTAAACCCGTAACGTTTCCCGATTTCCTTGATGCCCGTAATGAGTTTGGGTAAGTTGGCGCGTGGGACCACCACGTCATCGGATTTGGTAAGGGTATACCAGCGTATAGCGGGCGAAATGTTCTCGCGTATTTTCCATAGCTCGTCCTTTTGAGCCGAAGTCTCGGCAAAGAGCACTTCGCCAACTTGAAATTTTTCAACCACATTCATTACACGTTCCGCGTCCCGCATAAGGACCTCTTCGTCGTTGCCGTCAAGTTCGCAAAGCAGGTAGGCGTCCTTATCTTCCGGAAAGGGGGTGGTCACCGGACTATTCAAAACCTTTGCACAATAGTCAATCGTCCTTAATGCGGCTGCCCGCTCAAAAAATTCCATGCCGGAGGGAGAGATGCCGGCGACAAATATCGCCGCTATGGCCTTGCACGCTTCTTCGTTTGTGATAAACGGGATCAGCAGGAGCACATTTTTTTGTGGATATCCACGGAGTTTGAAAACGATCTTGGTAATGATGCCGAGTGTCCCCTCGCTGCCGCACATCAATTGGGTCAAATTATAGCCTGTTGAATTTTTCAATACGTTGGCTGCAGTCCAAATGATCTCACCCGTTGGCAGCACTACTTCCATATTAAGGACATAGTCGCGGGTCACGCCATACTTGACCGCCTTAGGTCCACCCGAGTTGTTCGCCAGATTTCCTCCCAAAAAACACGAGCCGCGGCTGGCCGGATCGGGGGGATAAAAGAGTCCCTTTTCTTTTACGGCATTTTGAAATACCTCGGTGATCACTCCGGGCTCCACGGTCGCCTGTAAATTCAGTTCGTCGATGTTGATTATTTTGTTAAAGCGTTCGAGCGAAAGGATCACGCCTTTTTTAATAGGTAAAGCTCCGCCGCTCAAGCCCGTGCCGGCTCCCCGCGGGGTGACCGGAATACGATGGGCATTGCAAATCGTTACAATTTGGCTTACCTCTTCCGCGGTGCGGGGCTTGAGCACGACATCCGGGAGGAAAAAGTAATCTTCGGTCTTATCATGAGCGTAGTCGTTTTTGCCTTCCGCGTCGACAATAACATACGGATCGCCAATAATGGCACGAAATTGGGCGATCACCTCCTCGCCCACTTGGTGAGCGGTTAATGCGTCAGTCACTTTAGCGTATCCCATGAAACCGTTATCTTTGGATGATACATGATGATATCAAACGGGTTCAAAATTACGCAATTCTCTGTTCTTTTTTTTCTCATTTTAATCCTGTTGGGATCTTGTTCCGCAGCGAGAAAGGCAAGGGCGCGCGACCAGCAAGTGAAAGAAGTAATTCAGACGGCCCGGACGTTCACTGGTACTCCTTATAAATGGGGGGGTACTACCCGCTCGGGCATGGATTGCTCCGGGCTTACCGGCAATGCCTTTCAGGCGATCAATATCTCCCTTCCGCGAACAGCCGATGCCCAGGCGCTGATGGGAGAAAAAGTAAAAATGGCCAAGTTGCGCCCCGGCGACCTCCTGTTTTTTGCCACTGGAAAAAAGAGACGGGTCATCACCCATGTCGGTATTGTCACCGAAGTGAAAAGCAAAGGCAACGTCAAATTTATTCACGCCTCTACTTCGTTGGGGGTGGTGGAAACCAATTTATATTCCGATTATTACATTAAGCGATTCCGGATAGCGAGGAGGATATTGGATTAGATTTTGTTTCCCGCAGATCGCGCAGATTTACGCTGATAAAAAGATAATATTCTGAAATTAGAAAATGCCTCATAAATTCGGGAAACCCCGGCAGCATCAAGTCGATTTACACATTGAAATTTTATTTACCCCTCCGATCCGAAGGATCGATTGGTCAGAAATTCTGCGTAAATCTGCGCGATCCGACTTCGCTAAAGGCTTCGTCGGACAGGTCTGCGGGAAACAAACCCCCTAACCAAGTAAGCACTATATGAAAACGTCGCGTAGAAAATTTCTCCAATCCGGTGCCGCTCTGGCATCCTTTGTGCCTTTTACAAATGCACTGGCCGATCCGAAACCGGTGAATAAACCCCTTGTTGTTTCTACCTGGAATTTTGGAGTGGGTGCCAATGCAGAGGCATGGAAAATATTGGGAGGGGGAGGGAGAGCACTGGATGCGGTTGAGGCAGGAGTCCAGATTCCCGAAGGAGACCCAAA
>Ga0193718_1000117_pt1 | contig 17267 bp, 14 predicted proteins | sample U2a1metaG_FD_144918 | JGI IMG/M metagenome (GOLD analysis project Ga0193718, IMG submission 144918) | Soil microbial communities from a riparian zone of the East river system, Colorado, United States - U2a1 | ecosystem: Environmental > Terrestrial > Soil > Riparian zone | place: USA: East River... | reverse complement strand
AAGGTAGTCTTTCCCGAACCCTGCAACCCTGCAATCAGGATAATCGCCGGGTTCCCTTCGATTTTGAGGTCCTCACTTTGCCCCCCCATAAGCTGGGTGAGTTCATCATTGGTGATTTTTGTTAAGAGCTGGCCGGGAGAAATGGCCGTGAGCACATTCTGCCCGATCGCTTTTGTTTTAATTTCATCGGTAACCTCCTTCGCCACTTTAAAGTTGACATCCGCTTCAATGAGGGCTTTGCGGATTTCCTTAATCGTAGCCGCAACATTGATCTCGGTGATCCTGCCCTGGCCTTTGAGGGTTTGGAAGGCTTTTTCTAATTTGAGATTTAAACTGTCAAACATGGAACACAGATTAAACTGATTTGGCTGATTACACTGATTGGGGGCTCCAAAGTTAAGCGGAGCAAATTCTACGTCCAAATCAAATTTTGAAAGGAAGGGAAGCCTCTTTTGTGGCGTTTGTGCTGCTTAGTGATTTCTTTGACCCTTCGATTCCGAACTTTTGCAACGGCCAATGCAGTCACGAAGGGCCACAAAGGGGGCATGAAGGACACAAAAACTCAGGGTCAAAATTTAGTTGTGGAAAGGAATTGAATGACCCTTTGTTTCAAAAGGGAATAGGCATGTTTGATTGCTTGTTGTTCGCTCGTTCCTTTATCGACCAGCGTTATTATTTCTTGCAATCCCAGCTCCTTTATTTTACTGTCTGACAAATCGCACTTTCCGGCAAAGGCAATGCAGTCCTTATTATATTTCACGCTCAGGCTCGCCACTCCCTTTACCACTTTGCCGGACATCGTTTGATCGTCAATTTTACCTTCTCCGGTGATGACGAGAGTGGCCTTTTGAATTTGATTTTCAAGATTGGTAAACCGAATGATAAAATCAGTGCCAGGGGTGGAACGGGCGGTCAAAAAGAGTTTCGCCCCGGCCACCATTCCTCCACCGGCGCCTGCACCGGGAAAGTTGATGTCGCTATGGAATCGCGCGGAGGCCACCTGGGCAAAGTGAGCCAATCCGCGATCAAGGAGTTCGATGGCTGCAGGGGAGGCTCCCTTTTGTCCGGCAAATACCGCAGCGGCTCCCTGTTTTCCGTATAACCGGTTTTCTACATCATGAATTGCCGTAAACTCACACGCTCCAAGCCCCGGATGAAGGTGGTGTTCTGTTATCTCGTGCACGAGAATTAAGTTTTCGCCTACCGGTTTCAATTTTTCCTTTTTTAAAGAAAGAAATTGGAAGCCCAGCGCTTCCGCCATTCCCATGCCGGCATCGTTGGTAGCACTTCCGCCGACTCCGAGAACAATCTTGTTTACTTTCCGGTCAAGGGCATGCGCAATCAACTGCCCCGTTCCGAACGTGGAGGTGATCAGGGGATTCCGTTCTTCCGTTTTCAGAAGTTGCAACCCCGAGGCCCTGGCCATTTCAATGAATGCCGTCGATCCATCACCGGATATCCCATATCCTGATTCGATCTCCCTAAACAGGGGATCCAATACGTTGACCTTGATCATTGACCCTCCACAGAGTTCGGTAAGAAGATCACACGTTCCTTCTCCGCCGTCTGCTAATGGAACAGAAACAATGTTTAGGTCGGAGTTGATATCCAATAGTCCTTCCGTGATGGCGTTGCAAACCTGTTTGGCAGTGAGGGAGCCTTTGAATTTGTCCGGGGCGATGAGGATCACAGGGAGAGAAAGGAGAGGAGGAACATCATGTGATAAAATTTGGGACTATTTTTAGGTTAACGGAATGGAATAAAGGAAAACACCTCGCCTTTTTTGAAATCCGTTTTCTCCGCAGGCAACTCCAGAAACCCATCCACATCTTTCAAATTAGCAAAATCACCTGAGCCGCCTCCCGGGTCGGGGTAGGCCATCCGCTGTCCGTTTTCCTCTTGAATTTTGACCTGGAGAAAATAAGTCAGGGAAGGTTTGAATGAGAAGTCATGGGCCAGGACAGCGGATGGAAATGGCTCATCGGATCCAAAACTCTTCATTAACCAAGGCTTGACAAAACGGTAGAAGCACAGGTAAGTCGAAACGGGATTTCCCGGCAAGGCAAAGACGGTCTGATGATCGGAGGCGCCAAACCAAAAAGGCTTTCCTGGTTTCTGGGTTACCTGATGAAATAACTTTTTGACCCCCAAAGATTCCAGGACCTGCGGTATATAATCAAATTTCCCTTTTGAAACGCCCCCGGAAAGAATGATCAGTTCATGGTGCTGAAAAATAGCTGAAAGGTTTTTTTCCAGCGACTCTTTTTGATCTGCAACACTAAAGAGGTCTGCCTCGCACCTCAATTCCAGTAAAGCTGCCTGTAGTGCATAGGCATTCGATTGCCTGATTTGATGAGGCAGGGGAATCTGATCGATAGAGACCAATTCATCCCCAGTCGAAATAATGGCGGTTTTAGGGAAGGCAAACACCTCCACCGCAGATTTTCCGACCGAGGCAATCAGCGCAACTTCGGCAGGTGAGATCCGGATGCCTGGTGTGAGCAGTGTTTTATTTTTCCCGGCGTCGGTCCCTTGAATATGGACGTTATCTCCCCTTGAAATTTGATCGATCTTAATCGAAGCCCTACCGTTGCTGATTTCAATGTCTTCATAGCGCACGACGGTATCCGTACCCTCAGGCAATACGGCACCCGTCATCACTTCAATACAGCCGGATGGATCTGTCAGCGTTATCCTGGGTTTCCCTGCGGCTAGAATGCCCTTGATTTCAAAAGAGCGGATTCCGTCCTGAAACTTTTTCGACAAGAGGGCAATTCCATCCATTGTTACCCGGTCGAATGGCGGGAAGTCGCGGTCGGCGTTGATTGATTCTGCCAGAACCCGACCGACAGAGAGCATGATGCTTACCTTCTCCTTCCGGGGTATAAAAGGATGAGATAGAATAATTGACGCCGCCTCGGAAACACTGACCATGAATTCCTTATTTTTGAACTAAAGATAGAAGATGTTTCCCGCAGATCGCGCAGATTTACGCGGAATTAGGAAGGACATGTTTCCCGCAGATCGCGCAGATTTACGCGGAATTAGGAAGGACATGTTTCCCGCAGATCTCGCAGATTTACGCGGACTTAGGAAGGACATGTTTCCCGCAGATCTCGCAGATTTGCGCCGAACTATCAGGAATTCAATCTGCGTAGATCTGCGAGATCTGCGGGAAAAAACATGAAGAATAAGTTTACACACATCGACGATTCAGGAAACCCCCACATGGTGGATGTATCCGGAAAAGGAACGACGGTCCGCGTTGCACGTGCCCGCGCAACGGTCAGGCTGGGAAAAAAAATTATTGCTCAAATGAAAGGCGATGAGTTGATCACCAAAAAGGGCCCTGTTTTTCAAACCGCCATTCTCGCCGGCGTCATGGGTGGGAAAAAGACATCGGAGCTTATCCCACTTTGCCATCCGGTTGGATTGGAAGATTGCCAGGTAATCCTCTCCGTGAAAAAAGAGAAAGTGATCATTGATACCGAGGCCAAAACAACAGGAAAGACAGGAGTTGAAATGGAAGCACTCACCGCTGCTGCGATCGCGGCACTCACGGTGTATGATATGTGCAAGGCGCTTTCGCACGATATTATTATTGAAGATATCAAGCTTATCAGCAAGACGGGAGGTAAAAAGGATTTTCGGAGGGGCGAATGATTCTATCCACGTGACGGATCTCTGATTGTTTATTGCTGATTTGTGATTGCTGATTTTGCGGCGCTTGGAATCAAATATCAACAATAAAAAATAATCTTTAATTTTCATGAAGAAGTATTTGAAGATGCTCTACGTTCAGGTACTCATCGGTATCAGCGCCGGTATTGCCGTCGGCTATTTTTTTCCGGAGTTCTCGCCTACGGCCAAATTGCTCAGCGATACGTTCATCAACATGATCAAAATGGTCATCGCTCCCATTATTTTTGTCACGATGGTATTGGGTATATCGGGGATGGGTGATTTTAAGAAAGTAGGGAGGGTAGGGGGAAAGGGACTTCTCTATTTTGAGTTAGTGACGACACTGGCGCTGGCCATTGGACTGATCGTAGCTAACCTGGTACAGCCTGGAAGAGGCGTCCAATCCGAAGGAGTTGATACAGCATCCGTCGCGCAATATGCGACGAAGGCAAAGGAACTTAACTGGGGGGAATTTTTCTCACACATCGTGCCGTCCAATGTGTTCAAGGCGTTTGCCGATGGGGACATTCTGCAAATTCTTTTTTTCAGCATCCTGTTTGGTATTGGCATTTCGCGCATGGGTTCTTCCAGGGAAAGGTTGCTTGGCTTTTTTGACACCATCTCGAAGGCCCTTTTCAGCATGATGAAGATCATTATGAAACTGGCCCCCATCGGCGCGTTCGCAGGAATGGCTTATACGATCGGCAAGTTTGGGTTTGGTGCTTTGGCGCCACTGGGTAAGCTAATGATCTGTGTGTATCTCACCATGGCGCTCTTCATATTTGTCGTGCTCAACCTGATTGCCCGGTGGTTTGGGTTCAGTTTGTGGAAATTATTAATTTATATAAAAAATGAAATACTGATTGTGCTGGGCACATCCTCCAGCGAAAGCGTTTTGCCCAACATCATGGAGAAACTCGAACTCGCCGGGTGCAGGAAAAGTGTCGTTGGGCTGATCATTCCTACCGGATATTCTTTTAACCTGGATGGCACCACCATTTATCTCAGTATGGCCCTTATCTTCATAGCGCAGGCATTTAACATCCCGCTATCGTTGGGACAACAACTGACCATGATGGGAGTTCTGATGGTGACAAGCAAAGGCGCTGCAGGCGTTACGGGCGGTGGTTTCATCACCCTGGCCTCTACCTTAACGGCGATGGAGGTCATTCCCGTGGAAGGGTTGGCGCTTCTGATCGGGGTTGATCGATTCATGAGCGAAGCGCGAAGTATTACTAATCTGATTGGCAACACGGTAGCCACCGTAATCATCGCAAAAAGTGAGAATGAAATCGATTTGGTGGTTTATAAAAGGCTGGTGGAAAAAGAGGGATAAAACACTAGTAATGACCAGTGACTGACGACCAGTAACTTAGCAATTAGGTCCTCCAACAAGACACCCACCGCCAGGCCCTAACGACCAAGCTCTAAGCCACCTCTTCCACTACTTTTACTTTTGAGTAAAGGTCTAAATACCTGCTGATCAGGTGGTGGTAAAATACTGCCTTTTATTTTGAAAATAAATATTACCTAACGAGAACCGGGAGAATAAAGGAACGGTTCAGTCTGAAATAAGACTGTAGTTATTCCCCATACAAAATATAAATAGTTGGCGCTATGAGAACTTTTGTAAAGAATATTTTCAATGATCTGCACATTAATCCAATCAACCGCGATTTAGTATTGGTGATGGTGTCGGGCCTGTTGGCGGCGTTGGCCATTGTTACGGTGACGGTGATAATTGCAGGGCAGTTTTGAGGGTTCGGATAAATGTTAAACGAAAGTACATCAGACCCGCAACCGGGAGCTAATTCTGGTTAGTGGCAACCTGAGGTCTTGCCGAAACCCATTCTTCGCCGTCTTCAAAAACCTCCTTTTTCCATATTGGCACTTTCGCCTTGAGTTCGTCGATGATGAATTCGCAGGCATCAAATGATTCCGTTCGGCGGGGGGCCGCAACGCACACCACAACGGCCACCTCTCCGGGTTTTAATGTACCGATACGATGGCTGATGGCCCATCCCAGTAATCCCCACCGTTGGGCGGCAACATCAATGATCTTTCGAATTTCTGCCACGGCCATGCTTTCATAGGCCTCATATTCCAGCCAGCGCACACTCTTATTGTTAGCGGTATTGCGCACGGTACCTATAAAAACATTAACGGCCCCAGCACCTAAGCTTGAGGCCGTTTCGATGATTTTCTGAACATCGATGGGCTTTTCGGTGATTTTAATCATGGCAGTAAACGGTTGACGTGGGAAGTAAAAGATGCGATGAAAGTAAGAAAACAGGGGAGTGAATCAAAGAGAATTTGCGATTTTTTTATTGGCGGTTATTTCCGGTTTAAGGAATAGTAATGGCTGATCGATTTGACTCTGCTGTCATACGGAATAATTGCAATTTCATCGATTTCTTTCAATATTGGAGAGCGTGGAGATCAATGCCGAAACTCCACGGGTTCTGAGTGAATATTATTTTGTGTGCAGGGCAAACGACGACTAATCATTGCCTACGGAAATAAATAGGCAGTAGGCAAAGAGCAATAGGCAAAAAGACCAGCCAGGTGGCAAGATAGTTACTAACCGTAAGCCATGTGGAATAGTAAAGCCGGGGTTGACAAGTTTTGTATCAGATAATCATTGCCTACGGAAATAAATAGGCAGTAGGCAAAGAGCAGTAGGCAAAAAGACCAGCCAGGTGGCAAGATAGTTACTAACCGTAAGCCATGTGGAATAGTAAAGCCGGGGTTGACAAGTTTTCTATCAGATAATCATTGCCTACTGCCCTTTGCCTATTGCCTTTTGATTTGCCTACTGACTACTACAACATGCAACTCTACATCCTCATCCTCAGTTTTTTCCTCATCGCCCTGATCTACTCATCCGTTGGCTTCGCGGGGGGTTCCAGTTATCTCGCATTAATGGGTGTGATGGCGGTGAACTTTCAGGTTTTGAAACCCACTGCCCTCCTTTGTAATATCCTGGTGGCTACAGGAGGGACCATCATCTTTTATAAAGAAAATTTGATTGACCTTAAGAAAAGCTGGCCGTACCTGGCGGCAAGTGTTCCGTGCGCATTTGTCGGTGGCTTCTGGCCTGTTAAAGAAAATACCTTTTTCCAAATCCTTGGAATGACCCTCATGGTGGCTTCCTTTTTCCTGTGGATCCAGCAGCGCCCTACTGAAGATGCATCCAGGACTCCATCGAATACGATTTTATTACCGGTTGGATTGGGTAGCGGAATTGGTTTCCTGTCGGGAATTTCCAGCATCGGCGGTGGGATTTTTCTTTCCCCTGTCTTGCATCTGATCCAGTGGGACAAAGCAAGAAAAATCTCCGCATTAGCCAGTCTCTTTATTTTGGTCAATTCCGTAAGCGGCCTCGGCGGACAACTTATTCGATCCTCTACAGTCGACTGGAATTTTGTCTGGCCTTTGCTGATTGCCGTGTTTGCCGGAGGCCAGATCGGGTCAAGGTTGGGCGCCCGCAGATTCAACCCGCTTTATATTAAGCGTATCACGGCAGTCCTTATCCTTATTGCGGGACTGTATATAGTAATTACTCATTATTGACACTTCACATACCTGTACCTCCCCGGCTCGGTAGTATACGGCAAGGGAGTGGGACTAAAGCTATTCGTCAACCAATAGAGGTCATGATGAACAGGGTCATTCCTGATGATGATCGTCGCATCCATTGTATCGCGTTGAATTTCAGTCTTTCCAAAGGGGTTGGGCACGACTAATTTTTCGCCACGGGCTTTATATAGGATGTAAGTCAATGAATCTTTGCGGGCTATCTGAAAAACAATATTGTAGCCGGCGTCTTTTATTCCTGTCTTGATCAGGTAATAATCGGACAACTCCGACGGTTCACTCCTTTTTAATTCAAAATAAATAGGTCCTCCGCTCTGACAATTTTCCGGGATGGTGAATGTTCCTGCGTTGTTTTCCAAATAGGTTAATCGCCGGGTGAACTTCTTGAAACCGGGATGATCAAGGTCTGTTCCAAGGAAGCCTGTTTTCCACGTCGTATCTTGGATGGACCACTTCCAGGTTGTGGCATACCGGATTGACCTTAGTCCTAAACTGTCTTCCCAATGGCGTACGACAATCGTAACCGGGGCGGGGTTTTTGAATTCAAAAAATTCCTTTACTCCAATAAAGATACTCTCACTGCTGCCTTTCTGATAGCTACTGAGGGCATGGATGTCAGCGCTGGCCAACCTTCGCTTACCGTCATACAACAGAATGGTCTGACCGCTTTTCGTATTTTTTCCATTGCTGTAGGTTTGTGTAAGAACAAAGTCGGGGGCACCATCGCCCTGGAAGTCGTTGGAAGTCTCCATATTTCCTTCGAGAACCTGGTAGGTCAACCCGATTTGTTTTTTTAGCAGGCGGTTCAGATCGGCATAGACTGATTTTCTGGTACTATCGCTTCCATCTAGTGCGCCGGAGATTTCCGGATTGAGCAGAATGGAATAGGTGTAGGAGTCCTTGCCTATGTTTTCCTTAAAATTAAAGGCGTGAAAATCGCCATTCGAAAACACAGGCCTCCCCGTAATTTCAAAGCCGCTGCTGTCGGCGTACGTGTCCTTTCTATTGTCGATAACAGACTGGATAAAGTGATCGGGGGAAGAAAGGTCCAGGTGCGCCAGTTCCTCTTTACTTTTTTTTGGTGCGCACGATAGTAATAAGAGGGAGGGGAGGAGGATGGTAACGATCGTCTTTGTTTTCATTTAACGTAATTAGTTTAAATTTAGCGAATTTGAAACCAACCGCGCGAAACAAGATCGGCCTATGGACCAGCACTTCGCTGGTAGTGGGCAACATGATTGGCTCGGGGCTGTTCATGTTGCCTGCGGCATTGGCCATGTACGGGGGCATTAGTCTGGTTGGTTGGCTGATTTCCAGCCTCGGTGCTTTTTTTCTTGCCCTGGTCTTCAGTTGGCTGAGCCGGATGGTGCCCGTCGCGACGGGAGGACCTTATGCTTACACGCGCGAAGGTTTTGGAGAATTTCCGGCTTTCCTGGTTGCCTGGGGTTATTGGATTTCCATTTGGTGTACCAATGCAGGGATGGCAGTAGCGTTCGTCAGCTACCTCAGTGTTTATATACCGGCACTTGCCCGGAATTCTTTGTTGGCCGTAGCAACGGGACTTGCTGCGATCTGGCTCTTAACATGGATCAACTCAAAAGGAATACGGGTCGCGGGAAAAGTGCAGCTGATCACCACCCTTTTAAAGCTGACTCCCTTGCTGGGTATATCCATTGCCGGACTCTTTTTTATTCATGCCGGACATTTTACCCCCTTCAACCTCAGCGGCACGTCCGATCTTGAAGCGATTATCACTACTACCACCCTTACGTTTTATGCCTTTATGGGATTGGAGTGCGCGACGATTCCGGCGGGAAGTATCGAAAATCCTGAGAAAACGATTTCCCGTTCGACCTTGCTGGGTACAGGCATCGCTACCCTTGTTTATGTCCTCGGCACCATTTCCATCATGGGCGTAATTTCTCCTGAGGAACTACGGAACTCTAATGCACCTTTTGCCGACGCAGCGATGGCGATCTGGGGTACTCAGGCGAAATACTGGGTAGGGGCGGGAGCCATCATTTCTACGTTCGGCGCACTCAATGGATGGATTGTCATCCAGGGTCAGATTCCGGCCGCCGCAGCAGGCGACAAACTTTTCCCCCGGATTTTCGGGATCACCAACAAGCACGAGATCCCCATTTTTAGCCTGGTCATCGGCAGTGTGCTGGTCTCGATACTGATGATGATGAATTTCAGCCGAACACTGGGGGAGACCTATAAGTTTATCATCCTGTTATCTTCCCTTACCTCGCTGGTAGCGTTCTTATTTTCAACCGCGTCGTTTGTTATCCTCAGTCGAAGGAACGCTGCTGTAAGGTTTGGAAAAATTGTCGTGGCAGCGGCCGCTTTTTTGTTTTCCTTGTGGGCTATCGCCGGCTCCGGCAAAGAAATTGTTTACTGGGGTTTTCTTTTGTTGATGGCAGGTATTCCGTTTTATGTGATGATGAGGCGGGGGCGGGATAATGGGGAGTCTTAAGTTTAAGCTGGCTCAGATGCATGTAAACTACCACACGGGACTGTGTTTAAGTGTTGAAGTGTTGAAGTGTTGAAGTAGGATTCCCTTACGGGGTAGGCGCTGAATTGCTTTCACTCGTCCCAACAACTGAACATCAACACATCAACACATTCGCGCATCAACACATTATCCGTGGAATTTAGTGTACGAAAGTCCTTATTTAGCCTTCCTTCCCCCGATCCCAAGCCCTTTTCTCTGCGATTCGGGTCAGGCACATCTTTTTTATATAGGTAACCGCATCAAAAACGAGACAAATCCTCGCGCGATTGCTTAATTCACAATTTAACTATAGCTAAATGAAAACACAGAGACTTTTAACCACCCTTGCGATCGTATCGGTTGCTTTGCTTGCAGGGTGTAAACAAGATCAACTTGCTCCTGCCAATGCAAGCGCAAGTCCGAATGGAAGCGCCCTTAAATCCACTGATCGCAATCTTGCCATCAGCGCGAGGACGGCCACGCTTGTAGGTACATCTAACTTTGCGGTCCTGGCGGGAACGACGGTTACTAACGATGGTGCATCACTCATCACAGGAGATCTCGGCGTTAGTCCGGGTACTGCCATCACCGGCTTCCAACCGGGACCGCTCAACATGATCAGTGGTCCGGGGACAGTGACAGGGGGATTAGGTATAGTGACCGGAACGGTCTATGCGGCCGGTCCTGTTGCAGCCCAGGCTCATAATGATGCCGTCACTGCCTATAACTTTCTCGTGGCCCAGGTGCCCGATACTATATATTCAGGGGTTACACAACTGAATGGCCTTACCTTCACACCCGGTGTTTATAGTTTTGCACCTTCTGCCAACTTGCAGGTGAATGGAACCGTTTATCTTGATTTTCAAGGTAACAGTGATGCCCTGTTCATTTTTCAGATGGGCTCCACCCTCGTAACGATGAGCGGTTCAAAGGTCATCGCGCGCAACAACAGCAGTGCGACATGCAATGGATCGAACGTGTTTTGGGCGGTAGGGTCTTCCGCGACGATTGATGGCGCTCAATTTGTCGGAAGCGTTATTGCTAACACTACTATTACCATGACTTCTGGTTCAGACGTCTCCGGTAAATTGTGGGCGTTAAATGGTGAAGTGACGATGATCACCGACAGTGTCACGGTCTGCAGCGGTTCGGGCAGCGGCGTATTTCCTCCTAAGCCTTGTGCGGATTTCATAACCGGCGGCGGTTGGATCAACGGGTCGTGTAGTGACAAGGCGACGTTCGGTGTTTCCGGCGGCATTAAGAATGGCAAGTTCTGGGGTCAGCTTTCTTACAATGACCATTGCGCAAATGGCGTGAAAGTCAAGAGCACCAGCGTGACGGCGTACATCGTAATCGATGCGGTGACACGTCAGATCGAAGGGATTGCCAGAGTCAACGGTCAAGGTCCGTTCACCTACAAGGTAATTGTTTCTGACAAAGGCGAGCGCGGACGCGACGACACCTTTAGCCTGGAACTCTCTAATGGTTACAGTGCCGGGGGCACACTGAAGGGCGGCAACATCCAGCTCCACAAGAAATGCGGAGAGTCCGGCAATAAAGACGGTGATGAAGATGATGACAAAGATGAAAAAGACGGTAACAACAATTGTAATGATGATCATAACGGACGTTGAGGATACTCAACAGTACGTTATGTAGAAATAGTAAGCAGAATTAAAAAAGCGCTTTTCCGGTAATCGATCCGGAAAGCGCTTTTTTTATGCTATGCAATTAATTTTTTTTCGAAATGTCAAATTTATATACCTCGGAATACGCATTGCCTACTGCCCCTTGCCTACTGCCTACTGCTTTCAAGCGTTGGATACACAATGCCTAATTGCTCCATATACGTTTTGTATTTTAACGGGTTATAGTAATATTTCTTCATCTCACTCCGGTACGGCGCCATTTTTTCCCTGTTCAAATAAACAGGAGCAGGATCTTTTTCGGTGATAAAAGGAATATAGTGCACATCTTTAGTCTGCACATTCTTAAAATAATCCCTCGCGTCGCGAAGGATCGTTGGGTTTGTAAACAAATCAATTAACGTCAATGCCGTTACTTTTGCTCCGGCCAGTGTACCCTTGTGGGCAATGGGCGTGGCCATGGCAATCGCATCGGCCCAATGATGCCCTTTTGTACCGGGAATATTGGCGGGGTACCCTAATACAATGGTCGGGACAGTCCAGGATATATCGGCGATATCATCAGAGCCGCCGCCCCAGGAGAAAGGCACGGAGCCTTTCAGGGAATCGATTTTTAAACTCAACCCATCAATTGGCTTTCCATTTTTATCCAACTTGGGAGCGTCCACTAATTTTTGAACGGCCAATGCCATTTGCCGGTCGGCTTCAGTCCATTCGGGCAATCCGACTTTCATGATATTGGCATGCATGGCAACCGCCATGGGTTTATTAAAATGGTTCGGCCAGGCTGTTCCGATAATCTGATAGTTCATTTTTGTATCCGTCATCATGGCAGCCCCTTTTGCAATATTTATTCCGGCGTCAACCATGCTCTGAATATCCTTATAGGTTCTTTCCCTGAAAAAATACCATACACTTGCTTTGGAGGGCACGACATTGGGCTGATCTCCGCCATCGGTTATTACATAGTGGGAGCGTTGCGTTGGTTTTAAATGTTCCCTTTTAAAATTCCATCCCACATCCATCAATTCAACTGCATCCAACGCACTTTTGGCACGCCAGGGTGCGCCGGCGGCATGCGCTGCATCCCCTTCAAAAGAAAAGCTTATGGATACTAACCCATCGCTTCCATTATCTCCGTAATCGCAATTAAATTGACTGTTGACATGGGTGAAGATACAGGCATCGACATTTTTAAAATAGCCGTCCCGCACATACCACGCTTTGCTGGCCAATAGTTCTTCGGCCACTCCGGGCCAAATCAGCAATGTGCCCGGAATATTATTTTTCTGCATGATTTCCTTAACGGCTATTGCTGCATAAATAATGACAGCCTGACCGGAATTATGCCCTTCACCATGTCCGGGGGCGCCCTCTACGATGGGGTCCTTATACGCTACGCCGGGCTTTTGAGAAGCTTTGGGGATACAATCGATATCACTCCCTAAAGCAATTACCGGACTGCCACTTCCCCATTTCGCTAACCAAGCGGTGGGTATGTTTGAAATTCCTTTTTCGACACTAAAACCATTTTTCGTCAGGATATCCGTTAAGTACTTTGATGTTTCAAATTCCTGAAAGCCGAGCTCACCGAAACTAAAAACCATATCCACCATTTCCTGAACCTGCTTTTCTTTTGAAGCAACGATGGGAAATAATTCTTTCTTTAGAGAGGCGATGGATGCGCTATCGTAGACTTTGGTTTGTGCATTCAGGGAGGTGATGAAGAACAGGTTCACCAAAAAGGAGACGTGGAACTTGGTCATTATTTTCATATTATTCCATGGGTTAAATGGGTAACTTCACAAAGCCTGGTTTTGAGTCTTGAGCTGGAGATAACTATGGACTTAAGTGCCACCTACTCAAGACCAAGGACTAGGGACTCAAGACTCCCAAAATTATAACTCTTTCGGCGGTCTATTCAGTAGGCTTGAATTAAAACGTCCGTTGGAATATTTAATTTGTCATGCAATTGTCGGATCATCTCAAGCGATAGCTTTCTCTTTCTACTCAGGATTTCACTCGCTCTGCTTTTGAGTCCAACTACTTTTGCAAGGTCGTTTTGAGAATAGCCCAATTGTTCCATTCTAAACTTAATGGCCTCGATGGGGTCGGGCAAGTCGATCGGAGAATGTTCATTTTCATACTGATCTATCAGAATTCCCAGTATTTCAAGTTCGTCGCCTTCCGGTGTTCCCTTTTTGGCATCAAAAATAACCTCAAGCCTGTCCAAAGCTTGTTGGTAGTCCTTTTTTGTCTTTATTGGCTTTACATTCATAGTCGTTAAATTTCTGTGGCATCAATCCTGTCGTACTCTTTGTGTGTCCCAATAAATCGTATCCATATCATCTGGTACTGAAAATTGATTTTTACGATTAATCGATAATTATTTCCCTTAATGTTGAATACCACTCTATTGCCCCCCAAAATACTCGCTGTCGGATATTCTTTCTTTATCTCATTTGTATTCTTCCATTCCCTTTTCTCCGCCTCCTGGTACCAGGACTTCAGCCTTTGTTCACAGTCCGAATGTTTTGTCCAAAACTCCCGAAGTGTTCTCTTGGCAATTACTCTCACGTAATAAAACGTTTTGTCAAATGTAATCAAATGTTCCCGTATTGGGAAATATTTCTGATTCTACCAATATAGTGGACCGTTTACATTATTCAACAATGTCAGAGCATTAAAAAGGATTCGAGAAACTACCGCGGGTTTGTCTGCAGTTGCCGGGTCTGGGCCATCGTGAAGAATGAGGATTCTGCAAAGAATTGTGATTCTTTCACATTCTCTCCTCTAAGGTGTTGTGAATGATACGTCCCTTCCCTCTGCCCTCGCTTGCCTTACTATTTCCTGATACTGCGCCGGCAAGGTGTCAATCTGAACGATCAGTCCGTTCACCATAACCATTTTATTAAGTGGATTAGCCTCTTTCATTCCGCCTGTTGAAAATTCTCTGTCGAAATAGCCAAGCTTAAGCAAGTCGCGAATGATTTTTGATTTCGCGGTCGTTGTCGCTTTTTTCGTTCCAAAAAATTGGTGGATCTCGTCAACGGTACTGTACGGCTGAGAAGCTTTGTCAAAAAGAAAATTGATTGTTCCCAAAACGTGAATAATGGCGGCTGCCCAAACTTCAACTTGTCCGGCTACTAAGGGATTGTTTCTTTTCCGTCCCAGTTTACGAACGAGTCGTTCTGAAAGCGTAAAATATTCTTCATTCAGTTTTTCAGCGCAAAATTTTCTCACGAAGTCAAGAATCAGTTCCTGCCGTTCTTGCAATTTTTGTTTGTCCATACGCTATGTTTTTTACTTGCTACCTGAGCCTATCCCCGGTTAGATTTCGTCCCTTACGGGACTTTAATGAAGAGTTGGGCAACGGTTACCAATATTTCGTCCCTATGGGACTTATACCTTGATTATCAGCAGTCACCCTACTGCCAACTTTTCCCGATGACGACTGGGATTCAATTTTATAGTACTGCATAATACTTTTGCCAATTGCCTACTGCTTACTTTTCCCAATGGTGACTGGGATTCAACTTTATATTACCACGTAATACTTTTTGCCTACTGCCTATTGCCCATTGCCTACTGCTTATCGATCACCGATCACCAATTTCCCCCACCCACTCCCTCGCATTCACAAATGCCTCAAACCAAGGCGATACCTCGTCACTCTTCCTCTCCCGTGGATAATACGGCCAGTTCCACGCAAACAATGACCGTTCAATATGCGGCATGATGGCCAAATGTCTTCCGTCGTGGGAACACAATGCCGCGACGGCAAAATCGGAATCGTTGGGGTTGCCGGGATATTCGGGATAGGAGAATGCGGCGGCTATTTGATAAATGGAGTGATCAGCAGGAAGCCTGAACTGACCTTCGCCATGCGCCAGCCATACGCCCAGGCGCGCGCCCTCATAGCTGGCAAGCATCACCGAATTGTTTTTGGGGACCGTCACGTTGATAAACGTCGACTCGAATTTTCCCGATCCGTTGTGGTGCATTTTGGGATGGTCGCCAAACCCGGCCAGCCGGAACTTTTCGATGGTGGGTTGGTCGCGGTAGACAAGGCCCAACTCCATCATCAACTGGCAGCCGTTGCATACGCCTAAACTCAGCGTGTCGGGTCGCGCGTAGAACCGATCGAGTGCGGCTTTGGCTTTTGGATTGTATAGGAAAGCACCGGCCCAGCCTTTGGCGGAACCCAGTACGTCGGAGTTGGAAAAGCCTCCCACAAACACGATCATGTTTACTCCGGAAAGGTCCTCGCGTCCTGCAACGAGGTCGGTCATGTGCACGTCTTTTACATCAAAGCCGGCGAGGTACAAGGCATACGCCATTTCACGGTCTCCGTTCACACCCTTTTCGCGGATGATGGCAGCCTTTAAACCAGTTGGAGTCCTGCGCGTTGGATCGATACCGTACGTGCTGAACTTTCCATCAAAGCGCTTTTGGAATTTATACTCCAGCGTCTGGTTGAAAATATTTTCTTTCCGCAATGAGGCGTGGCCGTTGGGGCGCTGGATGCTATCGAGGAGGTAGGATGTCTTGAACCAGGCGGCGCGAAGGGAGTCAATGTTGAACGTTGAATGTTGAATGTTGAATACGGAAGTAAGATTGAGCTCTCTTTGAAGGGTGAGCTCGGCGATGACATGGTAGGCGACGTTATGCTGGGATAGAATGGACGCTATTTTTGATTCATTCTCAACCTGAACCACTACACCCGGATTTTCGCTGAATAGAATCTTTATCAGGTCGTCTCCCAGGGCGCTTACATCGACATTCAAACCAACCCCCGGCACAGGGAAACACATTTCCAACAACGTCGTGATCAACCCGCCGGAAGAAATATCGTGGCCGGCTAACACATGACCGGATCGGATCAACTGTTGCACGGCTTCGAAGGCGTTCTTAAAGTAAATTGAATCGGTCACCGTAGGAGCCGACTTTCCCAGGCTATTCACAACCTGTCCAAAACTACTTCCCCCCAGTTTGAAATCATCCTTTGAAAAATCAATATAGAGGAGTTTTGAACCTGGAATTTTTTCCAGCGCGGGTGAAACCGTCTTTCGGATGTCTTCCACTTCGCCGACTGCAGAAATGATCACGGTACCCGGTGAGTAGACGACTTCGCCACCCGGATATTTTTGTGTCATCGACAAAGAGTCCTTGCCCGTCGGGATATTGATACCCAGTTGAATGGCAAAGTCACTGACTGCTTCAACCGCCTCATACAACCTGGCGTTCTCGCCTTCATTTTTTGCGGGCCACATCCAGTTGGCGCTAAGGGAAACTCCTTTCAGTCCGTGCGTGAGTGGCGCCCAAACAAGGTTCGTGAGGGATTCCGCTATCGCGAGGCGGCTTCCCGCGGCGGGATCAACCAGTGCAGCCACGGGGGCATGGCCGATTCCGGTTGCCACGCCTTTATGACTCAGGAAATCAAGCGCCATGACTGCCACATTATTCAGCGGAAGCTGGACCGGACCGCACGTTTGCTGTGTGGCCACCTTGCCGGTAACGGACCGGTCTACCTTGTTGGTGAGCCAATCTTTGCACGCCACGGCTTCAAGTTGCAAAACCTGTGTGAGGTATTCTGCCAATTTACCCTGCTGATAGCGAATGTCTTCAAAATTAGAGGTATTGGTATTATCCCGGAGGATCGTCTTCGGTGAAGAACCGAACAACTGATTGACCTCGAGTTCAACAGGTTTCAGGTCCTGGCGGGAGTCGGTGAATTTTAGTTTGTGATCGCCTGTTGCAACTCCGGTAACATACATTGGAGCGCGTTCGCGGTCGGCCACGCGCTGCAATAGTGCTAGATCCTTTTCGCGGATGGCCAGGCCCAT
>Ga0193718_1000116_pt1 | contig 17318 bp, 16 predicted proteins | sample U2a1metaG_FD_144918 | JGI IMG/M metagenome (GOLD analysis project Ga0193718, IMG submission 144918) | Soil microbial communities from a riparian zone of the East river system, Colorado, United States - U2a1 | ecosystem: Environmental > Terrestrial > Soil > Riparian zone | place: USA: East River... | reverse complement strand
TCGACGATCCTGTCGTGAAGAAGGGGGTACTGTTTCCGAAGATAGGCAACGGAATCGCGGTCAATCTCTACCAGGGTGAGCGATCTGTCTTTCCGTTTAAGCAAAAACTGAGTTAACACTCCCGTACCCGGACCGATCTCAACCACCGGCAACGCGGAGGGTCCGAGTGCATCGACTATCTTCATCGCGATGTTGTGGTCTTTGAGAAAGTGCTGACCAAGGGATTTTTTCGGGCGTACCATGCCCGCGAAAGATAGGGAATTGGTTGCAGGCCTGAATTGCTACCGCCTTCAGGCCATGGCAATTACCAATTCAGAATATTTTGGTAGCTTGGAAACTTCGTAACCATCAAATCCCACCCTGTATGAAGTTCCGCATTTTGAAAAGATTGAACCTCTGCTGCGCCGCCCTGTTTTATCTCGTGAGCCTAACGGCCTTTGGTCAGGCTCACGTGACCGACCCTCTTCCTGTTACGCCCGCTGTCCATATTGGAAAACTGTCTAACGGGCTCACCTATTACATCCGGAAGAATACCAAACCGGAACAAAAGGTTGAACTCCGGCTGGCGGTCAATGCCGGTTCCATTCTCGAAGATGACGACCAGCGCGGCCTCGCCCATTTTACGGAGCATATGGGTTTTAATGGTTCGAAAAATTTCAAGAAAAATGAACTGGTATCATTTTTACAGCTCATGGGCGTAAAATTTGGTGCCGACCTGAACGCCTACACGAGTTTTGACGAGACGGTCTATATATTACCGATCCCTATCGACAAAAAGGAAAATCTTGAAAAAGGAATGTTGGTACTGGAAGATTGGGCCAGCACCGTTGCTTTTGAAAATACGGAGATCGACAAAGAACGAGGTGTGGTGCTCGAAGAATCGCGCCTGGGCAAGGGGGCCAATGACCGGATGAACAAGGTGCTCTTTCCAAAATTGTTCGATGGATCCAAATACGCCCAACGGCTCCCTATCGGCAAGGAGGAAACTCTAAAATCATTCCCCTATGACGTTGTCAAACGCTTTTATAAAGACTGGTATCGCCCTGATCTCATGGCCGTAGTGGTCGTGGGCGATGTTGATCCCACGGAAGCGGAAAAGCTGGTGAAAGCCCACTTTGAAAAACTAAAAAATCCTGTCAACGAAAGAGCCCGTGCCCTTTCAGAAATCCCTGCGCGGCAAAAATCCGAAGCGTTGGTCCTGACAGACAAGGAAGCAACCAATTCGGTCGTCCGGATCTATTATCCCTTTGCGAAAGCGAAAGTAGCAACTACGATAGGCGATTACCGGGATGACATTGTTAAGGGCCTGTTTCAATCCATGCTGGGCATGCGTTTACAGGAACTCACCCAAAAATCAGATCCTCCCTTTGTGTTCGGGGGAAGCAACGTGAGTGGTTTCATTTGCTTTAATCGGCAAAGCAGGTGTGGAGCCGGCCATTGCGGCCCTTGTACAAGAGGACGAACGCGCCCGAAAATTTGGATTTACAGCATCGGAACTGGACCGGACCAAGAAGAATCTTATTAAAGTGTATGAGCAGGCAAACAACGAGCGCGATAAAACCGAATCGGATCAATTGGCGGACGAACTGATCCGCAACTTCCTTACGAAAGAACCCATCCCGGGAATTGAAAAGGAATACGCCTATCACCAGCAATTCCTGGAAGGAATTACTCTGGAAGAAGTTAACCAATACGCCGCAAAAACGATCCCTTCCAGCGGAAACAAACTGGTGGCCCTGACCAGTCCCGAAAAAGTTGACTTTGCCATCCCTACTCCGGAGCAATTGCTCGGGTATGTTGACAATGCGGCCAGGACGGAGATGAAAGCGTATGAAGAAACAGCAGTAGCGTCGAGCTTGCTTGCTGCTCCTCCCGTTCCCGGGAAGATCGTATCTGAAAAAGAAAATAAAGAGGCCGGGTATACTGAACTGAACCTGAGTAACGGTGTACGGGTCATTCTGAAATCGACCGATTTCAAGAACGACCAGGTGGTGATGTCAGGCTTCCGTTTCGGCGGGCAATTTTTATATGGCACCGAAGATCGCTACAATGCAGAATTTGCGTCACAAGCGGTCAGTCAGATGGGAGTAGGTCAATTCTCCCCCACCGACCTCAGAAAAGTGCTCGCCGGCAAGCAGGCGAATGTTACGCCCGCGATCGGTACCCTTTCTGAAAGTGTCAGCGGTCAAAGCAGTGCCACCGATGTGGAAGCGATGCTCCAGCTCACGTACTTGTACTTTACGCAGCCCCGTAAAGACGATGAGCTTTTCAAGTCCTTCATCTCCAAACAGCAGTCGTTGTATCAGAACCAGTTGTCTGATCCTCAAGTCGTATTCCGCGACTCGGTACTCAGGATCACGTATAACAATCATCCCCGTGCACCTAAAATTCCAAGTGCAGCGACATTTACAAAGGTGGATGAAGGGCGTGTGCTCGCGATTTACAAAGAGCGGTTCGGCAATGCTAATGGGTTCACCTTCATACTGGTTGGTAAAATTGATTTGAATGCGATCAAGCCCCAGGTAGCCATGTACCTGGGAAGCTTGCCCACTACAGGACAACCTTCTTCATTCAAAGATGCGGGGGTAAGGCCCGTGAAGGGGGTGGTAAAGAAGGAAATCCGGAAGGGGACGGAGCCAAAGAGTTTCATCAGCATGCGGTTCACCGGAGAAGCGCCTTATTCGGATGAAGAACAACTCAAACTGCAGGCTGTACTGGAGGTGTTAAATATCAAGATCATTGAAAGCCTGCGGGAAGAGCTGAGTGGAATTTACGGGGGCGGGATATTCGGATCCCTCAGCAAGAACCCGTACAACAATTACTCCATTGGTGTTTCTTTGCCGTGCGGTCCGGAGAACGTAGACAAGTTAGTGAAGGCAGCCCTGGACGAAATTCAGAAGGTAAAATCCAACGGCCCGGTGGAAACGGATCTGAATAAAGTAAAAGAGAACTGGAAGAAACAATACCAGGAGAATAGGAAAGACAACACCTACTGGGCCCGGCAACTGCAGCAGAGCGTTGAAATGGGTTCGAACCCTGCTGCCATCCTGACCTATGAAAAGAAGGTGGACGCCCTCACGGTAACGGAATTGAAAGAAACGGCGAATAAATATTTTGGTATGAAGAATTTCATACAGGTCATTTTGTATCCGGAAAAATAGGATTTGGGTTCGCGCTTCGGGCTTGGCGGAGTGGGTTGGACTCGGAATAATATACATGAACTCGGGTAAATAATCATAGGCAATATCCAGTGTCCTGCAAAGGCTCAGGGACGATATGCTGCTAACCCCCGTTTCTATAGTGACGTTATGTAGCAGCACTGCGAAATAGTTGTTGCCCTAAACAACGAGTTCCCTATTTCGTCTCTACGAGACTCCATTTCTACTTTATGGTTTGTTTACCAATATTTCGTCCCTATGGGACTTGTAGTCGGCATATCTTGTCTTAGACTTGTAGCGGGCAGATCTTTGTTTTAGTCCCAGAGGGACGAAATATTGGTAACCAAATCTTACCCCTGATACGAAGTCTCGTAGAGACGAAATGAAGACCGGGCTCTGGGGAACTTCGACAAGTTCGGGACCTCCATAATCGGATTGCTCCACTACTAATACTAAGTGCTAACCGGAGGTTCAGTCCGCAAACTCAATCTCCACCCGCCGATTCATAGCCCTGGTATTTTCGTCCTTCCCTTGCTTCAACGGGATCTTATTTCCAAAACCTTTAATATTGATCCGGAAGGGATTAATACCCAATGACACCAAAAAGTCCGCTACTTCTTTTGCCCGGTTGACAGAAAGCTGGAGGTTGTATTCGTCTGAACCCTGATCGTCGGCATGGCCGTTGATTCCCAATTTCCACTTCGGATTCTTTTGCATCACTTTCACCATTCGGGATAGTTCGGGAAAGGAGGATGGAAGCAGCTTATAACTGTCAAATTCGAATTGAATATTGCTTAGCACATAGGTATTGTTGGCCTTGATTTCCGCATTCTCCGGCAACGCTTCAATCACATCCACCGGCGCCTCCTTGAGAACCGGTGTCACACTCACATCGTCGATATAGAAATAAGCAATCCCGGTCAGCATGTTGCTTTCTACCGAATGGATCTCCAGTTTCAGCTTTTCCGTCTCGTGATCATCAAAAAAATTACCAATGACCAGATAGGATTCCCCGCCGTGGGCTTTATATATCATCTTGGCGCGCTCCCAATCGCCTGCATTCATGGACGACCGGATAATGCTTAAGGTAGGGTTCACCTTCAAGACCTGGTTGTGTTTAAGGTGAAGACCGGAATCAAGCAAAAGCATGCCAATGCGGTCAATGGTATAGTGTGAATAGGATGACAACTTGAAATAGAATCCCAATTCATAAAGGCTATCGCGTTGCAACGAATCGGTGAGCTTACATTGAATGTATTCGCGATACACTTTTCCATTGTCTTTTCCCGGCTTCCCCCCGGCAAAAAGACCGGCATACGCGTTCCCGCTGTGTGCGGCCGAAACGCCAGCCCAATTGAGCGGAACGCTGGCATCTCCGGCACTGGCCGAATGAAAGTAATCGGGAGTTCCCTTGCTCGCCGAATTCCAGCCGGGCAGTCTGAATTTTTCAGGCGTATCACTGAAGCTAAAGGGCGCTTTATAAAAATCTTCAAAACTCGGATTGGGAACCAGGTTTTGCCCGAGCGAGAAATGGCAGGAAACAATCAAAACCATGCCAGCGATGCTATAACTCGTCCACTTCATTAGTAGCAATTTGTAAACGTAACGAAATTGTGCACCCTTACCGGATAAATTAAAAGCAAATTAAGCAATTTACTTTTTTTAACCGCTCTTCCGGTTGGTTTGTATTGGGGCAGGCCCGGTGAGGGAGCATTTCCTGCCCCCCTGTGAAAATTTAGATTATCTTGCGCGCATCAATTTTCGCAAAGCGCAAATGACTCCTACTGTAAAACCGCATGACAAACCCCGCATCGGGATAACCCTTGGAGACCTCAACGGCATTGGACCAGAGGTGGTCATCAAGGCCCTCGCCGACCCACGGCTTTTGAGTCTCGTGACACCGGTCGTGTACGGTTCGACACGGGTACTTTCGTTTTATCGCAAACAAATGAACCTGGAAGAATTCAACTATAGCCAGGTAAAAACCAAAGGTCAATTTTTTCCCAAATCCATCAACGTAGTTAATTGCTGGGAGGAGCCCCTTGAGATCAGCCCGGGCCGGCCTTCCCGGGAGGCAGGAAAAGCCGCGCTCCTGTGCTTAAAGAAAGCGGTGGAGGAAATAAGGGAAGGATGGATCGACGGATTCGTCACCGCCCCTATCGACAAGAACACTATTCATGGAGACGATTTTCCGTTCCGGGGACACACCGAATACCTGACACAGGAATTCCAGGCTACGGAAAGTCTGATGCTGCTGGCCAGTGATGATCTCAAAGTCGGCTTAGTGACCGAACATATTCCCATTAAAGATATTCCAGGCTACATCAGCAAAGAGCGGGTTGAGTTGAAAATCCGCTTGTTGGAACTTTCGCTAAAAAAGGACTTCAACATAAGCAAACCCAAAATTGCTGTCCTCGGGCTCAACCCCCATGCCAGCGATGATGGGTTGATCGGGCTGGAAGAAAACACGGTGATTAAACCCGTTATCAATGATCTCAAATCAAAAGGCAAATTGATCCTTGGCCCCTATCCTGCCGACGGCTTCTTTGCCTCAGGCCAGCATAAAAAGTTTGACGCCATCCTGGCCATGTATCACGATCAGGGGCTTATCCCGTTTAAGTACATCGCCTTTGAAACTGGGGTGAACTTCACTGCCGGGCTTCCCATTGTTCGGACCTCGCCGGACCATGGAACGGCCTATTCGATTGCCGGAAAGAACCTTGCCGATGAAGGCTCCATGCGGCAAGCGATCTATTTGGCAGCTGAAATTGTTAAGAACCGGCGGGAGCAAGTCGGCGAAAAGTAGGTAATTCAGCCGAAAGTGGGTCTTCTTTTTCCTATGAACGCCTGTTTTTTCATTTTTAAGAAGTAATTTTGATAGAATGCCCTCCAAATGGATATCGTTACAAAAAAACAATTGAATATTTTGATCCAGTTAGCGGAAGCCGATAAGCATTTTGCCAAGGTAGAGCGCGAAATGATTTTTCGAATCGCAAGAGAGCGCAACTTCCCCGAGGACGTCGTCGACAACCTGATCCGCAATCCGGAACCGATTGATACGCTGGGGGCACTCTCACAGGAACAAAAGCTCGAATACCTCCTGACCTGCGTTCAGTTGATGTTTGTTGACCAGAAAGTCTTTGAAAGTGAACTGCTCTTTTGTAAAAGCATCGCTATCAAATTGGGCTTCAAAAAGAACGTCGTGGAATATTTAGTTGAACACAAGGATCAAACTAGCCGGGAAGAAATAAAGGCCAAGGTTTTCAAGGAATTTAGCATGACCTGAGTGTTAGAAAAAGCTTTAAATCAGCCCGGATTCCACCCTTTCTTCCGATCACTCCACTCACCACTGGCGGTTCGACCTAAAAATCATCCCGATTTCTGGTCAAAATCCGGTAAAACCTGATAAATTTGCACCCTACTTTTAAAATCCCGTTGATCGGGATTGGGAATTGAAGGCTTTTCGTGTCAATATTATCGGCCTGAGTTTAAAGGCGCATCACTTTGACTTTACGTTAGGAGATGCGTTTTTTAAGGAGTACGGGGCGGACCAGGTCGCCGGCGGCGAGTTAGTCGCTGCGGTGGCCCTTGACAAGAAAGAAACGTTCATTGAAGCTCACTTCCGGATACAGGGCCACGTCGGGTTGGTTTGCGACCGAAGCCTGGAACCATTTGACCTTGCCCTTGATATTAACAAGCGGATTGTTTTTAAATATGGGGAAGAGGAAACAGAATTGAGTGATGAAATCATCGTCATTCGTCACGATAGGACCTTCCTGGATGTGGGCCAGTACTTTTATGAATTTATTGTATTGGAAATTCCCATGAAAAAGTTGCACCCGAAATTCAGGGATGCGGAAGCCGGGGACGACAATGATGGTAAATTGATCTACACGTCCCCAGCCGATCCGGAGTCGGGAGACGACGATGTGATCGATCCACGATGGGAACAATTAAAGAAGTTAAAATAAACATATCAGGTTATGCCAAATCCGAAGCGAAAAACATCGAAAACCCGAAGAGATAAAAGAAGGACCCACTACAAAGGGGTAGCCAAGCAATTTTCCGTTGACCCTACTACAGGCGAGCACCACCGGCCCCACCGCGCCTTTTGGCACGAAGGCAAGTTGTACTACAAAGGAAACGTAGTGATGGAAAAAGAAGTCCTGGCCTAACAACCCATCATGCGGTTTATCGTTAAGGAATTGCCGTTGGTGTGTTTTGCTTCTTATTCAAGCAACAAACAGGAATATCTGTTTTTCAAGATGCCCGGTGTACTCTGCCGGGCATTTCTTTTATGCAGAACCGCGATAAACCTGAAAAATAACGTATGAGCATCATCCATGCAGCCATTACCGGTGTTGGGGGATATGTCCCTGACTACATCCTTACCAACCAGGAATTGGAAACGATGGTTGAAACCAGTGATGAGTGGATCACGTCCCGGACCGGCATTAAAGAGCGCAGAATTCTGAAAGGTGAAAACAAGGGAGTTTCGGTGATGGGCATAGCGGCCGTGAAACAAATGTTATCCAAAACCAAAACGGATCCAAAAGATATTGACCTGATCATTTTTGCCACCGTCACGCCGGACATGCCTTTTCCGGCGTCTGCCAATGTAACGGCAGCGGCAGTCGGTGCCGTTAATGCCTTCAGTTTTGATATCGGTGCCGCTTGCTCTGGATTTCTTTTTGCCCTGGAAACAGGAGCCCGGTTTATTCAATCAGGTTTGTATAAAAAGGTAGTGATCATCGGAGGAGATAAGATGTCCTCCATTCTGGATTACAAGGACCGTACAACGTGCATCATCTTCGGCGATGGGGCCGGGTGCGTTTTGCTGGAGCCTACAACAGAAAAATTAGGTGTCCTGGATTCCATTCTCAAAAGCGACGGCACGGGCGAAAGTTACCTCAACATGAAGGCGGGTGGAAGCCGGATCCCCGCCACGCACGAATCCGTCGCCGCGCGGCAGCATTATGTTTACCAGGAAGGTTCGGCAGTGTTTAAGTTTGCTGTAACCAACATGGCAGACGTAGCCGCACAAATCGCGGAACGAAATCAGTTAACGCCGGAAACTATTTCCTGGCTTGTTCCTCATCAAGCCAATAAACGGATCATTGATGCCACTGCCAGCCGGGTAGGCATTACCGAAGACAAAGTGATGATGAATATCGCGAAGTACGGCAACACGACGGCAGGCACGATACCGCTATTATTGTGGGACTATGAGAAGCAATTAAAAAAAGGAGATAATCTGATCCTGGCCGCGTTTGGCGGAGGATTTACCTGGGGGGCCGTATATGTAAAATGGGCGTATGACTATCATTAAGACAATCCGATTCCGGGGTTTCGAAAAGGAGCAGCGTCCCTTCTTCCTGAACCTTATGTGAACTTGTAAATAGCTAATTCATTTGTAACTTAAGGTCTCTTTTTTTATGGCAACGGTATCAGATTTAAGCAAAGGAAATTATATTCGTTATAACGGCGACATCCTTCAAATCGAAGAACTCCAACATCGGACGCCGGGCAATCTCCGGGCATTCTATCAGGTGAAGATGCGAAGTGTGCGGACAGGGAAAATCGTGGAGAACCGCTTTCGCCCCGGCGATGCCGTCGACCAGCTTCGCGTGGAGACCAAGGAATATCAATACCTCTATCCGGATGGGAATAGCCTGGTCGTCATGGACAACGATAGTTTTGAACAAATCTATATCGACAAGGCATTGTTGGGCGACTCCGTTAATTTTATTAAAGAAGGAGTAACCTTAATGATTGCCTTTGAAAATGGCACCAATCCCATCACAGCCGAAGCTCCCGCGCATGTGGACTTCCATGTCACGTACACGGAACCGGGTATGCAGGGGGATACGGCGACCCGCACACTCAAACCGGCGACGATTGAAACCGGCGCAGAGATAAAAGTTCCGTTGTTCATTAACACGGGCGACCATATCAAAATAAAAACCAGCACCGGGGAGTACGTAGAACGCGTAAAATAAACTTTGGCAGCTCATGGTAAAGAGTAAAAAAAATACATCTTTTAAATCTGCTACGGCCCCCGGCCCAAACCAGTCAGAAATGAAAACTAACGAAATCAGAGACCTGATCGATTTTATTTCCCAGTCGGGATTAAATGAAGTAAATATTGAGACCAAGGAACTGAAGCTTCATGTAAAGCGCGAGCCCGACCAAAAAGTATTTAAATCAACACCGGTACAAATGGCTGCTGCTCCGGTAGCCGCCGCCCCGGCCGCTGTCGCTCCTGCTGCATTGCAGAAACCGGCTGTCAGTGGTAAAAAAACGGCGGAAATCAAATCGCCCATGATCGGTACATTTTACCGCTCGGCTAACCCGGACTCTCCCCCCTTTGTTTCCGTTGGCGACAAAATCAGCAAAGGGCAGACCGTTTGCATTATCGAAGCGATGAAGCTTTTCAATGAGATTGAATCGGAAGTATCGGGGACCATCGTCAAGGTGATGGTGGAAAGTTCTTCCCCCGTGGAATATGATCAAGTGCTTTTCATTGTAGAACCGGACTAACTTACTTTAAGATTTAAAATTTAAAATTTAAGATTGGGCTCCTTAATTTTAAATCTTAAATCTTGAATTTTAAATCGTGTTATGTTTAAGAAGATATTAATCGCGAATCGGGGAGAAATTGCATTGCGGGTAATCCGCACGTGCAAAGAGATGGATATAAAAACCGTCGCGGTGTATTCCACGGTGGATCGCGAAAGCCTTCATGTTCGTTTTGCCGATGAAGCCGTTTGCATTGGTGGCGCTTCCAGCAAAGACTCCTATCTAAATATTCCCCGGATCATCTCGGCGGCTGAAATCACGAATGCGGATGCTATTCATCCCGGCTACGGATTTTTATCCGAACGCGCCGAGTTTTCTGCTGTCTGCCATGAGTATGGGATAAAATTCATCGGCCCGACCCCCGCTATGATTGAGGCCATGGGGGACAAAGCCACCGCCAAAGACACGATGAGAAAGGCAGGGGTACCCGTCATTCCCGGTTCCGACGGGTTGCTTTCTTCCATCGAAGAGGGGATGAAAATAGCGAAAGAAATCAAGTACCCGGTGATCGTAAAAGCCACCGCCGGAGGGGGTGGCAAGGGAATGCGGATCATCAACAATGAATCGGAATTCAAAAAGGCCTGGGATGATGCCAAACGCGAAGCCAGCGCTTCTTTTGGGAATGACGCGTTGTATCTTGAGAAATTTGTTGAAGAACCCCGGCATATCGAAATTCAATTGGTGGGGGATCAATACGGCAAAGCCTGCCACCTCTCCGAACGCGATTGTTCCATTCAACGGCGGCACCAAAAACTAGTAGAGGAAACTCCTTCTCCGATCGTGACGCAGGAACTGCGCGAGCGCATGGGTGACGCTGCGGTCAAAGGCGCGTTGGCGATCAGCTATGAAGGCGTCGGCACAATCGAATTCCTGGTCGATAAGCACGGTGATTTTTATTTTATGGAGATGAACACCCGCATCCAGGTAGAACACCCGATCACCGAGGAAGTTACCGATTATGACCTCATTAAGGAACAAATCAAAGTAGCGGCCGGAGTCCCTATTTCCGGGCGAAACTATTTCCCGAACTTATTTGCCATGGAATGCCGCATTAATGCAGAAGACCCCGCCAACGGCTTCCGCCCTTCTCCCGGTAAGATTACAAATTTGCACATGCCCGGTGGGCACGGCATTCGCATCGATAGTCACGTATATGCAGGCTATACTATTCCGCCCAACTACGATTCGATGATTGCCAAACTCATTGTCAGCGGCCAATCGCGTGAAGAAGTAGTCACCCGTATGAAACGCGCGTTGAGTGAGTTTGTTATCGAGGGCGTGAAGACCACCATTCCCTTCCATCTCAAACTGATGGACAATCCCGTCTTTCGGTCCGGAAAGTTCACCACCAATTTCCTGGAGACGTCGTTTGACTTTTCGGAACTTAAATAAAATTTAAGATTTACAATTTTAGATCAGGGGAACTATCACGGTGTTGTAACCTTAATCTTAAATTTTAAATCTTAAATTTTAAACGTACTGATTCAGCATGACAGGCATCACCAACATCAGAATATCTTCGTTTTTGTCTTTCTCCACAGGCAAAATAACCCCGGCTTTATTCGGCGCCGTCATGTTGAGTTTGATCTGATCGGTATCCAGGTTACTCAGCATTTCTATGAGGAAGCGGGCATTGAATCCGATCTCGATGTCCTCCCCCTCGTGCTCGCAGGAAAGCCGTTCGTTGGCTTCGTTGGAGAAATCAAGGTCCTCGGCGGATACCTGGAGTTCACTGCCCGTAATTTTCAACCGGACCTGGTGCGTTGTCTTATTAGCATAAATTGAAATGCGCTTCAGCGAGCCCAGCAAATCCGTCCGGCTGATCGTCATCTTGATCGTATTGGCAGACGGGATTACGTTTTCATAGTCGGGATAGCGTTCATCGATCAGTCGGCAAATCATCCGGATATTGCCAAACTTGAAAAAGGCATTGGACATATTAAAGTCAATGCTCACGTCGGTGTTCTCCGTCGGCAAGGTGGCTTTTAATAAATTTAGTGCCTTGCGGGGGATGATGATGGCGTTGCCGTTGTCGGACTTCACGTCGCTTCTGCGATAGCGCACCAGGCGATGGCCGTCGGTGGCAACGAACGTGGTGCTTTTGTCTCCCAGGTTGACATACACGCCCGTCATCGCAGGGCGAAGTTCATCGTTGCTGGTGGCGAAAATGGTGTTGTTGACCGCCCTGGCGAGCACATCCGAAGAGAGGGTAGCCGAGAAATCATTGGATACCGAAGGGACTTTGGGAAAATCCGTCGCATTTTCGCCTGAAAGTTTATAACGACCGTTATCGGAACTGATCTCAATACTGTACGATGATTCGTCGATCGAAAACGTAACGGGTTGGTCGGGAAGGTTTTTGAGCGTATCGAGGAGGATCCGGGCCGGCACAGCAATGCTCCCGCGCTCTTTCGACTCCACCGTAATTTCAGTGATCATCGAGGTCTGCAAATCCGAGGCCGTCACCGTCAAATTGGTTTTATCAATCTCGAACAAAAAGTTTTCAAGGATAGGCACAACCGGGTTCGTCGTGATCACACCGTTGATATTGGAAAGTTGCTTCAGCAGGTAGCTGGAATTAACGATAAACTTCATTGAATCAGTGGTTTGTGGTTGCTGCCCGTGAAAGGCAGGATGTGGTAAAGGTAGAAAGAAAATTCAATTCGGAAAGCGGGATCGGTAATCAGTAATCGGTGATCGGTGATCGGTGGCATGTCGCCACATCACCGAAATATCTACCAATTCAGAGCCAGACGCCAGACTCGCAGGGGAGCCTATTCGACCCGTAACCACTCTACCGATTACCGATCACCCGATCACCGATTACCGGTAACCCCTATTGCCTTTTGAAAAACGTCCGCTTTTTAACCACACGGAAGAGTTTCTTACGGTCAAATAGCACCAAGTCCCCCTCATGGGCTACACCCAGGATGACAGTCTCCCCGCGCAGCGCCGGAAACAACTCCAGCCGGTAGGTCCGGTTGGCTATATCATGGACCTCAATTGTATTTACCGGTTTGGTTTGAGCAAGGCTGTCGTATCGCTGCGTCCCTTTGGAGATGATCTGGTCGGCGGAGAGTTGCTGAACATCATCCAGGTAGGTATTGACGCGGGAGGTATCAGGCTCGTTCATCCCCTCTACCGTGACCGTAAGACTCCTATCCGGCCTGCTGATGACAAAACCGGCCGAAGGGTCCGCCGTGTTCACTGTGATCAGGCTTTTGAAGTTTCTCCAGGCGAAATTAAACACGCGTTTATCACGCCAACCATTCTCGTCGATCGCAAAAATATCAGCCAGGTAAACCCGGTACCCCGGGATCGTCATGAGATAAGGTTCCGTGTCCGTGTCTATTTTGAAATACGTTTCTCTCTTCTGTGGATCGCCTCCGGCCACGAATTGTTTCTTTAATTCGGGTCCTTCGAATAGACTGATTGTTACGCCTTGTGCACCCAGGATCTTGTTTATCGAGTCGCGCCGGGCGGTGGCTACGGGCCGCTTCGGCAAGGCTTGTGCCAGCGCCGCAAATAGGACGTCGATCAACGCCCGATCGGCCTCATACCGGTTTACTTTCCAATCGGAATCAAAATGCAAGTCGACTTTCCTGTCTTTCCATTGTAACACCACGCGGTCTATTTTGGAAGGATCCTCTACTTTAAAGAGCGAAGGGTCCACGATCGGTTGGTCCTGGGCTTGCTGAACAAAATACACCGCGCCCGTGCAAGCGATAAGCACCAGGAATAAAATCAGCCTTCGTCTGTTTTTCTTTTCCTGCATGATCAAAAGCTTGTGTATTTTCTTTTTCTCCTCCACATTCTACCCAGGCCAAACAGGATCAACACCAGTACGGGCAACACCAGGTTCACCACCTGCCAAAAGGATCGATTCCTGATTCGCTCTTTGTCGAGCGGCCTGATCTTCACTTCCTTGTTGCGGGCGCTGATCACACCGTTCTCCTCGACAAGGTAGGCTACCATATTCAGGAGTAAATCCTGGTTGGCAAACGTGTAGCCTGAAACCAGGTCGAGTCCCAACGCCTGTGCCTGGCCCGAGCGCGGATTCACATCGTTGCGCGCCACGTCGCCATCCGCCACAACGATTATTTTAGCCGGCTTACTTCTTTCCGCCACCACACTCGTGTCGACACCCGCTGGAAAAAACCTGTTTTTGTAAAGGGAGGTAAATTCACCCTCCAACAAGTAGGCAACCGGAATGGGCCCTTCCTGGAAATCCTCGCGCTTCAGTTCTTTCCTAACGTCGTTGATGTCAATCTTTACAGGGATAGTTGCTTTGCGTGAATAGGAAGATGTGAAAAGCAAAGCCGTTTTCTTTACCCCTATGGCTTTCACCGTGTCCATGCTGCTGATAAACCGGGTCAGGGTGGCGTCCAGATTTCTGGTGATGGGGTGGTCGGCATAGTGGTTGATCAGCGGGAACCACGGCCAGTCCAGGGGCATGAGTTGAGGCCGGCCACCGGCCTCGCCTACTACCACCGGGTATTTACCGGCAACCCTGTCCTGGATAAGGTCCCGGTTGATCCTTACGCCATACTTGAATAATTGATCGTCCAGGTTCACTTCAATCGGGAAAGCATAATAATTGTTGCGGGAGGCGCTGTCCATAACGGCGTCCTGCCTGTCGATCAGGAAAATCACGTTGCCACCCGTCATGATGTATTGGTCCAATTTGAATTTATCGGCTTCGGAAAATGGTTTGACGGGCTTCGGCACGATCAGCACATCGTAATGGGAAACCTCTTTCTTACGAGGGAGATCGACGTTGAACACGTCGTACTGTTCCAACAGGGCATTGTTCAATCCGGCAATGCTAAGGCTATCGAGTTCGCCGTGGCCCCTCAACAGGCCCACCCGTTTCCGACCGGTGTTCGTCAATTTTTGAATGGCGTTGGCGAATTCAAATTCAATACCTTCGATGGATTGGTTGAGTACCTCTTGTGAACCCACAGCAAGGCGACTGCCTTTGAGCAACATCACCCCATTTTCAAATCCATTATACGATAGGAGCGCTCCCGGAAAAACGATTTTCTCCGTGCGTTCTCCTCCTTTTTTATCGATCACCCGCATCCCGTGCACTCCTTTCGAAGCGAGTCCCGCCATGAATTCATTCCTGGCTTTGTCACTCATGGCCAACGCCGGATCGGTAAACGTATAATGGACTTTGTTGTTAGAATAGATTCTGAATTCTTCGAGGGTCTCCCCTACCGACTTCCGAAACCGCCTGAATCCAGGGTTCAAATCTCCTTCCAGGAATACTTCGATATAGACGTGGTCATCGAGATCGCGCAGGAGCTTTTTTGTCGGGGCCTTGATGGTATAGCGTTTTTCCTCCGTAAGGTCGATCCGGAAAAACAAGCTGGACGCCATAAGATTGACAAGCACGACGAATACGATCCCATTGGCTAACAAGAGACAATCTCCGAGTTGCCTGCTTTGCTTCCAACTACGCATTGGTCTCTTGATCGTCTCCATCGATTAATGTTGCCACTGGCGGCTCCCCATGACCGTCTTTGTTAGAATTAATAGTAAGCCCATCACACTGCCGAAATAAACCAGGTCCCGGCTATCGATCAGGCCTTTGCTCATGGCATCGTAATGATAAAGGATCCCGAGTTGGCGTATCCACAGCACTTCTTCGCTTCCGCTGGCCACGGAAGAAAGTGAATCAAATCCGGAATAAAGAATAAAACAAAGGAAAGCCGCCAGAATGAAAGCAACGACCTGATTGGTTGTTAACGAAGAGGCTAATATCCCCACCGAACAAAAAACGCCGCCAAGAAGGGCCAACCCCATGTACGAGCCGATGACCCCGGGTGTATCAATGTTCCCAATCGGATTTCCCAGTTGGTAAACAGAAAAGTAATAGATCCCGGTTGGAATGAGCGCAACCAGGACCAGCGCGAATGCCGCGAGAAATTTTCCAACGAGGATTTGCCAGTCACTCAACGGCTTTGTCAGTAATAATTCCAACGTACCGAGCTTCTTTTCTTCCGCAAAACTCTTCATCGTGATGGCCGGAATGAGAAAAACAAAAACATAAGGGCCCGTGGAGAATAAGGTATCCAGGTCGGCGTACCCGTTGTCGAGCACGGAGGTTTCAGGGAATACCCACATCAGCAGGCCCATAGCGGTAAGGAATACACCGATCACGATGTAGGCGATCAGCGAGTTGAGGAAGGTATTGAACTCTTTTATAAATATCCAGATCATCGTTTTAATCGGTGATCGGTGATCGGTAATCGGTGATCGGTGGTTTGTACTACCGATTACTGATCACCGATTACCGATTACTATTTCTCCCTTTATCTTATTCAAAAAATAATTACTCCGCCCCCGGTTGGTACTCCCCACCTGCGGTCAATTCTTTAAAAATAGTTTCAAGTGAATTTGCTTCATTTCTTAATCCCACCAGCGAGAGTTTCTTATCGGCGGCAAAGCGAAATATTTCGGGCCTTAAGTCGATCCCCGGGCTTGCCGTGATCCTGAACTGAGAAGACGTTATTTCCTCCACCTGATCCACACCCGGGATGGATTTCAGATCGGACAGTGCCACCCCACTTTCAAATTCGACGATCAATACAGACGATCCGGTTTTCTTTGCAAGGATAGTGGAAAGGCGGTCATCCGCCACCAGTTCCCCGCGATGAATAATAATCACCCGGTCGCAGAGTGCCTGGACCTCCTGCATGATGTGGGTGGAGAAAATGACGGTCTTGTTTTTACTCACATCCCTGATCAGCTTGCGGATCTCCACAATCTGGTTGGGGTCGAGACCGGAGGTCGGCTCATCGAGGATGAGTACCTTGGGGTCATGGATCAAGGCTTGCGCCAGGCCCACCCGCTGACGGTACCCTTTTGAAAGGGATTCTATTTTCTTATTTTGTTCCGGAGCCAATCCGCATAGCTCGATCATCTCCCCGATCCGTTGTTTCAGCCGGGTGGACTTCAATCCGAAAAGTCCCCCGGAAAAAGCCAGGTATTCATGGACATACATGTCCAGATACAACGGGTTGTGCTCTGGCAAGTAGCCAGTATTCTTCTTTACCTTTAACGGTTCATTGACAACATCGAATCCGGCGACCATTACTTCGCCCGAGGTGGGGGGTAGGTATCCGGTAGCAATTTTCATGGTGGTAGATTTGCCGGCCCCATTGGGACCCAGGAAGCCAACGATCTCCCCTTCATTTAATGAAAAGGAAATATCATGAACGGCCCGTTGACGGCCATAAACCTTTGTAAGATGTTGGATTTGAAGTGACATTTTTTGGCGGACAAAAATACTATTATTGTATATGACAAAGTCAGAAAACAGCCACAGATTCACAGAAATGTTTCCCGCAGATCGCGCAGATTCACGCAGAGCTGACGCGAACTGTCGTGTGTACTTCCTAAAGTAAACTTACTTTGTCTCCTGAAATCTGCGCTTTTTTTGGTAAAACTTGAGTAGCAATTCTGCGTAAATCTGCGCGATCCGCCTACGCGAGACGCTTCGGCGGACAGGTCTGCGGGAGATAGTGCCGGGATTCTGCGGGAATCCACCCCTTGATAAGTCCCAACGAATTTTAG
>Ga0193718_1000115_pt1 | contig 17431 bp, 14 predicted proteins | sample U2a1metaG_FD_144918 | JGI IMG/M metagenome (GOLD analysis project Ga0193718, IMG submission 144918) | Soil microbial communities from a riparian zone of the East river system, Colorado, United States - U2a1 | ecosystem: Environmental > Terrestrial > Soil > Riparian zone | place: USA: East River... | reverse complement strand
ACGATCTTTCGCGTCGCCCGGTTGCTTCGCCGCCAGCGCATTGATGTCGTGCACGCGTTTTTGCTGGATGCGGAAATCGTGGCGCGACTCGCCGCGCCGCTCGCCGGAGTGCCGGTCGTGATCGCGTCGGAACGCAATACGGAATACACCCGCTCGCGCCTCCAGACCCTCGCCCTCAAATCCACGCAAGGCATGTTCGATGTCATGGTCGCGAATTCCACTTCCGGAAAAAATTTCAATATCCGAACGCTTGGCCTGCCGGCCGAACGCATTGAAGTGGTCCACAACGGGGTGGACGTGGAGCGGTTTCGCCCGGACCGCGCCACGGGCGCTGCTTTTCGCGAGCGCCTGGGCGTTGGGCCGAACACACCGCTGGTCGGAATGGTGGGGAGTTACAAACGCCAAAAGGCGCAGGATTGTTTCATGCGCATGGCCGCGCGGATTCGGCAGGAAGTTCCCGCCGCGCATTTTCTGTTGGTCGGCGAACCGGTGCGGGATGATTTTGAGGACACCAGCCGGTTCCAGGCCGAGGTGCAGCAATTGGCCAAAACATTGAAGCTCTCCGATTGTTGCCGTTTCGTGGGTAATCAACAGGACATGAAAGCGGTTTATAATGCCTGCGATGCGACTGCGCTGCTCTCGCGCCGCGAAGGAACCCCGAATGTGGTGCTCGAATCCATGGCGTGCGGCGTGCCGGTAATTGCGACGGATATTGCCGACAACGCCTTGATCATTTTGCATGGGAAAACCGGTTTCATTGTGCCGCCCGAGAACGACGCGGACGCCGCCGCGTGCGCGGTAAAAATCCTGCGCAGTCCGGCTCTGCGACAGGCCATGAGCGAAGCGGCGAGAACCCACGCCTGTGAACAATTTTCGTTGCGGACGGCGGCCGGCAAGTTGGAAAATATTTACGCGCGCTGTTTGCGAATCAAGCGCGGTGGCGCCGGGTCCACTCCGGAAAATTGATTTTATGCCTGCAGAATCCTTGATTCCCGCGCCCGGTGCGGTGCGTGCCGCCAATCCGGATGGCACGAACCTCGCCTATATTCTGGCAGTGAGCTATTCCGGTTCGACCTTGCTCGCGATGTTGCTGGGTTCGCAGCCGGAAGGCACGACGGTGGGTGAAATGAGGGTGCCTTCGCTTCACGAGCCGGACTCGTATCTTTGCTCCTGCGGCGAGCACATAAAAAAATGCGGATTCTGGAATGAGGTGAGCAAGCGCATGGCGAAGAAAGGGATTTCCGGGTTCGATATCACCAATGCGCAGCTCAGCATTCATGACGCGCAAAGCGCTTACCTCCGCCGCGTGCTGGACCCGCTGCCGCGTGGATCATTGCTCGAGGCAGCCCGCAAAACGGCGCTGGCGCTTTCACCGGCGTGGCCCAGGCATCTCCGCAACGTCCATCGTCGCAATGGAGCGCTCGTCGAAGTCTTGCAGGAGATCACCGGAACCAAGGTGGTCATTGACTCGTCCAAAATTGCATTGCACCTGAAGTACCTTTTGAAAAGCCCGGATTTGAGGACCAAGGTCATCCACTTGGTTCGTGATGGTCGCGCCGTGACAATGAGCATGTTGGGACATGGTTTTAAACGAAGCTCTCGCCAAGAATCCGTGGCGGCCGCCGCATTCTCGTGGCGGAGGAACAACGAGGCGGCTGAGCGCGTGCTGGACGACCTCCCCACCTCCCAATGGCGGCACATCGCCTACGAGGAGCTCTGCCGGCAACCCGAGGAAACTCTGCGCGGCATCTGCAAATTTTTGGGGATGGACACCGGTCGGATCGTGCTCGATTTTCGCGCCCGCCAGCAGCACATCCTGGGTAATGATATGCGCTTGAAGTCGGGTTCCGATATTCGCCTGGATGAACGCTGGCGCACGGCGCTAACCAAAGAGGATCTGGCGGCATTCGAGGGAGTCGCCGGGGAAATGAACCGAAAATACGGATACGAATGAACTCAAGATCAGATTTTCGCTATACCTTCACGGTGTTTACGCCCACTTACAATCGGGCGCAATTGCTGCCTCGCGTCTATGAATGTCTCGAGAAACAAACGTTTCGTGATTTCGAATGGCTGGTCGTGGATGACGGGTCAACCGACAACACACCCGAAGTGATCAACGAGCTGAAACGCAAAGCTTCGTTTCCCGTCCGTTACGTGACGAAGCCAAATGGCGGCAAGCCGACCGCCGTGAATCGCGGCGCGAAGGACGCGGAAGGCTATCTGTTCGCGATCCTTGATTCGGATGATTGGTATGTGCCGGAATCGCTGGAGCGCTTTTGGCACCATTGGCAATCCATCCCGACGGACGTTCAATCGGGATTCGTTGGCGTCACGGGACTTTGCTCGTATGCATCTGGCGAAGTAATCGGCGCCCGTTTCCCGCAGGATGTCTTCGACGCGGATGTGATCGACCTGCGTTATAAGTACCGCATCGGAGGCGAAAAGGGCGGCATTCTTCGCACCGAGGTCATGAGGCAATTTCCTTACCCGGAGAATCTCGGAAAATATGTCAGCGAATCGCTGGTATGGAACCGGATGGCCAGGCAGTATCAGACCCGTTTCGTCAATGAAGTGCTGTCCATCAAGGACTATCAACCGGGCGGCATAACCGACAACGGGCGCCTGATTCAGATTCGTGACACGCAGGCTTCCCTGCTCTGCGCGAAGGAATTGATGGCCCTTGGCAACCGATTGCCGCTCGATCCGCGAACGCGGGCGTATTCGAATTACGTACGCCACTCACTGCACCAGGACATTCCCTTGGCCCAACAGTTCGCGCAGGCACCTTCCAAGGCCATGTTCTGCCTCTGCTATCCCATCGGAGTTTATTTAAAAAAGAAAGATGCCGTTCTCATCCGGGAGGAAGCAGGACGACGGTCATCAAATCATTGAAGCTTTATGACAACGCAGAAACATCTTGAGAACAATTCAGTCCCGGAAAACGAACTGAATTTTTGGCTGGCTATTACCCGACGATTACCGCAAGTGCGCGGCGCGGGGAGAATCTCCAGGATGGCCGAAAGTATCTATAACCGAAAAAAAAGGGCGAACGCAACGGTGGAAGTTCTGGACTTTAAAATGACTCTTGATCCCGCCGACAGCATGGAATGCCAGTTTCTTTTTCGTCCTCAGCTTTATGACCGGGAGGAAATGGGGTTTCTGCGACGATTATTAAAGCCGGGCCATACCTTTGTGGACGCTGGCGCGAACGTGGGCTTTTATTCTTTGATCGCATCGAGCCTGGTGGGAAACACGGGCAAAGTTATATCCATCGAGGCCGATCCGTTTAACGCCTCGAGATTGGAAGCCAACATTAGGCTCAGCAAAGTCAGTAATGTTCGGCTCGCGAATGTTGGATTGTCAGATCAGGCTGAAACGCTCCGCTTGGGGCTTAGCATGAGTGGAAACCGGGGAGGAAATTCCTTCCTGTATGACAGCCCGAATACCGTAAGTGTGGAATGCCGGACGCTGACGGATGTTCTGCTGGCAGAAGGAGTTCAAAAGGTGGACGGTGCGAAAATGGATATCGAGGGTTTCGAATTCAAGGTGTTGCAAAGATTTTTCGCGGACGGAAATTCAAAGTTGTGGCCCGGATTTTTAATCATTGAAGTCAACCCGTTTTTTGAAAAAAAAACCGACGGAGATATTCTCGCGTTGCTGGCACAAAATGGCTATGGGCTCACCTGCATCAGCGAGTTAAATTACCTCGCTGTTCGGAAATAATTTCTCCCCAAGATAATGTCCAGCACTTCCATTCTCCAGGAACCTGCCGTCGTTGCCCCGAGTGGGAAAGACCGCACCGGCCGCTCGCGGTTGGTGTCCAACGTCCTGTTTACCTGGGGCGGGCAGATGGTGTTTTTCGTGTCGGGCTTCATCATGCCCCGCATGATCGATCACAAACTCGGCAGGGAGGTTCTCGGGGTGTGGGATTTTTCGTGGTCATTGGTCGCCTATTTCAAATTCGTGGAGATGGGCGTGACCTCGTCCGTGAACCGGTTTGTGGCGCGGTATTGGGGAACGCATGATATCGAAGGAATCAACCGGGTTGTCAGCTCGGCGACCTTGGCTCTCGTCATCGCTGCAGGCGTCATTCTGCTGGGCACAATTGGCGCGGTAGTTACCGTCCCTTACTGGTTTGGCAGCGATCTCAAAGGTTACTTGTCGGTCACTCAAGGATCCGTGTTTTGGCTGGGCGCGATGTTGAGTGCGCAAACGGCCTTGGGCGCGTTCAATGGCGTGCTGACCGGTTGCCATCGTTGGGAATTGCAAACCATGCGCAACAGCCTCTGGCAATTTATCACCGTGGTAGGGATGCTCACTGCGCTCTGGCTCGGATTTGGATTGGTGGCCGTCGCGGCCATTACTGCCATCTGCCAGATCTTCGGGCAGTTGACGATGGTCACGCTGGCGTATCGCGCCTGCCCGGGATTGAGTATCAAACGGTCGTATGTGCACAAGGGCACAATCAAAGAACTCTACATTTATAGCGGCAAGACACTGCTGCCAACAGGGGCCGAAATGTTACTGAACCAGACCATTAGTGTGATGATTGTCGGTGCGCTCGGTCCGGCTGCGCTGGCGATCTTCACCCGCCCGCGCGCTCTCCTCCGCCAATTGGACAGTCTCGAGCGTAAAATGGGAATGATTTTGATTCCGACCACCAGCTCTATGGAAGGCCAGGATGACAAGAAAGGAATCGTAAATCTGCTAATTAAAGGCGTGCGTTATTCGTTGTATTTAGCGCTTCCGTTCCTCCTCGTGCTGATCGTTTTTGGTGGATTTGTGATGCGGATCTGGATGGGGCCCGACTACGCCATTGACCTGATTCCCGCCATTCTCGCGATTGGATTCATCGGTGTTACCGTGCAAGAGCCGGTGCTGGCGATTTTGATAGGACTAAACGCCCACGGTCGCGGTGGCTTGGCTCAATTGATTGCTTCGATCGTCTCGGTGATTTTGGCGTTTGTGCTGCAACGGTATTTTCACGCGGGACTGGTGGGAATGGCCGTGGCCATCACTGTGCCGCTCTTAATTATAAGCTTTGTCTATCTTCCGTGGATGGTTTGCCGCCATCTGGAAATGAATCTGGGAATGTTTTTCCGTGATGCGATGGGACAGCCCATGCTGCACATGCTGCCGTTCTTGGTATCTTTGATAATCGCCCGAATGACTTATCAATCGTATCCGTTAATTGCCGTTCTGTCGCTGGCGGCGGGCACAGTCAGCCTCCTGCGATTCTATTGGCGTAGCGTTTTGCCGGATCGGATGAAGAATGGGTTGGTGCGTTTTATCACCCGGAAGGTGCACGGAAAGCATTCACTCCCCCAATAAGAATCCTCGGCTGATAAATGAACGCGCTGGAAACTAAAAGTAAGACGACGTACCTGTCGCCGGAGGTCATCGATTACTACGCCAACTACGGAACGTTGCAGGCGCCGGAAGAAGCTATTTTCAAAATACTGAAGCCGAAGCTGTCGGAAGCGAGAATGCTCGATATCGGTGTGGGCGGAGGCAGAACCACGGTGTTTTTCGCGCCGGAAGTTAAATCCTACACGGCGATAGATTATTCGGAGGGAATGATCGAGCGCTGTAAGCAAAGATTCTCGGAACGCTTTCCCGAGGCGAATTTTTTCGTCGGCGACGCCACGAATCTGGATGAATACCAGGACGGCAGCCTGGATTTTGTCTTGTTCAGCTTTAACGGCATCGACTACATGACCATGCCCGCGAGGAAAGAGTTTTTGCGGAAGGCCAGACGGATGCTCGCCCCCGGCGGCCAATTTTGTTTTTCCACTCACAACATTGCATGGTTGAAAAAGATGACCGTGGCTGCAGTGATTCATTTCCGGCTGAATATGTTTGCGGTCCTGTCTAAAGTTCTCCGAAGGATAAAGATCAGGCGGATCAATGCGGCTCAGTTTGCTGCCGCCGACAAGAGTGATTTTGTCTATATCAACGATGGCTCGCACGGCTTCGGCCTGGAGCAATATTTTATTCGCGCTTCGCACCAACTGGAACTCCTCCGCGAAGCGGGGTTTAAAAATATTCGCGGGTTCTCGCTGGAAACCGGCAAGGAATTTGCGAGCGAAAAGGATTTATGCGCGTCAGAAGATTCCTGGATGTATTTTTTATGCAGCTAACGAGGGTGTTCTCAATCGGGATCGCCTTGAAATGACGCTTCCGGGATTCCAAAAATGACTCAAGTGACTCTTAGCACAAAAGAACCGCCTGCCACCGGTCGGGCTTTAAGCCAGCAATTTCCTATCAGCTACAAAATCGTAGAGCGCAAAGAAATCGGCAAGGCGCGCTGGGACAAGTTCGCTGAAGAGAGCCCAACCGCCTGGTTGTGGCATCGCTACGATTATGCGGACATCTGGTCGCTTTTCCCCGGGCGGGAAGATGTGAGTTTCGGTTTGGTGGATTCCGCGACCTCTGAATTAGCGGCGATCGTTCCAACGTATAAAATCCACGACCGCATCGCCAAATGGATTCCCTGGAACTCCCTGGATGTGTTTGGCGGACCCGCTTACCTCCCGCTTGCGCCGAAAAAAATTAAGGCTGTGATAATCGAAACGCTTTGCGAGGAGTTGCGAGCTAGGGCTTCCCGGCATCAAGCGCATGAGGTCAAGTTTTCCATGGCGCCCATGACCCCAGAAATAATGGGCGATGAATGCCCGCTGGTTAATCCGCTCCTCGATTTGGGGTGTTATAATACGCTAGGCCAAACATGGGTTTGTGATCTCCGGAATTCGAGAGAGGATCTTTTGAAAAAAATGGGAAAGGGCGCCAGGAGCTCGATCAATAAAGCTCAAAAAGCCGGCGTTCAGGTCCGGATGGCCAGCGACAAGGATTTGGATGCCTATTATCGAATCCATTGCGAGACGTACCACCGAACCGGCACACCACCGCAGCCGCGGGAGTTTTTCGAAGGAATTTGGAAATATTTTTTGAACACCGGGTTGTCTGCCATCTTTGTCGCCGAGCAACAGGGAGAGGTTATTGCGGCGGCAAACGTGGCCGTTTACAAGCGCGGCGCCTACTACTGGACCGGCGCTTCCAATGCGGCTGGATTGTCCACCGGATCGGGCGCGCTGTTGCAGTGGGCAGCAATTCAATGGATGGTGGATGAAAAATTGGAGTGGTACGAGGTTGGCGAGGCGCTGCCGAAATCTGAGAGTGGGAAGCGAAAGCGGCTTAGTGACTTTAAGAAGGATTTCGGAGGCTCTCTTTACCCTTTTTTTCGAGGCACTCTTGATACCAAAAATAAGTTTGGGAAAACGGTGGCACTTTTGAAAGACTTCCGAAGTCAGATTTTTAGATAAGGAAGTTTCGCTTTCGGGGCTGTAGCTCAATTGGCAGAGCGGCATGTTGGCAACAACATGACGATGAAGGTTCAATCCCTATCCAGCTCCACCGTTTTTCTTCCGCACACTGCCGCGCCTTGGCAATATAGTCGGTAAACCGCACAACGATTAATTATTAGAAAAACCGATCGAGACCTATGGAAATGGAAGCTATCAAATCAGAACTGAGAAATTATATCCGAGAAAATTATCGCGTCTCGCCAGACGACCCGGATTTTAACGACGATGTTCACCTCTACGATTACGGATACATCGATTCCTTCGGATCGGTGCAATTCAAGTTTTTCGTGGAGTCAAAATTCTCCATTCAATTCACCCCGGCCGACCTGACCACGATTCCGATGAATTCGGTGGCGCAGATGGCGGCGTTCATTGAGAAGCGCAAAAAAGGAGAAATCTAATCCATGAAAGACATTGTGTTGCCCAACGGGCTGAAGATCTTCCACCTAAACTCGAATGAGACTTCGTTTCTTTACCAGGAGATCTTCCAGGATGCATTTTATCTGAAGCATGGGATAACCGTGACGCCCGAAGATATCGTGTTCGACGTGGGGGCGAACATTGGCCTGTTCAGCATTTGGCTGCATCAACAATATCCCGGCGTGCGCATTTACGCTTTCGAGCCAATACCAGATGTTTACCAAGTGCTGGCTTCCAATTTCGCGTCGCTTGGTATAGGAGGAAAAGCAATGGATTGCGCGCTGGCAGACAAGCCGGCGACCGTGCAATTCACTTACTACCCGAACAACTCCGTGATGTCCGGCCGATACGCCCGTCCCGCGGAGGACAGCCTGGTTACTTCCGCGTTCATGAACAACAAAAACCCCGCTTTCGCCGAGGCCGCAAAAAAGGATCCCAAGTGGATGCGCCACACCGAAATGCTGCTGGCCAGTTTGTTCGAGGAGAAGACCGCGCTGTGCAATGTCCGAACGGTTTCAGATATTATTCGTGAAGAAAAACTGTCCCGAATCGACCTGCTGAAGGTGGATGTCGAAAAAAGCGAACACGAAGTTCTCGCCGGCATAGCCGCTTCCGATTGGCCGAAAATTCACCAACTCGTTTTGGAAGTGCATGACATAAGCGGCCGGGTGGAGGCCCTGAGTAAAAAACTCACTGATCTCGGATATACCGTTTACACCGAACAGGATCCGATGATGAAAAACACTCCCATTTTCAGCATTTACGCCCGCAGGCTTTCTTGATATTCGGTTATTCCGCTGTTCGTTTTTCGCTCCCAAAGGAAAGATATAAATATATGCCACAAATCACCGTCCCTTTTACAATTGTTGATTCCGATTATCGTTCGCAACTCGAGTATGCCTTATCCTTCGCCGCTGAAGAGATATTATCCTACCGGATCAATGATGCTGCCTCGGCGGTGGAAGCGGAAGTGTCCACCGACGCTGACTCGGAAGCGGTAACCAAAAAAATCCGCGAACTGGTTCAACGCTACGAAAAGCGCGAGTTGGGACTGGCCAAAGCGGTGGATTTCAAGCAGGAACGTGAGCTGCCGGTCGTTGATGCGTGGGCAGGCCTTTTGGAGCGCCGCTGGGTGACGCCGGTTGGGCAGGGCCACGTCATTCTACGCGGCGGCGCGGCGCAACTCGCGAGCCTGGTTGATTCAAAAATCCAGAACATTTTCGCCGATCACTTCCATGCCGAACGCGAGTTTTACCCATCCACGATATTGTGTAAGACGCTTGACCGCATTCACCATTTCACTTCCTTTCCCGAACACATCGATTTCGTTTCGCATATCAAATCGGATGTGGAAGTGCTCAACGGGTTTTCCAACGACTGCCGGGAACGCGGGTGGTCGCCGGGAGTTCACGAGGGACGGATGGCTGAGAACGATTTCGCCATTTGTCCGTCGTGCTGCTATCACTGCTACGAAGGGATGGAGGGTTGGGTGTTGGACGGGCCGGGCCGGTGCGCGACGATGTCCGTGAATTGCCATCGCTACGAAGGTGCGAATCACAAGACCATGAGCCGTCTGCGGGCGTTCACGCAGCGGGACGTGGTGTGGGTGGGGCAGCCCCGTTTCGTAACGGAAGGCCGCGCCAAAGCTGAGGAATTGATTGTCCAATGGGCGAAGGACTGGGAAGTAGTCGGCACATTTGAAGTGGCCAACGATATGTTCTTCACTCAGGATTACGCCGTCAAGGCTTCGTTTCAGCGCCAGCAACAGGCCAAAAAGGAACTCAGGCTTTCGATTCCTGCGGAAAACATTTCCATAAGTGTCTTCTCCTCCAATTTTCACGCGACGACGTTTGGAAAGGCGTTCAATATCACCGCGGCCGGCCGGCTGGCCACGAGCGCCTGCGTGGGTTGGGGCATTGAGCGTTGGGTGTACGCCATCTTCAGCCAGTTCGGATTCGACGTGGAAAAATGGCCGGAAAAACCGAGGGAAGAATTCAAGAAACACACAGCCGGCAAACCGACATTGAAATGAGCGCAGTCGAACGCGGCAATTCAAGCGCGATTCAACGCAAATGGCAGCCACCAGCCGGCGGACCGGGAAGCGGCTGCCGGACAATGCGCGGACCAAAACACACGTGAAACGCAAGCTCAAGCGATTCGTTGAAAAATATTTCTCCGAATTTTTGCCTTATCGAGTCGTGGTGGGAGGGTTGCAATCCTATTGGGCGACGCGGGAGAACGCGTATAACCCCGCGGATTTTTTGCACTATGGAAAGAATGTCTCGATCAAAGCGGGAACCATCATAGCCGCTCCGGAGCGCCTTTACCTGGGAGACAATGTCGGCATATCGGCCAACGTCTATATCAACGCAGTGGGCGGCTGCCATGTGGGACGTGCCTGTCAGATCGCTGCCGAAACGATGATTCTCACCGTCGAGCATCAACATACTGGCGGCGAGTCCCTGCCGTATGACAAGGTGCGCCTGGTGAAACCGGTGTACATTGAAGACTACGTCTGGATCGGCAGCCGGGTCTCTATTATCCCCGGCGTGAGAATCGGCGAGGGAGCAATTATCGGAATGGGCAGTGTGGTGTTCGAGGACGTGCCACCGCTGGCCATTGTTATCGGTAATCCAGCCAAAATCCTGACCTATCGCTCCCGGCCGGACTTTGACCGGCTCAAACAAGCTGGCGCGGACATCGATCCTTACCAGGAATTGCCGTTGCTGAAAGTTCCGCCGGCGACCAGGCGGAAATACAAAAACGAGCTTAAGGAGCTTGGCTTCGATGTCTCAGGCGGCCAGGAATATTTCTATTATGACAAATTTCAGGAACGCAGCAAAAGGTTGGTTCCCGTAGAACGCAAAACGAACAATGACACCTAAAGAACGCTGCAAGGATATTCGCGACCGGTTTTATCCGCTGGATAAAGGGCCCGGGGAAATGTTTTTTCAGCGGGTGAAGGCGCTCGGGAGCGCCGAGAGCGATATCGCCGAGATTGGATGCGGCCGGGAGTCGGGCTTCCTGCGCCGACTGGCTTCGAACTACCGTTTTTTGTACGGCTTTGATCCCGAAATCACCACGCCCTCTCAGCAAGGGAACATCCGGCTGGCGCCTGGCTTTGCCGAACATCTGGAGTTGGGAAACGAAAGTGTGGACGTGTTGACTTCGATGGATGTGATCGAGCATTTGGCGGATCCGCGCAAAGCTTTTGTCGAATTCATGCGCGTGCTTCGCCCGGGCGGACGGATTCTGTTGATAACGCCGAATAAATTTCATCCGCCTTTGTTCGCGGCAAGACTGCTCAGTCATCGCACCCGGCAACGCCTCAATTCCTTCGTTACCGGGACCAAAGACGAAGACACGTTTCCGACTTACTATGCACTCAATAGTGTGCCGGCCTGCGAACTCCTGGCCCGCGATTTGGGATTGAACGTGATCAAGGCGGAATATGTTTCAAACCATCCGCAGTACCTGATGTTCTCGCGCCTTTCCTATCGAATGGGTGTCGCCCTCGAGCGCGGATTGCTGGGCCTGCCGGCATTCGCGCCGTTGCGACAATATATCTTTGCCGAGTTGGAAAAGCCCAAATCCCTTGAAAAATCAGTCGATGACTTGAATGTCCAGCGCCTCCACAATTGAATCGTCCACTGCCGGCCGGCCGGCCTTCGTGGCCGACGGGAAATTCGCGCGATTCGAAATTGCGAATGCCGCCATTGGATGCCTTGCGAGGCCCGGAGGCACTCTCGGTGTTTTGCTTTCTGTTGAACAGCCGATGAACAGTGCCAGACATCTGGCTGTCCGGTGGACGCTAACCCTGCGGCCGTTTTGAAGCTTGTTCCGGATTTCCGAATGACATAAAATGGTGCAATGATGACTTTTCATCGGACAATGGGACACGCAGGAATGGGACGGCAATAGAATGGATATGAATTTGCTTATGATTTGGGGTGGCACGCAAACTGCGTCATCAGCCTCTGTGAGTCAGAGACATTTGGATGCCGGCACGCGTTCGCCGGCGCATTTCCTGGCCCGGCTTTCCGGGTGTAACCGTATTATCAAGCTGCTGGCAATTCCTGCTTTAATCGCATTGGCGATTGCTCCCGCCGCCGCCGCCGTTGTTTCCTCCGCTATTCCTCCCGGGGTAACGATTGGTCCGGAAGCTTTAGTGACGCTGCCGTCCTCGGCGAAGCATCGTCTTTTTATGGGCAACGCGCCAGATGATGGTTCCGTGCAGACGCTCAATCCTCCGGTGTTCAAGTGGCTTTATAATTATAATCCCTGGAACATGGGGTACCCCAATTCCACGTTGCAGACGTTCCGATTTCAATTAAGCACCGACAACTTCAACACCACTTATTGGGACATCGTCACGTCCAATAACTTTTACAATTGCCTGCCGCCCATTACCAACGCGGACGGCTCGGCGTTTCAGGGCACGTGTTCCTGGCATGTCATCTACATGGCCGGTGACGCCACCACGATCATTTCCACGGGCGCGGTGCACACGTTCACCCTCGCCCTCAATGCGACGGCATGGGACCGAAGTATGTATGGCAATGCTGCATACTTGACCAGCCTCGGCACGCAACATCCGCACTTGTTTTTTTCCGCGACGAACCTTTCTTCCGTGGCGACATTTTTGCACACGAATAATGCAATGGGGTTTTCGTGGTCTCAAATGACCAACCAGGTTTATCAAACGATCAAGCAGCCTTGGTGGAATAATAATTCCTTTACGAGCCAAGAACCTGCGAGTTTGTCTGGACTGATTGCAGATGTGTGTTGGGTCTATCAGATCGACAGCAATGCGGTATTGAAGGCCGCCAACCCGGGCCAAATGGTCAGCCGGATGGCTTCGGCATTCATCGCCAAAGGGTATGACGGCATCGATGCATACACGCTCAATGAAACTCCCAAATATATCGGACTTTCCTACGATTGGGCATATAGCGACATGACAACAGCCCAACGTTTGAATGTGCTGTGGTCAATGGAAAAGTTTTGCCAATTCTATGCCGAGGAGGACTGGTGGTATGCCCTCAGCGGCCCTTTCACAAACCGGAATTACACCGGGCCTTTTCAAACGGGTTGGTATAGCGGAGCAAAAGTCGGGTCATCTCATGTACGACATGACTGGGGGGCTGGTCTTTATCTTACCATGGCTGGAATGGGCGAAAGTGCGCTGCTTCGCGATCTGCAAACGTATTTTCTGAATTATGCCGTCGGTCAGGCTGACCCCTTCAATGGCGATGAGGGGCGCGGTTACGCCGAGCAGTCCTTCCGCTCGATGCACAGCTTCGGCGCGCAACTCCTGCTGGCCTGCACGGACCCGCTCATGACCAATAACCCGTGGTATGCGAAATATCCCAAGATGTTCGCCTATTGGGAGCCGCTGAACTATTGCGAATTGCAGGACCAATACGGTGATTTCGGCTTGGTCCCGATGAATGGTCGAGCATCAACTCAAATATACAATTACAAATACTACGACCTGGCCATTATGTTGCAGAACGGCTCCCTGCTTCGGCAGCAAAGAAGGAATTACACCATCCGGTCGGGTTCGGCGGACTTTTTCGCAGAATACGGCGAGGCCTTTCTACCCTATTATTTTCCCACCGTCCCGGCTGAAACCGATTGGCCGGATACTTATTATTTCGATGAGGCCGACGGTTGGTGCATGTCCTCTTCCTACCCGCCGAACAACTGGAACTCATTTACGAACGGCGTTGGATTCATTTTGACCGCCCGGCCGGCGGGCAACCGGCAGGAACATGGCAGTTGGCATGATGGCAGCGTTCAGCTTTGGGCTTATGGCGCGCAGGTCAGTTGCGGTGGTATTGGAAATTACAATAAGCACCCCATGTTTTATCCGGGGTTGTTCGTGGACGGCATCGGCAACTGCACTCCGAGCGGCCAGAACCCCACGGCAGAGTGGTATAGCCGTCTGATTACTTTCACCAATACGCCTGACTATACTTATGTGGGGGCCGATTTAAGCCAGGCTTTTAACAATTGGAACACGAATCGCTATGCGGGAGGGGGTAACGGTAATCTGGAAAGCGCCTACAACAACAGCACAAACCAGCGGCCTTATATCGTCAGCGTGCAACGGCACGTCGTGTTTCCCCACAAGAAGTACTTGGTGCTTTACGATACGTTCACCACCACCACCAACGCATCCTTCCAATGGAAGTGGAACGTGATGGAGAAAACGGTCGTAGCGGATACAGCCAATTGCGCGTTCACTTATACCGCCACGAATTTCTTTAATAATAGCAATGTTACGGTTTATGTTAAACACATCGTTGACCCGACTATGATGACGATGAAAAACCTGGTCGGGACGAATTACGCCGTTATCAATCCCTTTTCGGGAGAAAATTTGACCGTGGATACAACCGACATAAATGGTCCTCGCTGGAACAATAGCATCTGGGTTTACAACACCACTAAGACCACCAACTGGCATTTCATGTCTGTGGTCTTTCCTGTGAAATGGGGGCAACCCGCGCCCACGATCACCCGCATCGATGATAATACTGTTCAAGTGCAACAAGGCGGTGACAATGACACCATCACCGTGGATCCCACGACTTCGCCTCCCACGTTCACGCTCGATTTGAGTGGACCATCGTTGGGAACACATCCGGCGCCTCCTAGCGACCTTCGAGTCTCGCCCTGAACCATCTGGTTCTGGTTCCTGGTTCGGTCGAGTGCTCAAGAAGTTGGGTCACATCGGTATCGCGCGGCCTATTTAATCGGTCGCAACTCGCCCGTGGAAATTACAAACTCCTGTCGGCGACCGTGTCCCTGACTTACCCAAAATGAGAATTCTCATAGCAAGAGACCGCGAGAGCTCCGGTGGTGGAATTTTTAATTATTACTGTGCGATCTCCCGGCATTTTAAGGCGAAAACATATTTTGCAAATGTGGGCAGGCCGTACTCATTTTACGGCAAGCACCGTGACGCAAAATTGCGTCTTACGGCGGCGCGGCTCTTGATAGACTGGCTGACATTGTTCGTCCAGATAATCCGCGTTCGGCCGAAAGTCGTGCTGCTGAATCCTTGCATGGACCCGCCGACCTTCCGTTCTCTTTATCGAGACGCCGTTAATATTCTGATTGCGCGCGTGTTGGGCAGGCCGGTATTAGCTTTTTGGCGAGGTTGGGACAATTCCGTGTGCGGCCAGGAGAAGTTTGCCGGCGGAAATAGCCGCGTCTTGTGCCGTATCTACAAAATGGCTCACGCGCATATCGTGCTTTCAGAACGCTTCAAACAAGATTTGCTACGGTGGGATTTTAAGACGCCGATTCACGTGGAAACGACCGTGGTGGAAGACCAATGTCTCGCCGGTTGTCCCGTCTCGCCCGCGCCCGGCAGGGTGCGCACCAATCTTTTGTATTTGTCCCGCGTCGAAGTGGCGAAAGGCGTCTTTGAATTACTCGATGCCTTCAAAATTCTGAAGCGCCGCAATCCGGCCTATACCTTGACCATTGGCGGCGATGGCCCGGATCTGGAAGCGCTCAAGGCTTACGCGAAGCAATTGGAATTACAGGATGTCGTGTTCACCGGTTTCCTCAAAGGAGAGGCGAAAGTCGAATGCTACCGCCAGGGAAGCGTTTTCTGTTTCCTAAGTTATAGCGAAGGAATGCCAAATGCGGTGCTCGAGGCGCTCGCGATGGGGTTACCCGTCGTTTCCAGTGATGCCGGTGGGCTGCGCGACATTCTTCGCAGCGGCGAAAATGGCTTCATCGTGCTGCCGGATAACGACGCGCCGCTACGGAAAAAATTCGACCCGCTCGCCGTTGCCAATGCCATCGACCAGTTGGCGGCAAACCCCGAACTCTTTCGCCGCATTTCGGAGTTGAACCACCAGTATGCGCGCGAACGTTTCGCGGCGCCGGTGGTCGCCAAACGTTTGGAAGCAATCTGTCAAAGCGTTTCCGCGAATGAGCCGATGGCTTTGAAAAACGCCGCCGAACCTGTAAAACCCGTATGTGTGGAATAGCAGGAACGCAGCGCTAAACCTATGCCTCAATCGGAAACAAAGCAAAAGGTCGTCGAACGCTTTAATAAGGAAGCTCTCGTTTGGAATCAGGTCCACTCCGGCGAGATCACGGATATTATCCAGTGGGAAGTGAAGAAGCGGAAAGAGTTCGCGCATGACTTCATTCGTCAGCATTTTCAAGGACAGCCCGCGGCGATCCTGGAAATCGGCTGCGGCGCCGGGCGGAACCTCGAGGAAATTTTGTCGGAGAGCCGGTTGTGGAAGGGCACAGGAGTCGATAATGCCTCCGCAATGGTGGAGCATTGCCGGAAACAGTACGCCGGAAACCCGCAGGTTTCATTTGAGATTTTGGATATCGACTCGGCGGCACTCGACCAGAAATTCGACGTGATACTTCTCCTGGGAGTGGTCGGTTACCTCGGTTCCAACAGCACGGCGTTTCAAAATATTCAACGCATGCTTAAGCCGGGTGGTTATGTGATTTTTACTTTTGGCAAAGGCTATAGTGTGGCGAGGAGTCTGCGCGCCGGCGCAGGATTTGGCGTTCGTTCACTTCGACGGATTTTAAATCGCATGAAAGGAAAGTCGGGCCCGGCGGCGAGTGGCAGTTTTTTCCGTAACTACACATTCTCTAATGTGAAATGCGCCTTTCCTCCGGAGTGGCGATTGATCTCGCACATTAATCTCGTCTTCGGTTCCGGAATTTTGAAACGGACGTCGGTCCGGATCAGTCAACTGCTTGAGCGGTTCTTCACCAGGCGTGACCCCTTGCGGCTCGCGCTGACTTCGATAGTTATCGCCGTCAATGGCTCGAAGAGCGATGCCAAATAGTTCAATGTGCAAGTGGCAGCGGCGCAAGATCGCGGCCAACACAAGTCAAAATTCATACCCATGAGCGAGCCGTCAAAGAAGTCAGAAGCGCAGGAACGACTGGTGAGCGCCTTCCGTGTGTACCTTCAGGCAGTCATCATGGCGCAACAGTTTGGAGTGCGGACGCCGCTTTCGGCGAATCCTGATGCGAAGACCTCCAACTTTTGTATCCCGTTGACCAAAGTTTCCGGCAACACTCTAGCCGAGGAATTGGCCGCACCGGTGTTAGCCATAATCCAGGAAATTTACGATGCTACAGTAGATTTTTACCGACCGTTATACCATAAAACTCTAAAAGACCCGGCAAAGCAGGCGGAATGCGAAAGAGTGTTGTTCCAACTTGATTTCGCGTTAGCCCTTATCACGGGTCGTCTCCATACACTCACTTGGTTTCGAGCTCGGAGGACCAAATGCTTCGAATTGCTATGTAATATCGTGCGCGAAATGAATAACGGCGCAGAAGCAGCAAAAATAATCCGGCGCTGGCAAAAGGAATTTCCTGATCGAGCAGCGGATGGCTCGATTATGCCGGGCCCCTTTTTCGATCAGTTTGCCTGGGATACCTATGAACGCGTCGCGATATTGAATGATTTCGCCGATGAGTTTCCAGATCATGTCAGGACGGCGGCGAGACAAATGCATGGTTGGCCGATGCTCATTCACCGACACACAAATAATAGGAAACGCTTCGCGGAGCTCGCAAAGCGTCTTGAATTGGGTGTTGATTACCCACTCGATGCAACCGAGGGTGCGCGGTTCCGT
>Ga0193718_1000114_pt1 | contig 17653 bp, 10 predicted proteins | sample U2a1metaG_FD_144918 | JGI IMG/M metagenome (GOLD analysis project Ga0193718, IMG submission 144918) | Soil microbial communities from a riparian zone of the East river system, Colorado, United States - U2a1 | ecosystem: Environmental > Terrestrial > Soil > Riparian zone | place: USA: East River... | reverse complement strand
TATTTCTATTGATTGAAGTATTAAACCCCTGGGGACTACCTGCGGTACCGACAAAACGGGACATTCCTCCCCCTATATAAGCCACCAGCGCATATGTTCCCCGTGAAGTCGAGTCCGGCGATGGAGTCTCGGTTTGCGCCATTGCCCATCCTGAGGAAAATCCCATAAGGACAACCAACCAACACCTATATATATAGGAGCAAATGCTATTGCTTGACATAGTGATAATAGGCTACAACAGAAGGATAATTGGACAGGATGCCGTCAAAATTGCTTTGATTTACAAATTGATCGACATAGAGGGGATCGTCGAGGGTCCAGACAAAGGCTTTTCGACCTTCGCTCTGTACCTGGGCCACTTCCGCATCTTGCGTTCCCAATGTCCAGCGCGGGCCCCATACTAAAGCCTGTGTCCGATGGACATCCTCCAGAGAAAGTTCACATAGTGCCGGTGCCGATACGTAGTCCGGCAACGCCAAAAAAGCATTGACTTTATCTTCCGCCGGCAAGCCGATGACAATCTGGATATCTCTCCCAATGTCCAGTGCCTTCTGCAAATATTCTTTTTGCAATTGTCGCACGGCCTCCAGGGTTCCAATGTATTGGGTGTCAATCACGACAAACCGGATGTCGGTGCTGTAAACCACGGCATTGAGGGCATCGTTCAAAGTCGGAATACTTTCCCCGTCGATCAGCCTGACAAACGTATTGATCTGTTGATACGAATAATCTTCAATGCTGCCGACAAGGCCATTCTTCTGAATCAGGCTCAGGTTAAGCGTATTGTCGTGATAAAGAACTGGTATCCCGTCCGACGTAAGGCGCACATTCATTTCTATTCCCGTTGACCCCAGGCGGGATGCATACCGGATCATTCCGATCGAATTCTCCGCTACGGGTAAATGATCCGATGACCGGCCGCCGGATCGTTGTCCCACAATTTCCAAAGGTTTGCTCTCATACAAAGGGCGCACATAACTAAACGCTAAACTATTCGCGGGTACCGCATCACCGTTACCCCACGTGCCTTCTAAAACGATGTCGCCCTTTCCGATTTGCGGTGACCCGCTCAGCAACTGAGTGGCCCCATGCTGATCATTGATCGTAAATCGGGCAATTCCGGTCTCTGCATTGATCACCTTGCGCCAGTAGCCGTTGAAAATCAATGAATTGTTAAACTTTTTGCCTGCGCAGACAAAGTAGGCAACGTCTTTTGCACAGAAAACAGACAAATAATACGTCGTATCCGTAATACTGGTCACGTAACTCCACTTCAACGCCACCTGTTCGCCAAATTGATTGGCACCATCCGTTACCGTGTAAACGCCCTCCATGAATGTCCTCGACACCCCATTCAGCGGAACTGCTTTTGGGGAATCAAAAGTAGCCCAAGCCGTAGTGGGAACAGGTGCTTCATATTTTGGTTCACATCCTGAAACGACTAACCACAGGATCATGACGAACACGGCGACGTTCCATTTCCTATTCCCTTTTTTTCCTGACTCCATCTTCATTTCAGATCACAAAATAAATCCTATGATAATCTCGGGGTAAAAAATAATGCGGTCGTTTGATTCCTGAAAGGACCAGGTTTGCCAGAAAAAATTGGTGTACATCACCCGCACCCCCAGGCTGATACTTTTCTTACCGTAGAGCGGCTGCTCCATCACAAGTGCGGCGCTCCATCCGTTGTATTTAGTCGTGCGATCCCCGACGGTCATTCCGGCCACCGTGGATTTTGATGAGAGGTTGATCAGTGCTTCGCCCTTCAAGGTGAAAAGCACATCATTCCGGGCCCGGTACCCAATAGAGACATTCGGATAATTCATCCAACCGGAGGCCTTCGTATCGAAGGACGCAATGGTCTGCTTGCCAAACCAAAATCCGAAATCGTCGCCTATGGAATAAGAGACTTTATCATTGATAGGATGCGCCCATCGCAATCCCACCGTAGCGTGGTTCTGTACAAATTGAGCATTGATCCTGCCATCAATGTAAAAGCCTTTTCGCAGACCCCGCAGGACGTGGAGGTCGAGTGCCGGAGCCCTCACCTGAATTTCTTCAGCAATATCCTGGGGCACAGCTATCATGGTCAGCCCTATGGAAGCATGCCAGGTCTTGTTCGCTACGGGAAAGGGAAAGAAAAGGTACTTGTTCGCCGGTGCCGGAATCGAATCCTGAGCCGAAGAAAACAGTGCCGAACATAGGAAGACAACAATACCCAGGCACCTCACCGGCATCCCCTTCATAAAAATGATTAAGGCGCAAGATAAATCAGTTTTACTAAAATACAAGCCTTAAATCAGTCCTGCGGCGATAAGAAAGGATAGTGAATTTGCTCAATACTAAGCTTCAACGATTCACAGGTATTTCCATTCTACCTGGCAATTCGATCCTAAATATCAAGGCTTCTCCAAATTATAAATACTGGTAACCTGTTCCGCCGTAAGAACCGATTTATAAATCCGAATCTCATCCATCGTTCCATGAAAAAATCCTCCATCGTTCACGTAACTACGGGACAACGGATTCGTCGAGTATTTGCTGGTCGGCAGGTCCTGACCAAACGTAAGATTAACAGGCTTCGCAGCAAGAGACAATATAGTACCGGGAAGGAGTGTTCCATCAGCGCCCCAATCAAACAGCAATGCACCATTTATATAAAATACTTCATGTCCGCCACCGAATGTTACCACAATATGAGTCCATGTTCCCTGAGGCACCGAACCTTCATGCTGATCCTTGTCATACGAGATCGTGTCGGCGCCGGACAATACCCGCGTGGTGAAGAATGCCATGGGTGCATATTGGAGTTGTAACTTATATCCATATTTACGGTTCATGGCCACCATGTATTGATAAGGAAAAATGGAAGTTTCCACATCCTGTTTTTCCCACAGTGAAATAGAGATCGTTCCCGGATTCAGGGCAGCGGCGTAAGGAATTTCAACATTTTGACCTTTATCAAAATGCAATGCCCTGCCAACATCTCCGTAGCGGTCTGCTGCCAGCGAAGGCACTCCGGTTCCGGCCCAATAAGGATCGCCTGCTTTAAGGGCACCATGATGGGTGCCGGCATAGTCTTTAACAACAGCGTCGGCGGCAGAGGTCGTGATCTCATCGAATGTCCACTGACCGACCAGGTTGGCCGCATCGATCGCAACAACCAATTTGCTATTGTACGTCAGCGTAGCGGCGGCCAAACTGGCAACTGCAGCGGTTACATCCGCCTGCGTAGCGTTGGCATTATCCAGGATGCTTTGCGCCTGTGTAATGGTTGCCGTAAAAAGAGCTTGAGATCCCCTCAGGTAATTGCCTCCGGCAACTCCTTCATGCGTGGTCGTAATCAACGCACTTGCTGCTGCGACCGCCGTGGTCAAGTCGGTTTTGATGACAATCTCATCCTTATTCTTGTTGCATGCAACGAGCGCCCACGCGATAAACAGGATTATACCCACACTGAGAAGCACCTTCACATTTCTTGTTTTCATAATGGTAGTTTATTTGTTTGGAATACCTAAAAAGAGTCATGGAATCAGGTGCTCAAGACCCTTTTCTGGAATGTCTCTACGGAAATATTCGTGCCCGACTATTGTTGAATTAAACGGGCGTTATTGCGCCTGCTATGGAGGGTGTGAGAGGAGTTGTAGAGTTTTCTCCACGGAATCGGTGATCGGTGATCGGTGGTTTGTCCCTGGCGAGGTAGTCCGACCCATCGGTCCTCGTGCCCTTGTTGGTGTTGTGCGTTGGCGTGCGCGGGGATCACCAACAAGCACACCTGAGAAATATTTATGGTGCTCCGAATGAGTAGGTAATCGTGGACTTAGAAAGGGAGAAATTTCACGTAACGACTCGCTCAATAGGGAAACTGTCATCCCGTGCCACGCAGTAGTTTTCTATGGAATGATGAACTTTCATGAGCCGGGATCCCTAATAAGTTGCTGGTCACTTGTATAAAAAGCTACGCGCGTGGTTGACGAAAGCCAAGGCAAGGGCCTATTTCATTGAAACTATGCAGCCATCAAACTGGGATCCCGGCTCATGCGCCAGGCAGCATTTCATAGATGAGGGGTGCGTGGCCGGGATGACAGGAACTACGGCTCAATCAACACCTTCCTGTAAACAATACCCGTTGTTGTTTCAACCTTGAGGATAACCAACGCCCTTGCCATTTGATCAAATTCTACTACCAGTTTTTCATCATCAACATGGTAAGACACACCGGTTATCTTCCTCCCTGTCACATCGACGAGTTCGACATTCGTTGCCGGTTGTTGAAGGCCTTTCACGAAAAGGATATGGCTGGCGGGATTTGGATAGACCGTTATCCCTTGTCCCGGTTCATTCCGAACGGCAGTAACCGTGTTCCACAATGTTTTAAGAGTTTCGATTTCATTCGGGGCTAGCGCTTTATCGTAGATCCTCACTTCATCCAGGGTACCCCGCAAGTAATAATTGGAGGTGCTGGCGTCTTTTTTACCAAACGTAATCGATTTCGAGGTAGTAGACATGGGTCCCGTATCCGCTAAGAATGTGTCCAGGAATCCGTCAACATACAGCTCCATGGAGTATCCTGTGTAAACCGCAGTAAAATGGTAGAAGTGGTTCAGCACCAAAGGAAAAGAAGTATCCAGGTCGATGGTAGATGAAATCGTTTTTACCGTCCACCTCAATTTACCATTGGGTATGATGGATACTTTCCACCGTTCTTCATAACTTCCGTGGGAGATCACGTAGGTCTCCTCCGGAACCCCGTCGAGCTTCACCCAAAAGGCAAGCGTTATTTGATTCTGGAAATTGAGACTGGCATCATTGGGGACATAAATGATATCGCTGCCGGATGAAAAATGATATGCCTTGTCGGGTTCTCCGCGGGCATCTTCTGTAAGGGTGGCACCTTGTAACACCGCGTTGTGGCCATTACCGCTGTAGTCCAGTACATTGCCGTCCATCGGATAGTAAGCAAAAGGGGCTGTTGTGCCACTGCTCTTCGCTTTCACCAGGACTTGCTTTTTCGCAGTGGCTTTCAATCCATCCGAATTTGTAACCTCGCAGGCGATTTCAAACAAGCCTTCACTTGCTGGAAGAGTCCAGCGGATCAATGAATCATTCTGACTAAGGACAGCCCCTCCGGGCAAAGTCCATTTATAAACACCTCCATCTGCATTCGTTGCTTTACAAACGAGTGTTGCTACATGGCCCGTATAATACCATAAACTGTCCACCGTAAATCCGCTAATCACAGGCGCCACAGGGATGTGGGCTACGACATGAACTTGAATACTGTCCGTGGCAGAAACCGAACCTGAAACCACTTGCAGTCGCAGCGAGTACCTTCCGGCAACCTGAGGAGCGGTAAACGTAAATGCATCGGTTGATGAAGACAATGACATAACACCATTTATGAACCAATTATAGGTAACAGACCCCGGTGCATTCTGCAACGAACTGTAAACAGGTACCTGCTGGTCAAATTCAACCAGGGTGTCCACGACGGCCAGCGAGTTGATCCTGAACTTGCCTGCAAAATCGTATCCATAGTGATAATCCACTACCTGGCTGCCCAGGTACAATTTTCCATCCGAAGGAACGGGTGTTGAATTTTGTGGAAGATAAACCAACAGCATGGCTTGGTCGGCCGGTACCGTGATGAGTGTGTTCCCGGTAGCTCCTGCCTTTATAACCGTTTGGGAAACTGCATCGTAAATGTCGTATGCCTGCGCTCCCAGCGGCAATGTTATTTGTTTTGCCGATGTATACGGATTGTACACAATGAATGAGGGAAAAGTATTCTGACCAAAGAAGTCCGTTTTATTCACATTCAGTAACAGGATTCCATCGACGTCCGTCGAATCCACCAATGCGGCCAGGTAGCCGACGTGGGAGGCGCCATACAAGCCCAGGTTGGTTTGTGCCCAACCGTTTCTTTTTGCATCGCCTGTGCCGTAAAGGTTTATGCCGTTATTGGTTTGCTTTAGCGCTTCGTAAGGAATCACCGAATGCGGATCGTATGTAGAACTCCAGGTAAAATCATCCTGATTAGCCTGCGGCAGGTAGGCCCGGTAAAATAGCCGGCTCGCATTGGCGAGGTTGAGGGTCCATTTCGCAATAGCGCGCGCAAAACGCTTATCGTATTTCACCATCGGCACCAGCGCAGCGGCCTGCTCGAATCCATTCATCGCAAAGGCATAGCCCGTATTGGGATTATCGACCTCCCCTACCAGTCCAGAGACATCCGTACTTCCTCCATCGCCCCATGAACCCACGATGGTTCCCCAATTTCTCTTAGAACTTTGATCAAAGCTCCAGTTCACCATTTTAGCTATATCATAATTCGTTCCTAATTCCGCATTCATTTTGGCCGCCGCAAACGTTCCATAAGGCAATTGAATTTCATAGGCGGGGTTGAAACTTAACGCGGACAGAAACCCTAAGGCCATCTGTGCGCCCTCCAGATATTTTTTATTTCCTGTTTTGAGCCAGGCATGATACAAGATCCAACCTATCGTACCGGCTGATTCAGGTTCACTTACACCTGAACTTTTGGGTGTCATGGTAGCCAGGTTAAATCCCCGGTAGTCCATCTGAGGGACAGTCCACGGCGTAGTGGAACCGCCCATAACTTGCACCGCCTCTAACCACCGATCGGCAATCGTGGTAAACTGTTCGTTAAAGTCCAGTGTATTCGGATACTGCGAGTACAACTGATAAAAAAATACATTGGGCATCATATCATACCACCAGTCTGAACCGCTGGAGGAAGAATAGCCATTGAGGTAAACGTTTTGTCCATTGGCTTTATTAAAAAAGTCTTTCACTTTCAAGACCCAGTTTGTTCCATTTTGATTGGATTTGTCAATGCCCACGAGCGAGGCTCCGACAACGCAAGGTATGATATTGATGGCCTCGGCCTGGTTGCCACTGCTGGATGAGCCAACATAAGAATCCAATAAGATGGGTTGAAGGGAAGGATAGTTAACGCCACTTGCCTTCAAGTGCATTACCGGAAGATATTGCCCGGTAGCATTAAGCGAAAAAATGACAGAATCGTATTGGAAGGCCACTTTCTTCCAGTCCCTCATAACATAAGGCATTGGAACATTGGACATTTGCTGAACCTGGGTAATGTCCAGTTGGCCCACTTGAGCTATCGCACGCAGGGAAAATAAACTGATTCCTAACAAAAAAATGAAGCTCGCCTTTCTCATCAACCACATACTTTTCATTTCAACCCTTGTTTTCAATTTGAATCAATAGTTCATAATCAATCTAATAATAAGAATCACAGTTCAGGCAATTAAAAAGGAACAGTGTTGCCACTATTCCTTTTTACCATCATTGCATTCAACTAAATTTTAAAACCCTACGGTTTTTCCAAATTATAAATGCTGGTTACCTGCGCTTGTGTAAGAACTGATTTATAAATCCGTATTTCATCCAGTGTTCCATGGAAGTACCCACCGAAGTCTGCATCGTAACCACCGGTTGGCAAATCCTGACCAAAGATGAGGTTGACCGGTTTGGCAGCAAGGGAGATAACTGTTCCGGGAGTCGCGGCATTAGTGCCAGTTCCCCAATCTATTGTCTGCACCCCGTTCACGTAGAATATCTCGTGTCCGGCACCAAAAGTGGCAACAACATGATACCATGTCCCCTGAGTAAGGGGAGCACTTCCAAGACCTGCATCATGATCATAGATAGTTGTGTCCCCGGGCGATCTAGCAGCGCGGGCCGTAAAGAATGGCTGTGGAGTTCCTTGAAATTGAAATTTATATCCATTCCACCTGTTCATCGACACCATGTATTGATCAGCGAAGAGAGCAGTTTCCACGTCTTGTTTGGCCCATAATGAAACTGACATCATTTGAGGGTTGAGAGATGTGGCGTAAGGTATTTCAACATTTTGTCCCTTATCGAAGTGCAGGGCCTTGCCGGTAATCCCATAACGGTCTGCCGCCAGCGTCGGAACTCCGGTTCCGGCCCAATGAGCATCCCCGGCTTTAAGGGTGCCATCATGCGTGTTTCCTGAATAATCTTTTACTACTGCGTTTGCTGCGGCGGTTGTAATTTCATCAAACGTCCATTGGCCAACCAGATTGGTCGGATCGATGGGAGTAACCAAAGCGTTCGAGTAGGTGGCCAACGCCGCGGCTAAATTGGCAATCGCTGCCGTTACCTGTACCTGAGTAGCGTTCGTATCATCTGCAACGACCTGCGCCTGCGCAATAGCAGCGATCAATGGAGCCTGAGATCCCTTGAGATAATTACCCGCTGCAACTCCTTCATGAGTAGAGAGAACCAACGCATTCGCCGTAGTAATAGAGGCGGTCAAGTCGGTCTTGACCACGGGCGGAGTAGCGTCCTTTTTCGAGCATGCAACGAGCGCCCATGCAATAAGCAGGACGACTGCTGCATTAAGAAGTACTTTCACATTGTTTGTTTTCATAATTGATTGTTTAATTGTTTAAAGGATTAAGACTTATTCTAATTTGTAATTGCTGGATTTGTGTCCAGTTCCGATTGCGGAATAGCGAAGTACCGTTTGCTGTAAGTGAAGCCGGTGCTTCCCAATGCAGCTTCAGCCGCCTGTTGCCCATACCGCATGAGATCAAAATACCGGTGAAATTCAAATCCAAGTTCTACCCTGCGTTCATGACGAATGACGTCCCGCAACGCTTGTTGCCCTCCGTTATTTACATCGTCTAATAGCCCGGGCGGTATAACGCCAAATCCGGGCAACGCGCTGTCGTAGAGGTAACTTTCTCTCGCCCTTTTACGCACCGTATTGAGCGGAACGATCGCTTCGCCTCCACGACTCAATTCATTCAACGCTTCTGCCTTCATGAGAAGTATATCGGCATAGCGGAGATAGACATAGTTCAGGCCGGAGTCACCGATGGGCAGCAAGCCCTTCTTCGGTTCAGAACTTTTTCTATTGAGATAGCCGGTGGGCGACCAGGATGGATCGAATGGTTCCCCGTTCACCCATTTATTTCCGGCACGGCCGACAGTATAATCGAGTCGCGGATCAGGCGTGCCCAACAGGGTTACTTCAAATTCATCGATGAAGCTCTGCAAGGGCGCGTTAAAGTAATATCCGTTGTAGGTGGATGGCGAAAAATACTGGCTCAAGAAACTCCCCAGCGAAGGCGATTGACCGCGAAGTTGCTGTATTTCAAAAACAGATTCGGCGTTATTTTGCGTAGAGTCCAGGAAGTTGTTCTTATAGACCGGCACCAGGCTATACCCTGCCGATGCGTCGAGCGAATCAATAGCAGTCAGGACATCAGTCCATTCACCCTGATAAAGATGGGCTTTTGCCAACAAACCCCAGGCTGCCCCTTTGGTCGCCCTTCCCATATCAGAAGCTGAATAGATTTTGGGCAATACTTTAACCGCCTCCTGAAGGTCGGTTTCAATCTGCTGGTATATCGCCGCCACAGCGGATTTAGGCAAATTGATTTCGGCGGAAGAAGTTGGCGGCAGTAGTTTGAGCGGAATATCTCCAAAAATATTTACCAGGTTGAAATAGAAATAGGCTCGCAGGAATTTAGCTTCTCCAAGGATTCTGTTTTTAAGAGCGGGGTCCATAGTGATGCCGGGGACATAGGAAACCACATAGTTGGCGCGGGTTATCCCATCGAAGTATTGTTTCCAGGTATTTTCCAATACCGTATTACTCCGCACGTAATTGAATAGGTCGATGAATTGGATATCGCTCTGGTCTCCCGAGCCTCCGCCTTTTGTTGCATCATCGGATGCCACATCACCGAAAACCCACAATCCATTATTGGTCGATATAAAAGAGGCACTGTTGTATATCCCGTTAACGGCCAGGATAGCATCTTGCGGGGTTTGGTAAAACGTAGAACTGGAGAATTTGCCCTGAAGGTTTTCTTCCAAAAAATTGGAACAACTGATCCCTGTCATCAGGAAGAGTAGTATGAGAATTCCGGTTATCTTCTTCATAGTCTTAGCGATTAAAAAGTAAGGTTCACTCCGACATTGTACGATTTGGCCGCGGGGTAGGTACCCCAATCGATGCCGTTGGCCCTGTCGCCATCCGTCTTCGAATTATCACTTACGGTCATTTCAGGATCCATCCCTGAGTATTTGGTGAAGGTGAATAGATTGGTACCGGAGAAATAGACGCGTACCGCTGAGAAACCATACTTCAGAAGAACGTCTTTGGGAACAGTGTATCCTATCTGAAGATTCTTCAGACGGGTGTAAGAACCACTCTCGAGGAAGCGGGTCGATATCTGCGTATTATTCCCCGAAGCCGACCACGAGGCACGCGGGTACTGGTTGCTCGGATTTTCGGGGGTCCAATGTCCGGTGTAATACCGTTCCGTAACATTGAAGGAGCGGTAAAAGCCTTCGATGTCTCTGTTCAACACGCTTAAGATCTTCTGTCCATAAGCACCCTGGAAGAAAACCGATAAATCAAAGTTTTTATACCCCATCATGATATTGAGGCCGGCGGTCACTTTGGGAATCGCGCTCCCGACATGTTTCCGGTCACTGTTGAGATCAATTTTGCCGTCCTGATTTTGATCTTTGAATTTTACATCACCTGCCTTTATGGACCCTGCCGGCCCTTGATTCGCGTGCGTGAAGATCTCGCCCTGATTTTGGAAGATGCCCTCCATCTCCAACATGTAAAAAGAACCGATCGGATATCCTTTCTCCGTCAGGGTAGTGTACTGCGATCCGTACGCTCCACCCGGAATAGGCGAATCGACCGCCAGCACTTCATTGTGTATTAGCGCTCCGTTGGGGCTTATCGTATAAGTGAAATCCCCGATTTTATTCGAATAATTTAACGCCAACTCAATGCCGCTGTTTAAAACCTTTCCATTATTTACAACGGGCGGCGTAGCCAATCCGGCAGAAGAAGCGATCGGCTGGGTAACCAGCAACCTGGAAGTCACTTTATTAAAGTAGTCCAGTGACATCGACAACTTCCCATTCCACATTACCAGGTCAATACCTGTATTCAATTGACTGCTCGACTCCCATTGTATATTGGCATTTCCTAACTTCGATACAGCATAACCCAGGTTTTTTGTATTGCCTATAGAATAAGGATAGTTCACTCCGATTTCGTCGGAGAAAGCATAATTGGGAATTTCCTGATTCCCGATCACTCCGTAACCGGCCCGAAGCAAAAGCTTGTCAATCGAGGTATTGTCGATCAGGAATGATTCCTTATCGATTCTCCAACCTAAGGACCCGGCGTAGAACGTTCCCCAACGGTTGTTTGATCCGAACCGAGACGAACCGTCGCGCCGAAGGGTGGCAGAGGCGAGGTATTTTTCGTTGTAGTCATAACCGATCTTTCCGAAATAGGACAACAAAGCATTTCCGGCTCTTGATTCCGTCACCGTCTTAACGCCCAGCCCATTGTTAAGATACGTCAGTGTGGAGGTCTGATTGGCAAAATTCATATCGGTACCCACAACCTCATAGTTGGAAGTTTTGATGGCCTCTGTACCCAGCAAGACGGTCAGGTTATGTTTGTTAAACGTCTTGTTGTAGTTGATGAAATTGCTGAACGTGAGGGTGTGATTGCGGTCATCGGTGACCGTCAACCGGTTGGGATTGTTGATGCGGTTGCCGCTTCCCCAATTCCGGTCAAATCGCCGTTGATTCTGACTGGTATAATCAACACCAAAATTGGACGTGTACGTTAATCCCTCAAAGGGCTTGATTACCACAAAGAACTTTCCAAAGATGCGATCGGCGATCTTCTTGTTGTTGTTATAGGCAAGCATGCCCACGGGATTGTACCCGTCTCCAAAAAGATTGGTGTAAAGATTATTGCCTCCGTAATTATCGCTGGGCTTATCCGTGTAATCGCCCGTGGCCTGGCTGAATATGGGAATGGCCGGAGAACGGAAGTAAGCATAGCGCAATACGCTTCCACCGTTACCTCCCGCCCCATCACCCGAACTTCCCACCAGGTCGGTGGTGGCAGTTGATATGTTGACGTTGACTCCTGTTTTCAGCCATTTTTTTACTTCGGTATCGACGTTGATCCTCGCCGTGATCCGGTTATAGTCGCTGGCTTTAATAATACCTTGTTGATTGAAGTAGCTTCCGGAAAGAAAATATTTTGTTTTTCCCTCGCCGCCTGAAATAGAAATACTATGGGTTTGCAACAGGGCATGAGGACGCGTGATGGCCTTCACCTGATCGATATTCGGCAGTCCGGTCTTGATCGCATCGGTGATCAGGGGTCTCCATAGAAAACTGGGCGTATTGACTGTGTCAGCAACGGCAGCTTCATTATAAATCGATGCATACTGGTCTGTGCTTGCCATCGGAACAAGACGCGTAGGTTGTTGAAATCCTATCTGGCTGCTGATTTGAATTACCTGTTTGTTGCTGGCACCCGACTTCGTTGTGATGAGAACAACCCCATTGGCGGCCCGGGATCCGTAAACCGCCGCCGCGCTGGCATCTTTCAGTACATTATAACTCACGACATCCTGTGCTGAAAAGGAAGTGATGTCGAGTGTAGGAATGCCATCGACAACATACAATGGGTTGTTGTTGCTATTGAGAGACCCAACTCCCCGGATGCGCACCGATACACCTTCACCGGGGGCGCCTGTATTTTGTGAAACCGACACACCTGCCACCCTCCCCTGAAGAGCTTGGTCAATACCTGAGACAGGCACTTTGCTTACCAATTCAGGATTCACTGTACTCACCGCTCCCAATACTTTCCCCCTCTCTTCCGATTGATATCCCGTCACTACGATCTCTTCCAGCGTTTTTGCGTCGTCGGCCAGAACGATAGCAAAATTGGTCTGTTGACCAATGGCGACTTCCTGGGTAGCGAATCCGATGTAGGAGATCACCAAGGTGGTAGCATTTTCCGGAGCCTGAATCCGGAAGGCTCCATCAACATCCGTTGCCGTGCCTACGGAAGTACCTTTCACCACCACGTTGACACCAATGAGGGGTTCATTCGATGCACTTTTTACCGTGCCCGTCAATTGAGTTTGCGCAAAAGCAGTAGTCGATAATACAATCGTTGCCAGGAAAAATGAAAAACAGAGTGTAGATTTTCTCATAGGCGAATTTGGTTAGCGGATTTATTTCTGATCGAAAGCCACTACGGTCGTACCCACCGTGTAGTTTCCATCCTTCATTTTCAATTCACTGCCCGAAGGCAATACCACAATGAGCCTGGCCGATCTGGCCGGAATTTCAAAACACCCTTCTTCGGAAATTTCCCTGGATAAATATTCGTGCCTCAGGGCATCGAACAGATCGACCTTTGATTTTTCCGGATTCGTATAGCAAACTGACTTGATTGTATCGTAGGGATTGTAGTATAAGAAGGTGGGAAAAGAGTCTTTGCTGTAGAAATCCGTGGCATTGCAATTAAGTTGTAGAATTTTTTCCACGTTTGTTTTCCTGACAATAGCCCCGAAAATCCCAACCTGCGCTGAACTGTATAGGCTGTACATGGAGGTCTCGGGCTGGCCTTTCACCCATTGCGGGCCATCGCCCAACGCCACGGGGCTCATGCCTTGAAGAGATACTTTCTTGTAGGTATAATCCACCTTTCGCAGGCCCTCATAGGCGATCACATTTTTGGTGATCTCTTTCCTTTCCGGAAGCCATTGGTGCTGGTCATCGATCTCATATGGATAGAACAACCGTGCAGCGTTGGTAACGTTCAGCATCCATTTACCAATGGCTTCTGCATACCGGTTGTCGTACCGGACCATCGGAACAAGCGGCCAGGCCATATCAAAGGAATTCATAAGGAAAGCATACCCTCCACCATCCGTAATACTTCCCTGCAACCCATACACATCATGCTCCCCCCACCGTTCCGCGATCACGCCCCACCCGGTTCTTCCATCATTGGCCTTGCACCCCTCAAACGTCCAATCCAGAATTTTCTTCACATCGTAGTGCGCTCCGTGCTCTGCATTCAGGCGTGCTGCGACAAGCGCGCCAAAGGGCATCAGCACTTCATAGAACCTGCTTTCCTTTTGATTGATAAATGCATCCATCGCCGACCTGGCCCCCTGCAAATACCGGTCGTCGTGGAATTTTTCGTAGGCGCACAACAATACATAGGCATGACCGGCCGCCGCATCCTGCTGGTGTGGAATGTGGTTAACCATTCCTTTCATCTGGCTGTAGTCGAAGAAGGAGTAATCGTAATTGCCGTGTAAGACAGAATCCGCTTTAAAAAATTGTTCCGCAATAATGCGCTGCAAACTGTCCGCCCCGGATACGCCCGGAAACAATTCACAAAGTCCGTAGTACAAAACATTGGGAAAAACATCGTACCACCAATCCCGGCCATATCCGCCGCCGAGTGGTGCCACCCTGGCACTGGTATTGTCCATCATGATATTCCAACCGTTCGCAGAATTGAAATAATTCTGCGTCATCTTCACATAATTAAAACCGTTTTGATTGGTCTTGTCAATGCCAACGAGTCCGGCGCTCAGCAATGAACCCATGGAACACAGCGCCTCGTGAAATTCGGTACTTCCTTTTGCTCCCTGGCGCACGTCTCCTATTACCGTGTAGATACCGAATGTATTCTGAGGGAGGTTGCGCTTTGCGCTATCGATCCAGAGGAAGGGCCGGAATTCCCCTTTCAGGTCGGGATTAAAGACATATTGATCATAATGGTGGGCCTTCTCATACCAATCGGTCATTTTAAAAGGCTGCGGTTGGTTCGGCATAAGGGCAATCCGGTCGATCGTGACCTGACTTACCGGCTCTTGTTTTTGTTGGCAACCCTGAACCAACAACAAAACACTTCCTAAAACAGAAAGGGTGCATACATTCCGAACGTTGATGTATTTTCTCATGCCGGGCTGAGTTTATCAGCTTCTTTTATAATGTGCTTTGCCATAGGGATGGAAGCCAATTGAGCAACGGCAATGATGATCAAGGCATATTTCAATGCAAACCCTTCAGAGACGTAGGTGGCGAGGCATATAAACAGGGCCAGGCCGATGAACCTTCCTATATAGAGACCAAACTCGTGGTTGAAGATGTAGGCAAACTCATTCCTGTTTTCAATTTTGGAAACCACGTCGATCACACGCATCTCCGTGGGATAGTAAGCAATGTCATGCAAAGGCGAGAATAGCACCTTGCACAACACAAATACCATCACACCAAGAGCAGAGAATAAAATTCCGTTGACGAGGGTACCCGCTAAAAAAATAAATAAGCCGACAGAAAAAATGTAAATTCTATCCTTCGGTTGGGTCGTCCGGCCCAGCACGTACAACATCAGCGCCGTCGCGACGCCGCTAACGCCTTGCACCAATCCCAACGACCCTTCATTGCCTACGAGGCGCATGATCAGGATGGCGGGTGCGGTAACCAGGTAGCCCTGGGCAAGCCCCTTGAGCCCGGCCAGCACCAGCATTTTTCTCCACAGCACGTGAAACCGGAAAAATAGAAATTCCTTTTGCACGGGGTTGTTGAATTTTTCTTTATGGATAATGACACTGGAGAGAATGGTGAGAAGAAAAACCACCAGCGTCACGATCTTGTAAGCCAGGTTGATATTTCCACCCAACCATCCCTTTGCTTCCGTATTGGCCAGGAAGGCCCCGACCATAAGGGGTACTATTATGTAGGTGATGGTATAAAAGAAGGTCTCCAGACCATAGTAATAGTTGCGCGTTGAATCTTGTGTGGTATTCAGAGCCAGGAAATCCCGGTTGGCCCAGAAAAAGCCAAACGAACAACCCATCAGAATTCCCGCCACGCCAACTCCGACAACCGAAAGGTGGTCCAGGCTCATCATCACAAGCATGGAAAGTCCGCTGAGCAGCATTCCAAAACTGTACAAATGCGAAATTTTTATACGGTTGAGCAAGAAGCCATTCACGCAAAAGGTGATCGGAATGCCCGTGTACACCGTCAGTTGATAGACCGCAACAATGGCAGGGTCATTGGAGCTGCGCATAATGTAGGCCCCGACAAATATTTCGATGACCGGGAGCACAAAGGCATAGATCATGTTCGTAATAAGCAGCACACGTGTAGGCCGCGGCAAATTGAGAAATACGGCATACTCTACATTTGGTTTTTTCAACAAGGCGGCTACCGTCATTTTTGTTTTATTAAAAAGGTGTCGAGTATTTCATTGATGGAGAATTGGGCACTGCAGATCACTTCATCGCTGGCGCCGTAATACAGGTGCAGGGTATCCCCTTCCACCAGGTGACCATTCGTAAAGATCACATTGCCGAAAAAACCCTTCAATTCGTAGTCCGCCGTTGGCTCCATGATGGGCTGTTCACTACGGGCAATAACTTTTGACGGGTCATGAAGGTCGAGCAACAAAGCGCCTAAGCAATAGCGATGATCGGCGTTGGCGCCATGATAGATCTCCAGCCACCCTTTTGTTGTCTTGATCGGTGCCGCGCCCGCCCCCACACGGGCACTATCCCACATCCCTTCACGCGTTGTGGCAATGCATTGATGATTGCCCCAGTGAAGCAAGTCCGGGGATTCGGCCAGCCAAATGTAGTTGCCACCCAGTTGGGGACTGCTCGGCCGGTGCAAGGCGTAATACTTGCCTCTGATCTTTTCGCTAAACAGGGCACAATCTTTATTATGTGGAGGGAAAATCATTCCCTTCCGGTCCATATTTTTCCAATCGCGTGTCTGGATGAGACCCACTCCTACACCGTAGTGGGAAACCATGGTGTACGTGAGATTGAATATTCCGTCTATCTCGGTTACCCGGCAATCTTCAATACCGTACGCTTCCAGTTTGTCTTTCCCGAATATCGGATTGTACCCCAGTGGCGCGTAAAATTTTATTCCATCGTCACTGCACAGCAGACGAAGATGAGATAACGTCGTCAGATAATCTTTACCCTTGTGCCGGATAACGCGGGGGTCGGTGAAGTCAAGGTCCGGGTCTTTCTTGTCGAAACAGACAATCTCAATTTCTCCCTTCTCATTATACATGGGAAGAGCCACCCAACCGTCTGCCTGCCCGGGGCGTTCTGCCACCCGTACCAGGAGCCATGTCTTATTCTCAAATTTGAAAACCCCCGGATTAAGGAGGCATTCTACCGTCATCGTTTTGCTGCTGGGTTTAATGTCCTTCGGTCGTAGCAAAGGATTTTGCTTAGATCGTTCGGCCATACCCCGTACAATGGTGGTTTCCATAGAAAGTCCTGCAACCGAAGTATCAATCGATTACGGGGTGCAATTTTGGCAAATTGAGGCCTGCGGGTGTCCGTTATTTCCTTTATTAAGTTCTCCCTGTTATAAATAACCCTTAATGGAGAACGCTGAGGACATTATAGGACGGGGAGGACAACTTTGGCGGTGTTCCTGAATGGGGATTTCATAAATTTGTAATGCTTCAATAGGTGATCGGTGATCAGTAAACGGTAATCGGTGGTAAAAACCCTGTCGACTGGGCTCAAACCACCGATTACCGATCACCGATTACCGATCACCCAAAGCAGGAGGTCTTATGTCGTGCGCACTGCTACTCATCCCGTTGTTCTCCCTAATCCAAGGCAACCCCGCCTCCCCCTGGCCCTTTCAACATGTCGACAAGAGTGCGAAATTATCCAACAGCGCCATCACCTCCGTGTACATGGACCGTTACGATCACGTTTGGCTG
>Ga0193718_1000113_pt1 | contig 17704 bp, 9 predicted proteins | sample U2a1metaG_FD_144918 | JGI IMG/M metagenome (GOLD analysis project Ga0193718, IMG submission 144918) | Soil microbial communities from a riparian zone of the East river system, Colorado, United States - U2a1 | ecosystem: Environmental > Terrestrial > Soil > Riparian zone | place: USA: East River... | reverse complement strand
CGCTCGGCGATGAAGAAAGAGATTTTCCATTATGAGCCATAAACCAAAAGGGCCGAAGGCCCGTAATGTTAAAGCCCGGGCTGTAGCGAGTTCAACGAGCGGAGGCCCGGGTTAACTGGAACTGGAATCCAAGCCCTGCAAGGGCGTTACGCGCGTGTCTCAATCACCAACTAATACTGTGAATTTGATTTTTCAACCTGGAACTAAATTTGCCCCGTTTGTTCCGCCCTTACAGGGCGAATGGAATTATTTGGCCATCGATTCCCGGGCCTTCAGCCCGGGCTATCACATTGCGGGCTTTCAGCCCTCGGCAATTCACCTCAGTTCATGGAGTCGTACACGGACAGGCTTAGCTTTATCACATTGCGGGGTTTCAGCCCTCCGCAATTCACCCCGAGGGTCGTGCAAAGCCAAAAACCAGGTAAAAAACATAAATTGAATTATGATCATAGGCGTTCCCAAAGAAATCAAAGAGCAGGAATATCGCGTGGCGCTCCTGCCGAGCGGCGCGTATCAACTCATGAAGCGCGGCCATCTGGTCGTGGTCGAGCGCGGCGCCGGCATCGGCGCCGGCTACCCGGATGCCGAATATCAACAGGCGGGCGCGACGTTGGTGGATTCGCACCAGGAAGTTTTTGAAAAGGCCGACCTCGTCGTCAAGGTCAAGGAGCCGCTCCCCGATGAATTCAGCCTGTTGCGACGCGGCCAGATTTTATTCACCTATCTGCACCTCGCCGCCAGCCGCGGGCTGACCGAGGCCCTGATGAAATCCGGCGTGACGGCGCTGGCCTATGAAACCATCGAAGTCAACCGCCGTTTGCCGCTGCTCGAACCGATGAGCGAAATCGCCGGGCGGATGTCCATCCTCGTCGGCGGATATTTTCTGCAAAAACATTTCGGCGGCAGCGGCGTCCTGCTCGGAGGCGTGCCCGGAGTGCTGCCCGGAAAAGTCGTCGTGCTCGGCGGCGGCGCGGCGGGCATTAACGCCGCACGCATGGCCCAGGGCCTCGGCGCGGACGTGACCATCCTGGAAGTGGACCTGGAACGGATGCGTTTTCTCGATATCACGCTGCATACCGCGCACACGCTTTACTCGAACGAATCGCACCTGTTGGAACTGATGCCGAATGTGGATTTGCTCATCGGCGCGGTGCTGGTGCCGGGAGCCAAGGCGCCGAAGCTGATTACCCGAACGATGTTGCGGCAGATGCGACCCGGCAGTGTGCTCGTGGATATCGCGATTGATCAGGGCGGTTGCGCCGAAACCTCCCGGCCCACCACGCATCACAATCCCGTGTTTGTCGAGGAAGGGGTGACCCATTATTGCGTGGCCAACATGCCCGGAGCGTACGCCCGAACCGCCACCCAGGCGCTGACGAACGTCACGTATCGCTACATCGAAATGCTGGCCGACCAGGGTTTGGCCGAAGCGTGCGAAAAACAGCCGGCGCTCGTGAGTGGCGTGAATATCATGAATGGCAATATCACACATCCCGCCATCGCCGAGGCTCATGGCCTGACTTTGATCAGGCCGAAGTTCTAATTTTTTGCGACCGCACTAGACGTTTGCCACGGGGCGAACGTTTGTCTGGACCCAGTAATGAGCAACCGTTTTAACCAGTTGGGTGAGGGAGTCCAGGTCCGGCGGCTTGACCAAAAAAGAATTTGCTCCCAGATCATAGGCGCGATTGATATCGGCCGTCTGGCTGGACGAGGTGAGCAAAATCACCGGCAGCCGCCGCAAGCGGGGCTGGCTGCGTATCCACGCAAGAACTTCCATACCGGACACGCGCGGCAGCTTCACATCGAGGAGCACGCAGACCGGCGGTCCGCCATTCGACTCGCCGTCTCCGAGCGCGGCGATCGCTTCATCACCGTCGCTCACCACATGCAAATTTGCCGCGACACCGGCGCGACTGAACGCCAGGTTCATCAGCAAGACGTCGTCGGGATTGTCTTCCACATGAAGAATTTTATTGTCCATTTTCAAATAGGCGCCTCAGGTTTTATGGCTATCAGCTAGTTTTGTTTCAGCCCCGCCGGAGGGGAGTTCGACCCAGAACCGGGATGCAAGCGCTCAAAAAGCCCAAAAATCTTTTCGTAAAATTCTTTCTCGATGCCGATGCCATTGTCCTCCACCCAAATCCGAAGTGAAGGTTCACCATGAAGCGCGTTGGAGTTGGCGGGCGCCGTTCCGTTTGACGGTTTTGCCGGCGACGCGCCATCGCCCGCCACTTCTTCCGTCCAAATTCGCAATTGCGGCAACCGGTCCTTGCTGACGAACTTCAAGCCATTATCAATCAGGTTCCCCAGGATTTGCTGCACCGTGGGCAGATGAGCGCGCACTGCTCCCAGCGGGGACTTGACTTCGATGGAGGCCTTTCGTTCCTGAATTTCGCGTTCCCGCAGGCTGACGGCGTCCGTCACCACCCCATCCAGATTCACGGTGCCGGGCGGCATGGAAACGCGCGTCACGCGGCTGTATTCCAGCAAATCCTGCAGCAGGGTATCCATGCGCCGGGCTGAGTTGGCAATGCGCCGCACGTAATCCGCTCCCTGCGGGCCCAACTTGCTCGCTTCGCCATCAATCAAGGCCTGGGCAAAACCGCTCATCGAACGCAACGGCGCGCGCAAGTCGTGCGAAATGGAATAATTGAACGTCTCCAATTCCTGGTTCACCTCGGTGAGCGCGGCAATGCGTTTTTCCAATTCGCCATTCAAATGAAGAATCTTTTCCTCCGCCGCTTTTCGCGCGGTGACATTCCGGCCGAAAATGTAAATCAGCTTTTCCGCCGGGAATGGCGCGGCCGTCCACCCAATCCAGCGATAGGTTCCATCCTTGTGCCGGCAGCGAATCTCAAAGTATTCAACCACCAATCCCTGTTTCAGGAGCTGGACCCGCTCGACAATCATCGCCAGATCTTCGGGATGCACCAACCTGTCCGGCGTGGCGCCCTTCAGTTCGTCCTCGGAATACCCGAGCACCCCTTCCCATGCGGGATTCACCTGCAACAGGTGTCCGTCAAAATCGCCGATGCCCAGCATGTCCAGGGCAAGCGTGAAAAAGCGGTTGCGCTTGGTTTCAGTCTCCAGTTTGTCTTCCGCTTCCGCCAACTGACGCCGGTGTTCGGCTTCTTCCACTTCCCGCAACCGCTCCCCCTGCTGTTTGATGTGCTCCGTCTTCCGCCACAAATCCACAAAGACACTCACCTTGGCGCGCAACACTTCGGCCACGATGGGAGTCAGGATATAATCCACCGCACCCAGCGAATAACCCTGATACATCTGGTTGGGCGAGTTCCCGATCGACGTAACGAATATAATCGGGGTGTGTTCTGACGAGGGGCGCTTGCGGATGAGCGCGGCCGTTTCAAAACCGTCCATGGTGGGCATCGAGACATCCATCAGGATGACCGCGAATTCATTTTTGAGCAGCTCTCGCAATGCTTCCTTGCCCGATTTTGCCTCCACGACATTCTGGCCCAGCGGCTCAAGAATGGCGCTCAGGGCGAGCAATTTATCCTTCCGGTCATCGACCAAAAGAATGTTCACCTTGCTGTTCAATCTTCCGATATGATTGCTGTTATCCACGCCGTTTTTGTGTAAGGGGCTCAGAACAGACGAGCCGTTCTGTTTCACGACCGCTTCCGGAGCCGGCGGCAGTTCGTGCGCGGCCTCCGTAATGGCAAGTTTATCGATTTTCATACTTTACCACATCGAGCCAACATCCGGCTTCCCGCCGATAGCTCCATGTTGGATGTTTCTTTTGCCATGTTATCTATGCAGCCACAATCTTAACACGGAGCGCAACTGCTCCGTATCCACCGGCTTCGACAGGTAATCCGAGGCGCCCGCCGCGATGCACTTCTCGCGGTCGCCTTTCATCGCTTTGGCGGTGACGGCAATGATGGGCAGGTGTTCGAACCCCTTAATCTCACGGACCGCGCGAGTCGTCGCATAACCATCCATCGTCGGCAACATGATGTCCATCAACACCACGTCAACGTCCTTGTTATCAATCAGCATCTGGATGGCATCCCGGCCGTTTTCCGCGGAAATGACTTTCATCTTAAATCGCTCGAGAACACTCGTCATGGCGAAAATGTTTCGGATATCGTCGTCCACCAGCAGGACCTTTTTATTCTCGAGCACGCCTTGGTGCAGGGTCTCCAGCATTTTGCGCTGGCGGTCCGGCAGTTTGGAAGTGTTCCGATGCAGCAGCAGCGCTGTTTCATCCAGCAACCGCTCCGGCGAGCGCACGTCCTTGAGCACAATGTTTTCCGCGAGGCGCCGCAAGCGCAGTTCCTCCTCCTGCAACAGGTCACGCGCGGTGTAAATGATAATCGGAACCGCGCGAGATTGCGGCTCGTTCTTGATTCTCTCCAACAATTCCACGCCGGACATGTCGGGCAAACCGAGGTCGAGCACCATGCAATCGAATTTCCCCGACTGCAGCGCGTCCAACGCTTCCTTGCCAGTTCCAACCACGGTCGTTTTCACATCGCCGTTGCCGATAAGTTCCCGGATGCTCATCTGCTGGACTTCGTCATCTTCAATCAGCAACAAATTCCTCATCGGCCGCTCGACGAAACCTTTCAATTCGTTGAAGGCATCCTGCAAGGTTTCCTTGTTTTCAGACTTCACGAGATAACCAAGCGCGCCCTGGGTCAGCTTCGGCTCCGTGTTCTCATCGACCGTGATGATTTGCACGGGAATGTGCCGCGTGGCCAGATCCACTTTCAACCGGTCCAGCACGCGCCAACCGTCGAAGTCCGGCAACCGGATATCGAGCGTGATGGCGTCGGGCTTTATTTCACGCGCCAGAGCCAGCGCCGCGGAACCGCGCTGGGCGACCACCGCTTTGAACCCGCCGTCGCGCGCCATTTCCAGCAGCACTTTGGCATAGTTCGGATCATCCTCGACAATCAACAAAACCCGGTCCCCTTGTGCAATATTCCCACGATCATCCTCGACGAAGAGATCCGCGGCGTGGGCGTCTTCGACCACCGGTTCGGGCAACACAGCTTCGGTGCCGGCAACCGGAATTTCCGATTCCGGCCGAGCCGGAGCAACCATCGGCTCGCGGCGGTTGATGCGCGGCGGCACGTGGGTTTGCGGCAGGTACAGTGTAAAGATACTCCCCTGCCCGACTGCGCTCGCGAGACGAATCTCGCCGCCCAACAAGCGCGCAATTTCACGGCTGATCGCCAGGCCAAGGCCTGTGCCGCCGTATTTGCGGCTCGTTGAACCATCGGCCTGTTGGAACGCCTCAAAGATGATTTGTTGTTTGTCCGGCGCAATGCCGATGCCGGTATCCGCAACCGAAATCGCAATGACCGAACGCGCGTGGTTCAGACCTTCGCGATCCGGGCTCCAGCCTTCGGTAACCTGCGCCAGGCTCAACGTCACGCTGCCTCGTTCGGTAAACTTGAACGCGTTCGACAACAGATTGCGAATCACCTGTTCCAATCGCTGCGAGTCGGTGAGCATATGGCGCGGCAGGTTCTCGTCCAGTTCGATCTTGAAGTCCACACCCTTGTTCTCCGCCACGTGGCGGAACGTGCGCTCGACGTAATCCTGCAATTCGCGGAACCGAATTTCGGCGATATCCACCGTGACGGTGCCCGATTCGATCTTGGAAAGATCGAGAATGTCGTTGATGAGCGCGAGCAAGTCGTTGCCCGAAGCGTGAATCGTTTTGGCGTACTCGACCTGCTTGGATTGCAGGTTGCCTTCGATGTTCTGCGCGAGTTGATCCGCGAGAATGAGCAACGAATTGAGCGGCGTGCGCAATTCGTGGGACATGTTCGCGAGGAACTCGGATTTGTATTTCGAGGTAAGCGCCAGCTGCTCGGCTTTTTCTTCCAGCGCCTGGCGGGCTTGCTCCACTTCCGAGTTCTTGCGTTCGACTTCCGCATTCTGTTCGGCGAGCAATTTCGCTTTTTCCTGCAGCTCGCGGTTGGTGTTCTGCAATTCCTCCTGCCGGCTTTGCAATTCCTTGGCCAGCGATTGCGATTGCTTGAGCAAATCTTCCGTTCGCGAATTCGCTTCGATCGTGTTCAACACGATGCCGATGGATTCCACGAGCTGGTCGAGGAACGCCTGGTGAATCGGGCTGAATTGCTCGAACGAAGACAATTCCATGACGGCTTTGACCTGTCCTTCGAAGAGCACGGGCAAAACGATGATGTTCTTCGGCGGCGCATGGCCGAGACCGGAACCGATCTGGACGTAATCACCGGGGACATTGGTGAGCAGGATGCGCTCTTTCTCCAACGCCGCCTGGCCGACGAGACTTTCGCCCAGCGCGAATTTATTGCCGACGACCTTGCGATTCCGGAACGCATAGCTGGACAGCAATTTGAGATACGTCTCGTTCTTGTCCATGTCGCTGCTGTTCTCGTCTTTTTCCATCACGTAGAACACGCCGTGTTGCGCGCCGACCACCGGCGCGAGTTCGGAGAGAATGAGTTTGCCGACCGTGAGCATGTCTTTCTGCCCTTGCAACATGCGGGTGAACTTCGCCAGGTTGGTCTTGAGCCAATCCTGCTCGTTGTTCTTGATGGTCGTGTCCTTCAGGTTTCGGATCATCTCATTGATGTTATCCTTCAGCGCGGCGACTTCGCCCTTCGCTTCCACCTGGATGAACCGCGTGAGATCGCCTTTGGTCACCGCCGTCGCGACGTCCGCGATGGCGCGCACTTGCGTCGTGAGATTGGCCGCGAGCTGATTGACGTTATCGGTCAAATCTTTCCAGGTGCCGGCTGCGCCGGGCACGTTCGCCTGGCCGCCAAGTTTTCCTTCCACGCCCACTTCGCGCGCCACGGTGGTCACCTGGTCGGCGAACGTCGCGAGCGTATCAATCATGCTGTTAATCGTGTCGGCCAATTCGGCAATTTCGCCTTTGGCTTCCACCAGCAGCTTGCGTTTCAAATCACCTTTGGCGACTGCCGTCACAACCTTCGCAATACCACGCACCTGGTTGGTCAGGTTTGACGCCATGAAATTCACATTATCCGTAAGGTCCTTCCACGTGCCCGAAACGCCTTTGACCAACGCCTGGCCGCCAAGTTTTCCTTCCGTGCCCACCTCGCGCGCCACACGTGTCACTTCGTCGGCGAAGGATGAAAGCTGGTCCACCATCGTATTGACGGTGTTTTTCAATTCGAGAATTTCGCCTTTGACGTCCACGGTAATCTTCTTTGAAAGATCGCCGTTGGCCACGGCGGTCGTCACCGCCGCGATATTACGCACCTGCGTCGTGAGGTTCGACGCCATGAAATTCACATTGTCCGTAAGATCCTTCCACACACCAGCCAGACCGCGTACGTCCGCCTGCCCGCCGAGTTTCCCGTCCGAACCGACCTCGCGCGCCACACGCGTCACTTCCGAGGCAAACGAGCGCAACTGATCCACCATCGTGTTGATGGTGTCCTTGAGCTCGAGAATTTCGCCTTTTACGTCCACCGTAATCTTTTTCGACAAGTCACCCGTCGCGACTGCCGTCGTCACGGTCGCGATATTACGCACTTGGGATGTGAGGTTCGACGCCATGGAGTTCACCGAGTCGGTTAAATCCTTCCACGTGCCGGCGACACCTTTGACGTTCGCCTGGCCGCCGAGTTTTCCTTCGGTGCCGACTTCGCGCGCCACACGCGTCACTTCCGCGGCAAACGAGGAAAGCTGATCCACCATCGTGTTAATGGTGTTTTTCAATTCGAGGATTTCGCCTTTCACATCCACCGTGATTTTCTTCGACAAGTCACCCGTCGCAACTGCCGTGGTCACTGCGGCAATGTTACGCACTTGCGCGGTCAGGTTGGACGCCATGAAATTCACCGAGTCAGTAAGATCTTTCCACGTGCCCGCGACGCCTTTCACATCCGCCTGGCCACCGAGTTTTCCTTCGGTGCCCACTTCGCGCGCCACGCGCGTCACTTCCGCGGCGAACGAACGCAATTGATCCACCATCGTATTGACGGTGTTCTTCAATTCGAGAATTTCGCCCTTCACGTCCACCGTGATTTTCTTCGACAAGTCACCGCGCGCAACTGCCGTGGTCACTTCCGCGATGTTACGCACTTGCGAGGTCAGGTTGGAGGCCATCGAGTTCACCGAGTCGGTCAAATCTTTCCACGTGCCGGCGACACCGGGCACCTGCGCCTGACCGCCCAGTTTTCCTTCCGTGCCCACTTCGCGCGCCACGCGCGTCACTTCCGCCGCGAACGATGAAAGCTGGTCCACCATCGTGTTGATGGTGTTTTTCAGTTCAAGAATTTCCCCTTTCACGTCCACCGTGATTTTCTTCGACAAATCGCCCGTCGCGACCGCCGTCGTCACCGCGGCGATATTACGCACTTGCGACGTCAGGTTGGACGCCATTGAATTCACCGAGTCAGTCAAGTCCTTCCACGTGCCGGCGACACCGGGCACCTGCGCCTGGCCGCCCAGTTTTCCTTCCGTACCGACCTCGCGCGCCACGCGCGTCACTTCGGCAGCAAATGAACGCAATTGATCCACCATGGTATTGATGGTGTCTTTGAGTTGGAGAATTTCGCCTCTGACGTTCACCGTAATTTTCTTCGACAAGTCGCCATTGGCCACCGCGGTCGTCACTTCCGCAATGTTACGCACCTGCGAAGTGAGGTTACCGGCCATCGAATTCACTGAATCGGTCAAGTCCTTCCACGTGCCGGCCACGCCTTTCACGTCCGCCTGGCCGCCGAGTTTTCCTTCCGTGCCCACCTCGCGCGCCACGCGCGTCACTTCTGCCGCAAACGACGAAAGCTGGTCCACCATCGTGTTGATGACGTTCTTGATCTGGAAAATTTCGCCGCGCACATCCACCGTGATTTTTTGCGTCAAGTCACCGCTCGCAATGGCCGTCGCCACCTTGGACATATCGCGCAATTGCACGGTCAAATTGCTCGCCATGAAATTCACGTTATCCGTCAAATCCTTCCACGTGCCGGCCACGCCTTTCACGACGGCCTGGCCGCCGAGTTTTCCTTCGGTGCCCACCTCGCGCGCCACGCGCGTCACTTCGGCCGCGAACGATGAAAGCTGGTCCACCATCGTGTTAATGGTGTTTTTCAATTCGAGGATTTCGCCTTTCACGTTGACCGTTATTTTCTTGGAAAGGTCACCATTCGCTACGGCGGTGGTCACCGCGGCGATGTTACGCACTTGCGACGTCAGGTTGGACGCCATGAAATTCACCGAGTCGGTCAAGTCCTTCCACGTTCCCGAAACGCCTTCCACTTTCGCCTGGCCGCCGAGTTTTCCTTCCGTGCCCACTTCGCGCGCCACGCGCGTCACTTCCGACGCGAACGAACGGAGCTGATCCACCATCTTATTGATGGTGTCTTTGAGTTCGAGGAATTCGCCGCGGACGTCCACGGTGATTTTCTTGGTCAAGTCACCATTCGCCACGGCGGTCGTCACGGTTGCGATGTTACGCACCTGCGACGTCAGGTTCGACGCCATCAAATTCACGTTATCCGTCAAATCTTTCCAGGTGCCGGCGACGCCTTTCACCAGCGCCTGGCCGCCGAGTTTTCCTTCGGTGCCCACTTCGCGCGCCACGCGCGTCACTTCCGAGGCGAACGCGCCAAGCTGGTCCACCATCAGGTTCACGGTTTTGGCAGTGCGTAAAAATTCACCTTGCAGCGGGCGGCCTTGCATTTCGAGCGCCATGCTCTGCGACAAATCACCTTTGGCCACGGCCCCGATCACGCGCGCTGTTTCGCTAATCGGTGTGACCAGACACGCGATGAGCGTATTGACGGAATTCACATGCTCCGCCCAGGCGCCGCTCGCGCCCGTGATGTTCAGCCGTTCGCTGATTTTTCCTTCCTTGCCGACCACGTGGCTGATGCGGCTCAAATCTCTGGTGGTGCCGGAGAGCAATTCCGCCACGTCATTGAACGCGTCGGCAACCTTTCCTTCCGTGTTGGTGAATGTGACCGGCAAACGCACGCCGAAATCGCCTTTTTTGAGCGACGCGAGAGCGACCAGAATGGTACTCATGTCGAGGTTCTCGCAGGAAAGAATCCGCTCGTTTTCACCGTTCAGATGGCGTGACTCGTCCCCGTTCCCGTTCCCGTTTTGCGTGGTCACAGAGCGCTTGCGCGGCAACCGACTGGAAGGACGAACCTTGGCTCTCGGTTCCGCAACGGGACGGAGCAAACTTTGAGATGGTTTTTTCATAAAAAATCGTGCGGGTGATGCCAATCAGGAATTCCACCGGAAGATGGAAGGAGCAAAACAGGGCGTTGTAACAACGCAGACATGGCAGAACATGCAAATACTCTACTACCAGCGTAGTAGAACTGAATCGCTGAAATATGGGGTGTAGTCCCCATTGAGCCAATTCGTCTCCGTTTGCAAAATATTTTTCTGCCCTTTCGGCATCGATTGATGCCAATTCACAGCTTCTGCTTTCCGAGGGAGCAACGTCCTTAGTCCCCGGGTATGAGGACAATGCAGATTTTGCTCAACTTCTTTCCGCCGAGAATTTGTCGGCAGATTTTACGAATGGAAAAACAGCCTTTCCCCCAATAAATCGCCCTGGACGAACTACTGCCCCGCAAAAACTGACGGGAAACCTTACACAAAACAGCTTGACGCATTCGCAAAAGATTGCGGTCGAAAGTTTATTTTTGCTGTAACCATCAGCATTTGACGACTTTAGAAAGAGGATGAATAAAGCTTTGGCACGTCCGCTGCTAAAGAAATCACGTAATCAATATCCTGTATATCATCCAATGAAAAAATCTCTCATTCTGGCGACTGTTTTTATGACAGCTGGACTGAGTTCGTTCGCCAATGACGAGATTCTTCCCGGTAATTTCTCTTCGGTCCACATTAACAAAACGCAGACACTGAAAGTTCTCTGAATGAAAAATATATGGTTGCTAACAATGGTCGCCGGCGGTTGCCTGGCGAGTTTGACAAGCGCGTCCGGCGTGACCACGCAAGGTTTCGGATCTATTCCCGGCGTCACGCAAGCTCAAAACCCGTATAGTGGCAGCGGAATCCCAATTAATGCTTCAGAATACGTCGTGACCAGCGGCGGCGCCGCAGGAAATGACACGGTGACGATCGCGCTGGCCGCAACCGCCCATGGTTCCGGCAATCCGGTGCCCGGAAATAACGGCGCAGGGACTTACTCGGTCAATACCGGCCTGGTCGGCGGCAGATCGGTCTGGAATTTTGACTTCTATGGGAATTCCTCCCTGGGGCTGCTCAGCAGTTACGTCTTCCAGTTAACAGAAACTGCCAACGGGCATACTCTCTCTTTCGACCCGACGGCCATCCCCGACAACGTGGGCGGACCGAATAGTTTTGGAAACTCGGAAAGCCTCGATTTCGCCGCATTCGGATTACCTCTTAGCTATGATCCAAATGCAAACGACACCTACAACTTTCTATTGACCGTGAAAAGTGTAACTGGAGCCCTGATCGCGAGTGACAGCATCACCGTGAACGCCGGCACCGGCAGCTCGGTTCCAGACACGGCTTCCACTGCCACACTTTTAGGATTCGGACTCGTGGGAATCCTGGCCCTCGGCTACAAACGGAATCGTTTCGCCGTGGCGAAATAATTCATTCCTTTTAATTCAAAAAGCACCGATTTAATAATCGGTGCTTTTTTATTTTTTCTAACCGCAGCCGCCTGTCTGGTTTGATCACCAGACTTTGATCATCACCACCCCGTGCCGCGGAACGGTTGCAGTATAGGAATCCTTGAATTTGCCCAGGTCTTTTTGCCGCCACAAGTCGCGGACGTGCAAACTGCCTTTGCGTGCGAAATCGCTCCAGTTCACGATGACCGATTGCTCAGTTTCACCGAGATTGAACAAGCCCACCGCCTCCGAACCATCCGCCAACTGTTTTGCATACACGCGCGTCTCCCCGTTGCGCGCCACAGTCGTCGCTTCTTTACCGAGCGGATCCTGATCCACGGCAATTACTTCGTCGTTCTCCAAAAGATTCAGCGTAAATGCGTCGAGTTGGGTCATGTCGCAGCCGATGAGCAAGGGCGACGACAACAGGCACCACAAACTGATGTGCGTGTATTGCTCGTTCGGAGTCAGTCGCGTGGGATGGAGATTTCCCCAGCCGACTTTGCCGACGATGAGCATGTCCGGGTCGTTCCAATGCCCCGGCCCGGCGAACGGCGCGGCTTTGTCCTGATTGAAGCCGATGCCCGACATGCTGCCCCACGTGTCGGTGATGTCGCCGGTCGTGCGCCAGGAATTTCCGCGAACCTCCGCCCCCCATTTCCAGACATCCAATTCCCCGTACTGACAGAGACTGAAAACCATGTCGCGCGATTGCTGTTTAAAATATTCGCCCATGACGCGGTAAGGCTTTTGCCCCTCGGATAAATTGGTCGAGCAAGACGGAACGACGTCGTGGTAGGAACACAAATCGTATTTCAAATAATCAAAACCCCATTTCGCGTAGGTTTCCGCGTCCTGTTGTTCATGCTGCCAGCTCCCGCTGCAACCGCCGCAGGTCCAGGGGCCGGGTGAGGAATACAAGCCCGCCTTCAATCCGAGCGAATGAATGTAATCCGCCATGCCGCGCATGTCAGGGAAACGTGAGTTGGGAACGACGACACCATTGGCATCGCGAAACGACCCATGCAAACTGGGATCTTTGGAATCGCGATGATTCTGCCAGAAATCATCCACGTTGATGTAGGTCCAACCGTGATTGATAAGGCCGCTCTTCACCATCGCATCCGCCGCGGATTTCACGTGCTCCTGCGACACCGCGCCCGCAAAACAATTCCAACTATTCCAACCCATCGGCGGCGTGAGCGCGATTTGATCCCCGCATACGATCTTGAATTTCCGCTTCGCACTGCCGAGCGCGTTTTTCGCGTGCAACGTCACCTCATATTCCCCTTGTTTGTCCAATTTGCCGGTGATTTGTCCGCTTTGCGCATCCAGGCGCAAACCGGCCGGCAGTTTGTCCGCTGAAAAAGTCATGGGCCGGTCGCCGGTGGCAGCGATGGTGAACAGAAAGGGCGAACCGGGGCGCGCGCCAAATATCTCCGCGCCGTTGATGCGAGGTTTGGGTGAAGCGGCGGGCGTTAAAATCACCGCGGGCTCCGCCGGTGCAATCACGGTTTCAGGACGCGCGTCACCGGTCATTTCAAATTTTGCGTCCGCCCAATCCGCATGATCGTAAGAAATTCCGTCCTGGGCGTCGTTGGCTTTGAGAATCAAATTCGTCACGCCGACCAAGGCAACGGAACAGTGTTTGGCGGCTTCGCCTCCTTTCATTACACCGCTTTGCCAGAGACTTTTGCCGTTGCCGACGACAGAAAATTCCACGCTTCCCCTGCCCTCGGTCACCTCGTCATCCACGCCGACGCTGGCAGAAAAACTCTGCGCGGCGCCTTTCAGGTTGATGAACAAAACGCTTTGGGCGTGCGTGCCCAAACCGTGTTTAAAGGTCTGGCCGCCGATGATTAACGGATGGCCATCCACCGATTGATTCTTGCCGGGGTTGCCCCAGTCGTGAGGCTCACATTTAAATCGTCCAACCAAACCGCCGCCGCTGGCAGGCTGAGATTGGAAAGTGCCAAAGCGGCAACGCCAAGAGAGAAAACATTCAGGAGTTTTTTCGAAGTCATGGTTAAAAGGTAAATAGCGGAACGCCATCTGGCTTACAATTTAGCGCGGCGCATGGAATTGAACATCCACCGCGGGTTGCCAGCGTGCCAGGAAACGATATTTCACCCGCTTGGACTCGCCGTTTTTCGCTTTTAAAGCAACCCGAATTTTTGCCGAAGTATTTAAGGAAGGAGCGCTTCGTTTAGTATGGCGGCAGTAAAAAACCGCGCGCCGACCGGCCGTCGCGCGAAAGAATCGTTTTTACCGGCTGAAATCCGGCGCTCAAAATATTTAACCGCCTTTCGTCTTCGCGACATCGATCACCGCCTGGAATGCGGCTTTGGGCTGGCAGTTACGATCGAACAGCAACGGATAATTCGTTCTGCCTTCAATTGGCCAATTATTCAACCATGAACTTCGGTCGCCCACCCCCCAGAAGGTGACGCGCGAAATAAGCTGGTGCTCTTTCTTGAAAGTCTTGAATAGCTCGGCGTAGCGGCTCGCGAGGCGCTCTTCCACGTTCTGCGGCAGGCCGTTCGTGTAGGGGTTCCATTTCGGATTTGCGGCGAAATTCAGCGAAGCTTCCGACTCGTTCCACGGCGCGGGCGTTGGCAGCACATTGACGTCGAGTTCCGTGATCATGATCTTAGGACCGAGTTTTCCAAATGCTTCGATGGTGGCATCGATGTCCGGAAGTTCCGGCCAATCCAATCGATAATGCCCCTGCAACCCAATGCCCGCCAGCTTCACGCCTTGAGCCTGAAGTTTTTTGACAAGTTCAAGAGCGCCTTCGCGTTTCAGCGGGTTCTCCAATGAAAAGTCGTTGTAGTAAAGCTGCGCGCCGGGATCCGCTTCGTGTGCGAACTGGTAGGCTTTCAAAATGTACTCCTCGCCGATGATTCGCATCCACGGCGACTGGCGCAAGGTCCCGTCTTCAGCCACCGCCTCATTCACGACATCCCAACCCTTAACCTTTCCTTTGTAGCGCCCGACAACCGTGAAAATGTGGTCGCGCATGCGCTCCAGCAATGCTTCACGCGTCAGGGGATTTCCGTTTTTATCCTTGAAAACCCAGGCGGGCGTCTGGTTGTGCCAAATGAGCGTGTGGCCGACGATGAACATCTCGTGCTGCCGGCCGAACGCAACATACCGATCGCCATCCGCAAAATCATACTTGCCGGGCTGCGGATGAACGGATTCCCATTTGAGAACATTTTCGGAGGTGATCGTGTTGAAATGCTTCTCGATCAGCTCGACTTCCGGACTGTTGGTGCCCGAAAACTGCGCCGCATTCAGAGCCGCCCCGCAAAGAAAGTCCTGGCTGAAGACATCCTTGAGCGCCGGCTGGCCGGCGGCGCCAGACGCGGATGCCGACATAAAGCCTATGAGAATTAACGTGTTGATTTTAATTTTCATAAAGCGTTGGTAATTTCAGGTTTTGCGGCGAACCGTTTTCGACGCTCGGCCGGGTTCACGGGCCCTCTTAAGCGTCATCGCTTTATTGATCTTTTTTAAGGACGAAATCTCCTTCGGCACCCGCGAGTTCGGCAGTTTTTGGTCTGGCCGGGAACGTTTCGGTCTGGATAATCATATCACGATCACCGTCTGCATCGAATCTTCCCTCAAAGCTATCCGGAGGGAACCTCCAATGACATACGACGTTTGACCGATGCGCCAAAACAAGGCCGCAACGCCAAAATTGCCAAATCGCGGGTGGAAATCCGTTTGGCGCTGGAAAAAGATTCGTCCGGCGTTTCCAGGAACGCCTTTCTCATCTTACCCTCCCGGGCTCGGAATTCCTCAACGCGCGCTCAACTTCAGAACGACAATGCCGTATGGCGGCAAGGTGTAGGTGAAACCAGATTTCACGTTCCGTACCGCAGTCACAACGGGAACCACGTTTTTTGGATGGTCTATGGAGTTCGTGTCCTCCGGATTTCCCGCCAGAGTGGTTGCACTGCCTTTCGCTACGAGCGTGGCAACACCTTTAATTTCGATGTCCAGCGATTGCGCGGTCGGCTGCGGATTGACGAGCTTGACGAAAATCTGGCCGGTTTTGCTGTCGCGCGTGGCGCAACCCTGGACCGTGGTTTCCGGCGAGGCCACCGCCAGAATTTCGTCGCCTAGATTGCGGCTGAACATTTGAAATGCGTAATAGCTCGGCGAACCGTAAGCCGAGATCGCATCGTAGCCAATCATGTCCGGCCGCCATTGCCGCGCGCCAGGGTTTACGTTGACGAACAATGGCGCGTAACATTGCATTTTAATGAGATCGGAATTGCGTTCCATCGCCGCCATGAAAACGCTATCGCCAATCGCCGCTTTCAGGTTTGGAGTCGGCGGCTCTTTCTTTGAGCGGGCGTCCCAGGGCGGAAACGTCGTTTCATACGCAGCCCATTCACCGACGAAAATTTCGGGGCCGCTGCGGTCATATTTTTTCGCGTAGCCCGGCGACATGCGAATGAACTCGTCCACCGAGCGGTAATAATGCTCGTCGATCATGTCGGCTTTGCGGCTATGGACACGCAATCTTTCCGGCTGCTCGTTGCCGACGCTCGAGATGGTTTTTAGCTGGGGATAACGGGCCTTAATAGCGTCATGAAATTGAGCAAACCGTCCGTCGTAGCTGAGCGACTTGTCGAACCAGTCCTCATTGCCAATTTCAACGTAATTCAATCGGAACGGCGCGGGGTGACCGTCCTTCGCGCGACGCGCGCCCCACTTGGTGTTCACATCGCCGATTACATATTCAATTTCCTCCAGCGCCTCCTGCACGAACGGCTCCAGGTCCGGACCGGGATTGATATGAGCGCCCTTCAGCGAATAACCGGTATAAACCGCCAACACCGGTTCCGTCTTCATATCCTCGCACCACTCCAAAAATTCCAAAAGCCCGAGGCCATCGGTCGAACGATAGCCCCACGGACATGGATGACCGTGGCGATCCTCAATCGGACCGATTGTTTTTTTCCAATCGAATCGCGTCTCAACGGTATCGCCTTCGACATAATTGCCGCCGGGGAAACGCAGGAATTTTGGATTCAAGTCCACCAGCATTCGCATCAAGTCTTTGCGAAAACCATTCGGCTGATCGTTCCAGGTCGGCGGGAACAACGAAACGAAACCGAACCAGGCGGTTCCCGGTTGATCAAGCGTGATGACAAAACGTGCCTCGGCGGTCGGAGCGACTCGACCGGTCTTGAGAGTCAGTTCAAACTTTTTCCATTCTGCCGTCAGTCCAGAAAAATTTTCCTTCGCGTAAACTTTGCTACCATCGTCGCTCACGATGGACACCGTGACCGGCCCGGAAAAGTTCGAGTCCGCCCGGGCAAGAATTGAAACGCGATAAGCCGCCTTTGATTGCACCGGAATCCCCCAATAGCCGCTATTGGCAACGCCTGCCGGATGATTCTTCGCCGCTTTGGTTACCGTCAGACGCAAACTGTTCGTGAGTTTATCATTGAAAGAATTAGCTGAATCAAGCGCGATGGTTGCGGCGGAGTCATTGTCGCTTACGACCGTCCAATGAAACGGCTTCGTTGCGTTGTCGAGAAAAGCGCGATTTTGAATCAACTCGGCGTAAAGGCCACCGTCGTAACTGTGGTTGATCTCCTCGGTCATGAGCCCGTAGAGAGACGGACTCACCTTTCCGACCGGTTGACTCGCATCCACGGTGAACGTTGGATTTGCCGCGTAAGACAAGGCTGCGGCGACTGTGCAAATCAGTGACACCAAAAGTTTTTTCATGATGTTTAATTGTTGTCCAATTTGGTCTTGATGGAAACCGCTCCAGTTTTTAAACCATCCGCCATGGCAGTGAGTTTGATTTTTCCCGCCTGCCCGGGCTTTCCACGAACGATTACCAAACAAAGTCCGTTGAACGCCGTTCGCTCGTGCGACTGAAACAACTCAAAACTTGTTGGGTCGCCATTGTCGGTGGCAATAATATCGCCCGGGCCCTCAATATCGAAGTGAATTCGATTGTTCGCGCGCGGCGCCATCCATCCGCCCTGATCGGTCACGGTCACCGTCACAAACGACAAGTCGCACCCGTCGGCGCTTATCTCAATGCG
>Ga0193718_1000112_pt1 | contig 17833 bp, 25 predicted proteins | sample U2a1metaG_FD_144918 | JGI IMG/M metagenome (GOLD analysis project Ga0193718, IMG submission 144918) | Soil microbial communities from a riparian zone of the East river system, Colorado, United States - U2a1 | ecosystem: Environmental > Terrestrial > Soil > Riparian zone | place: USA: East River... | reverse complement strand
ATAACGCCCGTACCGGGTGAGGCCGGCTTCAACAACACCAGTCCGCCGCCAAATTTTCCAATCGACTCATGCGGCACGGTGCCCTTGATGATTGGCACTTTTACCAGATGTTTTTTTGCGTCATCGATCCCTTTGGTGATCGCATCGGTGACTTCGTTGGCTTTACCCAGTCCGTAACCCACCACGCCATTCCCATCGCCTACGACTACAATGGCCGCGAAACTAAACCTTCTTCCGCCTTTCACCACTTTGGCAACGCGCTGAATGGCAACTACCTTTTCCTTCAGGTCGATCTCGCTGGCTTTTACCGTGCTGACGTTACTTTGTGTCATGAGTCTTTTAAAATTTTAAACCTCCCTCTCTGGCGCCCTCGGCCAAAGCTTTGATGTTTCCGTGATATAAATATCCGTTGCGGTCGAATACGATCTGTTGAATGCCGTTCGCAATTGCTTTCTCGGCTACTTTCTTGCCCACGCCCTTTGAGATATTCAAATTCACGCCGCCTTTCTTGTCCAACTCCACGGAGGAAGCTGCCGCCAGCGTGTGGCCCTTGAGGTCATCGATAATCTGTGCATAGATGACTTTGTTGCTCCGGAATACAGAAAGCCGGGGCCGGTCAGCCGTCCCTTCCACTTTCTTGCGGACCCCCAACTTAATCCGGGTCCTTCTCTCTATTTTTGGTTTCGCCATGATCTTATCAATTATTTAGCAGCGGCCTTACCGGCTTTTCTGCGAACAAATTCACCTACATAACGGATACCCTTGCCTTTATAAGGCTCTACTTTTCGCAACGACTTGATCTTTGCGGCAAGCTGTCCGATCAATTGTTTATCCACGCCTTCGAGGATGATTTTCGGGTTGGCTCCTTTTTCGGTAACGGCCTGCAATTTCAATTCTGAGGGCACGGCCAGAAACACGCTGTGGGAATATCCTAAACTTAACTCGAGTACATTTCCTTGTGCCGACGCTTTGAACCCAACACCGATCAATTCCAATTCCCGGCGATATCCCTTGCTCACCCCTTCTACCATGTTGGCAATTAAAGCACGGTACAAGCCATGCATTGCTTTATGGCGTTTCTGTTCGGTCGGACGATGAACAACAACGTCATTCGCTTCCTGGGTCACTTTGAAGTCAGGATCCAGCGTTTGGTGAAGTTCACCTTTAGGGCCTTTTACAGTCACCTTATGGGTGCCCTCGGCAAAGGTGAACGTAACCCCCTTGGGAAGCGAAACCGGTAATCTACCTATTCGTGACATGGTCGTTCAATTATTAATAGATATAACACAATACCTCTCCACCCACATTCATTGCCTTGGCCTCCTTGTCGGTAATCACCCCTTTGGAGGTCGACAGGATCGCGATACCCAGGCCATTCAACACCTTGGGAAGCGAATCCGCCGCTTTATATTGACGAAGGCCGGGGGAACTGATCCGGGCCAGTTTCGTGATCGCAGACTCCTTGGTTTCCGGATTGTACTTCAGCGCAATCTTGATACTACCCTGTTTGTTATCCGTATCCTCAAACTTGTAGTTAAGGATATACCCCTTATCGAAAAGTACCTTCGTAACCTCCTTTTTCAGGTAAGAGGCAGGAACTTCCACGACGCGGTGGCGTGCCTTGATGGCATTGCGCAACCGGGTCAAATAATCTGCTATCGGATCAGTCGTTTTCATTCATTTATTTAAAAAGCAAACCAGTCAAAAAACGGGGCTGCAAATTTATTCAATCCTTTTCGTTATTCAAACCGCTCTGAGGGTTTTCCCCTCAAATAGCGGGTTTATTACCAGCTTGCCTTTGTCAATCCCGGTATTTTGCCGTCAGAAGCCATTTGGCGGAACTGATTGCGGCAAATGCCGAACTTCCCCATGTAGCCCCGGGGCCTTCCCGTGAGCTTGCAACGGTTCCGGATCCGGACCGCCGAAGAGCTTCTCGGCAGTTTGTCCAGGGCAGCCCAGTCACCGGCCACTTTTAAGGCCTGCCGCTTCTTTTTATAGCGTTCAACCAAGTCTGCTTTCTTCTTGTCCCTGGCGATAATGGATAATTTGGCCATGCGTATTAATTAATTTTTATTCATAAAAGGCATTCCCAATGCTTTCAACAACTCAAAACTCTCTTCGTCCGTGCCGGCCGTCGTGACGAACGTAATATCCATACCGTTGATTTTTGCCACTTTGTCGATGGAAATCTCCGGGAAGATGATCTGTTCTTTCACTCCCAATGTGAAATTGCCGCGGCCGTCAAAGCCTTTGTCGCTAATGCCCTTGAAATCCCGCACGCGTGGCAACGCTACATTGACCAGCCGGTCCAAGAATTCGTACATGCGGTCGCCGCGGAGCGTAACGCGCACTCCGATGGGCATATTCGCCCGCAATTTGAAATTAGAAATATCCTTCTTGGATTTCGTCGGCACAGCTTTCTGTCCGGAGATGGTGGTGATCTCTTCGAGTGCGACATCCACGAGTTTCTTGTCCGCTACCGCTGCACCAACTCCTTTGTTGATACAGATCTTTTCCATCTTCGGCACTTGCATCACCGACTTGTACTGAAACTTTTCTTTCAGGGTCGGGATGATTTCCTTTTGATACTTTTCTTTTAGTCTTGGAGTTGCCATTACTTGATAAATCCTCCTGTTTTCTTCGAATACCGTTGAAGCTTCCCTTTTTCGTTAAGTTTTCTTCCTGTCCGGATTGCTATTCCGCTGGCAGGATCGACGAGCATCAGGTTGCTGATATGAAGTGTGCCTTCGATCTTCTTGATGCCTCCTTCGGGCTTGCCCGCCGATGGCTTCTGATGTTTGGTCATCATATTAACGCCTTCCACCACAGCACGACTCTTGTCCGTGATCACTTCCATGACCTTGCCGGTCTTGCCTTTGTCATCTCCGGCAATCACTTTCACCATGTCGCCTTTGCGGATATGAAACTTGGGCTGTTTGTTATATTTTCTTTCCATCTTATAAAACTTCTGGGGCCAGTGAAATAATCTTCATAAACTGCTTTTCTCTCAGTTCGCGCGCCACAGGGCCGAAGATGCGTGTACCGCGGGGCTCGTCCTGGGGGGTAAGCAGAACAGCCGCATTGTCTTCAAAACGGATGTACGATCCGTCTTTTCGTCTGATCTCTTTTTTCGTGCGCACCACCACGGCGGTCGATATCGATCCCTTTTTAATCTGACTGGTAGGGATAGCCGACTTCACGGTGACAACAATCTTGTCGCCCACAGAAGCATAGCGCCTTTTGGTTCCGCCAAGTACATGAACCACGAGCACTTCCTTGGCTCCGCTATTGTCTGCTACAATGAGTCTGCTTTCGTTCTGTATCATGATTACTTCGCTTTTTCAATGATTTCCACCAATCTCCAACGCTTGTTCTTACTCAGCGGACGCGTCTCCATCACGCGAACGGTATCGCCTATTCCGGCCGTATTTTGTTCGTCGTGCGCCATCAACTTCGTCGTTTTCTTCATGAACTTCCCATAGATCGGATGCTTCACTTTGCGTTCGATAGCCACACTGATTGACTTCGTCATCTTATTGCTCACTACCTTACCGATACGTTCTTTTCTCAGGTTCCTTTCCATGGTCAATTTATTTTTGAAGCTCCTTCGCCGTCAATTGGGTTTTTAGCCTTGCTACCAGCTTGCGGGCCTCCTTGATCCTCATCGGATTTTCAATGGCCGAAACCTGGTGCGCAAACTTCAGTTTTCTTAGCGCCTCTTGTTCGCTTTTGACTTTTTCCCTGAGTTCCTCCAGGGAGAAGCCTTTTATCTCTTCGCTTTTCATTTCTTTCAATTATTCAACGTAGTCTCTTCGGATACTGAACTTGGTTTTGATCGGGAGCTTGCCTTCTGCCAACGTCAACGCTTCTTTGGCCGTAGCGATATTGACGCCACCCGCCTCAAACAGGATCGTTCCGGGCTTCACAACAGCCACCCAATATTCAGGTGCGCCTTTCCCTTTACCCATCCGCACTTCAGCAGGTTTGCGGGTGATCGGCTTGTCGGGAAAAATCCGGATCCACACCTGGCCTTCCCGCTTCATTGCACGAGTAACTGCTACACGGGCTGCTTCCAACTGGCGGGCCGTGATCCAACCGGCTTCCATCGATTTCAATGCGAACGACCCGAAGGAGATCGTATGACCTCTTGTCGCCAGCCCCTTTACGCGGCCTTTCTGCATTTTTCTAAACTTGGTCCTCTTAGGCTGTAACATACGTTAATTCAAAATTCAAGATTCACATTCAAAATGATGACCCGTTGCTTGAGATTATCTCTTCGGTCTCGGACCGCCTCCGCGGTTGGGACCGCCTCCGCGATGATCTCCTCCGCGGTCACCACCACCACCCCTGCGGTCGCCGCCGCCTCCGCGCTCATTTCTCTCACCACGTCCACCCCCTCTGCGCTCTCCACCACCTTGTCCTCCGCCGGCTTTGTTTTCACCGCCAGGACTATTGATCATTCCGATATTCGGCGACAGGTCACGCTTGCCGTAAACCTCCCCCTTGAAAATCCATACTTTAATACCAATCTTACCGTATACGGTTTGTGCTTCCGAAATCGCATAATCGATGTCGGCGCGAAGTGTGTGCAAAGGGATCCGGCCTTCTTTGTATTGTTCGGTACGGGCCATGTCTGCACCCGCCAAACGGCCTGATACTTTTACTTTAATACCTTCCGCACCCACCCTCATGGCAGAAGCAATAGCCTGCTTCATCGCCCGGCGATATGAAATCCGTGCCTCCAACTGTTGCGCAATCGATTCGCCCACGAGCTTTGCATCCAACTCAGGACGCTTTATCTCGAAGATGTTGATCTGCACATCCTTCTTGGTGATTTTCTTTAACTCTTCCTTGATCTTGTCGACTTCGTTGCCGCCTTTGCCGATCACCACGCCGGGACGGGCCGTATGGATCGTCAAGGTGATACGCTTCAACGTACGTTCGATAACGACTTTAGAAATACCGCCTTTCTGGATACGGGCGTCTACGTATTTCCTGATTTTTTGGTCTTCTACCAGCTTCTCGGAAAATCCTTTACCGCCGAACCAACTGGAGTCCCAGCCGCGGATGATCCCTAACCTAAAGCCTACTGGATTAGTCTTTTGTCCCATTATTCCTTCGTTTCTTTTACTGTCGCTTTCTTTTCCACTTTTACCTCAGCAGGCATCCGATCGACTACCAGTGTAACGTGATTGGAGCGCTTGCGTACCCGGTGGGCTCTGCCTTGTGGTGCAGGCCGGAGGCGTTTCAACATGCGGCCTCCATCGACGAAAATCTCTTTGACGAAGAGGTCTGCTTCTTCCAACTTCGTATCGGTGTTCTTGGACTCCCAATTTGAAATGGCCGAGAGCAATAATTTTTCGAGCCGGGCAGCCGCCTGCTGGGACTCGTATTTCAGAATGTTCAATGCATTGCTTACACGCTCTCCGCGGATCAGGTCTACCACCAATCTCATCTTGCGGGGAGACGTGGGCACGTTTTTAAGGTACGCTGTAGCGGGGCCCTTCCTGGCAGCCTCTTTAACGGCCGCTATCTTGGCTCTCTTTACGACAGACCGCTTTACTTTCTTCGTTGTCTCAACAACGTTGGTCGTCACAACAACTGCTTCCTTTTCCTTGATCTTCTTCACGTTCTTCGCCATAATACTTATGATTTAGAAGCTGAAGCTTCCGCTTTATTGTTGCCGGAGTGTCCTTTGAACACACGGGTCGGGGCAAATTCGCCCAGCTTGTGGCCCACCATGTTTTCGGTGACATATACAGGGATAAACTTGTTGCCATTGTGCACGGCAAACGTGTTCCCCACTAAATCGGGAGTGATCGTCGATCTCCGGGACCACGTCTTGATTACCGACTTCTTGCCCGATTGCTCCATGGCCGTTACTTTTTTAGCCAAGCGCTGATCGAGATACGGACCTTTTTTAACTGACCTTCCCATTATTTCTTCCTCCTTGCAATGATTAAACCATCAGAATATTTCTTTGGATGCCTGGTCTTCTTTCCTTTTGCCAGTAAGCCCTTTCGCGACCTAGGGTGGCCACCGGAAGCACGACCTTCACCACCCCCCATCGGGTGATCAACCGGGTTCATCGCTACACCGCGAACGCGAGGACGAACACCTCTCCACCGGCTGCGGCCTGCTTTCCCCACACTTTCGTTCATATGATCGGAATTGGAAACTGCGCCGACCGTCGCCAAACACTTTACTAATACGTTCCGCATTTCGCCGGAAGGCATCTTCAGTGTAGCATACCTGCCTTCGCGGGCAAGAAGCTGTACAAACACACCTGCACTGCGCGCGATAGAAGCTCCTTTACCGGGCTTATTTTCAACGGCGTGAATAATAGTACCCAACGGAATCTTCGAAAGCGGAAGAGTATTCCCTACTTCTGGTGCAACATCTTCTCCTGAAACAACAGTCTGCCCCACTTTCAATCCATTGGGGGCCAAAACGTAGGACTTGAATCCATCGGCATAATAAAGTTTGGCAACACGGGCCGTCCTCGTCGGATCGTATTCGATCGACTTTACCGTTGCAGGAATACCAAAGCGATCGCGTTTGAAATCGATGTCTCTGAGTTTCTGCTTGTGGCCACCGCCAATGTAGCGCATGGTCATGCGGCCCTGGCTATTACGACCGCCGGTTTTTTTCAGCGTGGTCAGCAAGGATTTCTCGGGTTTGGACTCGGTGATGTCATCGAACCCGGGAGAAAGCCTGTGGCGCGTGCCTGGAGTTACCGGTTTAAGTTTTTTCAACGCCATGGACTATGATTTTATGGGATTAAAGATTTGATTAGACGTTACTGTAAAAATCAATGACTTCGCCTTCGGCCAGCTTGACAATGGCTTTCTTGTAATTCGGCTTCCGGCCGGCCAGTACGCCTGCCTGGGTGAAACGTGTTTTGTGCTTGCCCATCACGGTGATGGTATTGACTTTTTGCACATTCACACCGTATTGCTTTTCCACTGCTTGTTTGATCTCCACCTTGTTGGCACGGGCATCAACAATAAACCCATACTTGCCCTTCTCATTCAAGGCAGATATCTTCTCCGTAACCAGGGGTGATTTTAAAATGCTCATCGGCTTACTGCTTATTTAATATGGTGTCAATCTTACTGAGGGAGCTTTCCACCAGAATCAACTGGTCGGCATTCATCACGTCGTAGGTGTTGATCTGGCTAACCGTAATGATTTTGGCGTTTTGAATATTTCTCCCTGACTTAACAATATTTTGATTGGCTTCAGGAAGGACGAGGAGGGTTTTTTTATCCTGGAATGACAGGGACTGAAGAAGGCTGATGTACAACTTGGTTTTAGGGGCGTCAAAATTGAAATCTTCCAGGATTGCGATGGAATTGTCCTTCGCTTTGTACGTCAGCGCCGACTTCCTGGCGAGGTCCTTAACTTTCTTGTTGAGTTTAAAAGAATAATCCCGTGGTTGTGGGCCGAAAACTCTTCCCCCGCCTTTGAACTGCGGATTTTTAATATTCCCCGCACGCGCACCGCCGGTCCCTTTCTGTTTCTTGATCTTTTTGGAAGACCCTGAAATCTCATTGCGTTGTTTTGACTTATGCGTCCCCTGGCGCTGATTGGCCAGGTAACTTTTTACATCCAGCCAGATGGCGTGGTCGTTGGGCTCAATGCCGAAAACCTCCGTGGAGAGGTTCACTTTGCGACCTGTTTTTTCGCCGCTATGTTTTACAACCGCTATGTCCATCACTTTTGGAGAATTATTGTTGAGTTCTTGGCTCCCGGAACGGAACCGCTGATTAAGATCAAATTTTGTTCGGCCATGATTTTCACCACTTTCAGGTTGAGAACCTTTACGCGGTCATTTCCCATACGGCCTGGCAGACGCTTTCCTTTAATTACACGGGAAGCAAAAGACGCATTCCCCATAGACCCCGGTGCACGAAGCCGGTTATGCTGACCGTGCGTCTGGCCTCCAACACCGGCAAAACCGTACCGTTTTACAACACCCTGGAATCCTTTACCTTTTGAGGTACCCACACAATCAATAAAGTCGCCTTCAACGAAAATGTCCTGGACCTTAATCTCTTTGCCGAGTTCTGCGATGCTGTCGAATTCGGAACCAAAATCCCTGAACTCCACTAACCTCCTTTTTGAGGTTGTATTGGCCTTCTTAAAGTGGCCTTGCATCGCCATGCTCGTATTTTTGTCTTTTTTCTCACCAAAGGACAACTGCAACGCCTTGTATCCATCGGTCTCCTGGCTCTTCACTTGAGTGACCACACAGGGTCCTGCCTCAATGACCGTAACCGTGATATTCGTGCCGTCAGCACCGAATACGCTGGTCATTCCTACTTTACGTCCAATTATTCCTGGCATGGTTGAAACCTGTTTTGCTTGTTTCTAAACTGTTTTGCGGGTTTCTTACCGCAAAAAGGACTGCAAAGATAGGAACTGTTAGGTAGTTACCAAACCTGGATTTCAAAAAATGACAGGGATTTTCAGCATTTGACGGCTGCATTCATTTAGTGAGATCTCCTGCCTCTGATTTTCAGGAGGTTAACAACCCTTTGACAGGTGAACAAAGTCTTTGCATTTCATTTCCTGTTTGTGCGCTCATTGGGGTACTTTGCCGGACTATTTCAAAACTGGTGATCAAAACGAACCATCCCGGGAAACCCATTCTTATCCTGTTTGCGGCTGTTGCCGTATTGTTTCTGATCAATATCTCATTAGGAAGCGTCAAAATCCCGCCCAGCGCAGTTTTCTCGACTTTGACGGGTCAATCACAGGATTCTATCTGGAACGATATCCTCTGGCACTTCAGGCTCCCTAAAGCCGTGACCTGCATTCTGGCCGGTGCCGCCCTGGCCTCAGGGGGACTGATGATGCAGACACTGTTCCGAAACCCTTTGGCAGGACCCGATGTGCTCGGTCTGAGTTCCGGGGCAAGTTTGCTGGTTGCCGTTGTGATCCTGGCAAGCCGGTCGGGGTCGGTTCTCCTCCTTCACATCAGCACCAATCCCTGGAGTGTGGCATTGGCGGCGAGCACCGGAAGTATTCTGGTTTTCCTACTCGTCATCGGCCTGGCCCAGCGAGTGAGTGATAATGTTTCGCTACTGATCGTCGGGTTAATGATCAGCGCCACCGCTTCCGCCATGGTCAGTATCCTTCAATTCCTGAGCAAAGCAGACGACTTGCAGGCTTTCATGATCTGGACCCTTGGAAGTGTCGGGGGAACAGCCTGGCGCGAAATTCAAGTGCTTGCCATCATACTGCTCATCGGAAGCATCATCGCCTTCCGATCAATGAAATCATTAAATGCCTGGCTCCTGGGAGAAAATTATGCACAAAGTCTGGGCATCAATATTAAACGGTCCCGTTTTTGGATCGTGTTGTCGACCAGCCTAATGACGGGAACTGTCACCGCCTTCTGCGGACCCATCGCATTTGTAGGGTTGGCAGTTCCCCACCTTGTGCGATTATTGATTAATACCTCCAACCATAAAATACTGTTGCCTGCCGTCATGCTGGGCGGCGCTTCACTGATTTTACTGTGCGATATCCTGGCCCAATTGCCCGGGAGCACGCAGATCCTTCCTTTGAATGCAGTCACCTCCTTGATTGGGGCGCCTGTTGTTATTTGGGTGGTAATGCGGAGTCGGTGATCGGTTATCGGTGACCGGTGGATTCGGCTTAGTATTTAACATTGTGGCCACACATTTGGTAACCTTGGGTTCGCCACCGTTTTTTCACCCTTAGTATCTAAGATCATGGCCACACTATTAGTAACTTGCATTCTCCACCGATCACCGATTACCGATCACCGATCACCAATTTGGTATATTTGAAAACGGTAAAAATTAAGTCAACTATAGAAACTACCCTCCAGACCCACAACCTCACCCTGGGCTATACAACAGGCCGGTCAGAAAACAGACTTTTCGAAAGTCTGAACGTATCGCTTCCCCCCGGTCAACTTGTTTGTCTTATGGGACCGAACGGTTCAGGCAAGTCGACGTTGATCCGTACGCTGGCCCGTCTTCAGAGACCCTTGTCGGGAACACTTTCTGAGAACAATGAAAAAAGTATTGCGCTGGTGTTGACCGATCGCGTCACGTCGTCGTCGATGTCGGTTTACGAATTGATTACGTTCGGTCGATACCCTTACCTGGGTTGGAACATTGCTCTTACCCGGGAGGATAGGGACATCGTCGATGAGGTCATTCAGGAGGTGCGCATTTCGCACCTGGTCGATAAGAAAATCAATGAGCTCAGCGACGGCCAGGTACAAATGGCCATGATTGCGCGTGCCCTGGCTCAACGCACGCCAATTCTTTTACTCGATGAACCAACGGCCCACCTCGACCTGAACAACCGTTTAGAGATCATGAATCTCCTGCGAAAATTGGCCCGTACCCAACACAAGGCAATTTTAGTCGCTACCCATGAGCTCGATCTTGCCTTACAGACGGCTGACCGGATCTGGCTGGCAACACCCGACAAGAAAATCAAAGTCGGTATTCCCGAAGACCTGGTACTGGACGGCTCCCTCGACGACGTATTTCAATTCAAAGGCTTTGACCTGAAAACAGGAAAAATTAATCACGACCCTCACCGCGGCCTTGCTATCAAGGTTGTCGGCACAGGTCATGAATTACTCTGGACCAAAAATGCGCTGGAGCGAAATGGATTTGAAATTTCAGGAAACGGTAAAATCGAGGTTGTCATTGAATCTGGAAAATCGTTGGCTTGGAGGATTGGCGACAAAAAGTTTCCCTCCCTTCGGGATTTGGTGGATGGGTTAAAGCAGTAATCGGTAATCGGTAATCGGTAGTTTGTACAAGGTGATCAGTAATCGGCTAACCTTTCAAGTATAAAGGGCTGTATACTTTAAGTACCAGCCTTGTTGCTGTTCGCGGAGGAGGCGGGTGGGAGACACCAACAAGCTTCATTGCACTGCACGTTTTGCTAGCCTCCTTGGCGATATACTCTTGGAATCAACTACCAGTTGGACTACAAACTGTCTGTGTACTTGGCTCTACCGATCACCGATCACCGATGACCGATCACCGCTCACCAGCTCCACCCCTAAACCAGGTCTCTCAGAACACCACATCACCCCATCCTTCAAAATAAATCCCCCCTTCACAACATCGTTGGCCAGGTCCAGGCTACCGTCGAGATCAATATATTTGGTATTACTACAGGCAAAGGCAGCATGCAACGCCGCAGTGATGCTGACGATACTCTCATCATTACATCCCCAAAAAAGATCAATGCCGGAAGCGAGGCCCACGTCTGCAATTTTCAATGCCTGGCTGATGCCCCCGCACTTCATTAGCTTGATGTTGAATATACCAACTGCGCGGGGGGGTTGGACGAGAACCATGGCGTCGCTGAGCGACAACAAGGACTCGTCTGCCGCCACTTTCGCTTTCAGTTCCTCCGGCAGGTTTTTCAGGTCCGCCACCGCCGCGGCCGGTAAGGGCTGCTCAATCAATTCGATATTTAACGGCAGCGTCTTATTGTAAAACAGTTTAGTTTGTTCGACTGAATATCCCTGGTTGGCATCGATCCGGATCGTAAATCGCTTGCCAAATTTTTCGCGCAATTTCACCAACCGCTCAATATCTTCATCGGGGTCTTTCCCGAGTTTTATTTTGAGAATAGTAAATCCTTTCTTTCCATACTCCTCCGCTTCTTTTAAAGTCTCGGTTACGCTTTTGATGCCAATTGTATTCGACGTGGGCAGAGACTTTATTTTCTGGCCCAGGTAGCGGACGAGCGGAACGTCCAGGTATTTTGCGAAAGCATCGTGGAGTGCAATATCGATGGCAGCCCGGGCAGCAGGAGTAGTTGGAAATTTCTTCCATACCTCAAACGCAAGCAGATGGAGTTCGCGGATATCCCGGCCGATCAGGAATTCGAGATTTTTTTCCTGGAGCGCCCCGAGGGTCTGGCCCATCGATTCGCCTGTAACGTATTCGCTCGGGTTGCCCGCTCCGATACCGGTGATCCCATTGTCGAGGACGATTTCGACGAAGGCATTCAGCACTTCGTCCACCGTTTTGAATGCGATCGTGTAAGGCTTGGTATTCCCCAGGTCGGCGCTCCAGACACGGATATTCTTTATTCCTGGCATGATCAGATCAATAAGGACAATTAAACCTGTGCAATGGATTTCTCAATCATGTCCCGGAAGACAGGCACCAACCGGTCGACACCCTCTTCCAGCGGAAGGACAACGGGGATACCCAGTTCTTTTTCATATCGGTCCGCATAGTCGCGCGATTCCTGAGGAGTCATTTTTGAGGTATTGATGGTCATGGCTACCGTCGGAGCCCCATACATTTTTATCAGGGCGATCTCCTCTTTCGGATCGGGAATATAAGCCGGGTAAAATTCCATGTCCTTATACTGTTTGCGAAGCGGGTGGTGTTGCAGGACCACCGCATTGGCGTCCGCCGACACAATCCATTCGGAGCCGGCCGGACCGCTGGGGTTGCGCAAGGCAGATTGACCTTCGATAAAAATAATGTCCGGCTTGGCACCCTGCCAACACTGAACAACGGCATGTTCCATCTCGCCCGAGATAAAATCATTTAAGGTGCTGTCAAAGACAAAACCGTATTGGGCGCCTTGCATCCAGCCGGTCTGCCCGGTATAGATCATCTCGGCGCGATAGCCCGCCTTCTTCATCGCCTCCGTCAAAAAACGAGCGGTAGTCCTCTTACCGAGAGAGCAGTCGGTACCCAGCACAGCTATCTTCGGACAGTGAACGCTTTTTATTATGCCCGACCAGAAGTGAAGGTCTTTTACTTTTTTGGGTTTCCTCACATCGATGATCTCCAGGCCTTTTTCTCGTGCCAGATGAGCCAGTTCGGGGATGTCGGAAATGTATTCATGCAATCCATTGACCAATCCCAATCCCTGCTCCAGTGCCTGCTGCAACATGGCGCGGAGAGAATCGGGAATGACTCCTCCTTTTGTCGCCACACCGACCACAGCGTATTTTGCCTTCTCTTTACTCTTTCTTATAAAATCAGCGATCGTTGCATACACAGGAATATGGCGCATCTTTCCATCCAGCACTTCACCGGCATCTTTACCGGCGTGCTGTTGGTCGATCACACCGAGAATCGTAAACCGGTCGGTACCCCTGATCAGGCCATGGGCCGTTTTTCCGCTGACAGAATCCAGGAAGCCTGCGGTGATGATGATGGCATTGGTCTTAAGCATAAAGCGGTATTGCGGGCGGAAAATTTCGTGGAATCGTTCCTAATGTCCAAATAATCTTGGTTTACTTCCAAAATTAATTTATCCGAGGATCCACAAGCAGTCAGATTGTTTATTTTTGATTCCAGCGCCGCAAAATCAGCAATCACAAATCAGCAATAAACAATCAAAAATCAGTCACATGAATTGTTTATTTTTCATTGTTGATTTTTGACCACAAAACCACGGATGCTCCCCCTAATAACTAATGACCGATGACTAACGACTAAACTAATGACTACTCTCCCGGTCATACGTGAACGTGAATTCTCCCAGGTTTGGCTTCCTCAGCCGGACTCTCTTCAATTCATGGTTGTAAATCAACTGCCCCAGGTTCCTCATGAAAGGGTATCCGAGGGTCATGTATTCGTACTTTCCATCGTTGTAAATTCCATCCGTGTTGGCATGGATCACAGCCGAAAGCATAAATTCGATTTTGTGTTCAAAATCAATGATGTAGGCATTGTCGATCAAATAGCCATAGGCATCGCCTGCCTTGTTGAAGATGCGAAGGCCCGGAGGGATCGCATCTTTCCGGTTGGCAAACATCAGGAACTTACTATAAGCAGGATAATAAATCGTGTCGCTGAAATACGCCGGAAATAATGTTTCCGTTGGCAACTGCGACATGTATTTCAATACATACCTGCGGTCTTCTTCGTTGATGTTGAACCTCTTTTTGACCGGTACGGTCCATGGAAAAATAAGGGCGCGCAACACCCGTTGTTGTTCCGTCAGCGGATAGAAATTCTTATAGCTGAAATCAAACGGCTCATGGATCAGTGTGTCATTTTTGTAGTAGCCGACACCTTTTAATACGATGTCCCCGGCCGGAATTGAATCGCCCGAGAGCATAGGCTGACTATACACCACCGCATCCTTATCTACAAACCGGATGGCTTCCGTGTGCCGGTTCTCATTCGGTGTCAGCGAACGCTCCAGCCGATGAAGCAAGCGGATGGTGTAGCCCTTCCTGCGCAATAGTTCATTCGCCGCTTTTTGTCCCATGAATTCATATAACCTGTTATAGGCGGCGTTATCGCTGGCAATCAGGATCTTTTTCACATAGTGAGCGACGGAAGGCAAGCCGGTTTCGGAAGTGGAATCGTTGGTGACGGTAACATGGCCCGAGAAAACACTATCGCTAAACATGGGAGTAAACTTATCCAGGCCTTTTATCTGCAGTTGCCGAAGCTTTTCGAGGGAAAGCAAAACGATCGGCAATTTTACTGTCGACGCGGGATAAAAATAACGGCTGGAATCAACATTAAAATAAAAAGACCTGAAATCTGGCATGTTATTGGCATCCCTGTTGATCTGTGTATAGATGATTTGTATTTCCAGGCTGTCTTTGTGATCGATGAAGTATTGAAATCGTTCCGGATCGCGAAGCATTACGTCACGTAGCAAATTGTCGTTTTGATCAAACTGACAGTGGCCATTTGAAATAAAAAGACCTACGCACGCGAAAGAAAGAAACCATTTTTTCATAAGGGAAGAACCGAGCACAAAATTAGCGTAATTTTGAATGGTCCCGGAAAGGTCTCCCGCAGATATACGCAGAACAAGTCTGCGAAAATCTGCGAGATCCGACTACGCTAAGGCTTCGTCGGACAGGTCTGCGGGAAACAAATTCAGTACTTAATCCAACTATGTATGAAATATTTCCTATTTATGATGATCATGAGTTCCTTTACCTGCGGGCTTGCACAATCGTTGGTAGGAACCTGGCAGCAAATGGAAAACAAGACCTGCTTTGAAAGTCAGTTGCCGGAGAGTCAGACCGAAAAGGAGCTCTTGCCTGACATGAGCAGTTCTTCTCAAACGGCGGTGGCCAAGCTGATTCGTTTCGATGCCAAGAACCGCGGAGAAGAAGGCATTTTCTCAAAAGGAAAGAAAAAAGGAAGTAGTATGAATGCCTTCCAATATAAGGTGACTGGAAATGAACTCCTTTTGCTCGATAAGAAATCCGGGATCATGACACAACATTTTGTTATTGACGAACTCAGCGAATCGATGTTGAAGATTCACGATGCGTTGAAAGACTGTGAGTCGAGGACTTTCTCGCGAGTTAAATAGCGGTTCCCGGCGAATTGTGTACCGCAGAAGGCGAAAGGGGTTTCCCGCAGACCTGTCCGACGAAGCCTTAGCGTAGTCGGATCTCGCAGATTTACGCAGAATTATTTGAGGCGGAATAATGTCCCGCCGACGTGCTGCCCCGAATGCATCGATGGTCCGCCTTGGCGAAGGCGGATCGCTGCAGATTTTCGTAGAATTAAAATCAGTGCAACCTAATCTAACTCTAGCGAGCTTATAGAAGAAGTTCTGCGTAAATCTGCGAGATCTGCGGGAGACAAACCGCAATAGCGCTGCGTAAATCTGCGCGATCTGCGGGAGACAAAACCGCAACCACACTGCGTAAATCTGCGCGATCTGCGGGAAACAAATTGGTAACAACTCCGTGTAAATCTGCGAGAGACAAAACGGTAACAACTCTGCGAAAATCTGCGCGATCCGACTACGCTAAGGCTTCGTCGGACAGGTCTGCGGGAAACAAATCCGCATGGAGTTGCCCGGTCTAAATCAATTGCCTACTTTACACAAGATTGATCCTGTGCGTCGAAGGGTAAGGCTACAGCTCTAAAAACTCCGCTTCAAATGAATTTACTTCGCGCACCGGTCGGGTTCCTCGTGTTTCTATGTTTTGGTGTCATCTCCGCTTTAGGTCAGCGATTCGACTTAGGGGCCAAGGTTGCAGGCACCTATAATGGTTCGGTTGGGCAGGGAACCAATCAATTTGTAAGTACCGGTACCTATGGTGCTTCCGTTGGCGCGTTCGGTACTTATTTTGCCTATCCTAAAGTCAGGTTCCGGGTTGAATTATTACTCTCTACAAGAGGGTTCAAATCCCAAACTACATCCTTCGGCGCTACGCCCATTGGCTTCGCAAAGCCCATCTCGCTCGGCCCAACGTCCACGCAGTCTTCGGCGGAGGGAGTAAGTTCCTATTCTTTGAGCAAGCGACTTGCTTACCTGGATGTCCCGGTGGGGGTTGACTATGAAATTATTCCAAACGTCTTTCTTCAAGCTGGCGGAATGGCTTCCTTCTTTATCAGGGAATATAAAAATGAACTCAGCAACACCTATACTGTAAATCAACAGCATCCGGACGACCTGAAATATCACCAACATATCGTGTTGTCCCTCTATGGCGGGGCAAGCTATCATTTCAATTTCGGTCTGAGTGCCGGCGCGCGTGCTACCTGGGGCCTTACGAATACATTTGTGTCCTCCTCGACACACGCGGATAGCCAGATAAAGCCGTATTCGCTGCAGGTTTTTGCGACCTACTCGATTTTTCAATTTTGACAAACTATTAAATTAAATCAAATTAAATATGATCCGATTAAAACTACTCCCCTTCGTGGTCTGTATGGTCGGGGTCTTTATCTTTCATGCCTGTACAAGTAAGAAAGAAGTCCCGCAGCCTGTTGTGGATACCCAGCGCCTTGACCAACTCCGTCAGGAACTAAGAGACTTACAAGTAACCGTATTAGGAAACGCATCGAACTACTCGCAGGATTCGCTTTCCTATAGTCAGCTTCTGGCGCAGATTAATATGCTGCAGGCCCAATACGCCAAGAACGTCACCTATTCTGTAGTGGTCTCAGATTATCAGGACAATTTGCTATCCGGCGTTACCGTGAAAGTCTCGCAAGCCGGTGCTGTGATCAGTCAAACGACGTCGGCGACCGGGGTGGCTACGTTCCCGGGACTCAACGGAGGCATCATCAGTGCAACAGCAGACTTGACCGGCTTTGCCAGATTGGTGTTCAGAGCCGACATCCGGAATACGAATACGGATCAAACATACTCGGCGGCCTCTAGCGTATTGATGCTGCCAACGGGCGGCACTCCCGCCTCCGATGCTAATATGAGCACGCTCAATATTAACCTTTATGCCAACTTTACTACGGTAAATGATACACTTGGTGGACCTGACTATTGGTCGGATTCTAATTTGGCCTTCGCATTGCCGGTAGGCCCGGATGTAAACAACCCCAGCATAAGCTACACGCCTGTGACCGACAAGCCGATTACCGCTTTTCTCAGTGCGAATTTTTTAAATGGAAGTATACCATCGGGATTTACAAATAATTTTATTGGTAGTGGCAATTTTGGAGACATGTATGACCCGGGAAGTGTCCTTACCGTGGCCTATGAAAATGCTACTTATACAGTAGCGGCGGCCGGCCTCAATGGAGTGTATGCATTAAAATTACCAGCCACGAGTTTTGACAATAATACCTACTTTTATTATGACCTGGTGTTTACTGAATTCAGCAACAGCTTTACGGATTATGTACCTGGCGGGAACGGGGTTCATATCAAGCCACCCTTTGACCCTACTTACTCCTCAACCCAAATATTCAGGGTCCTTTCTACCAGTCAAGTCCAATCCGCCCCGGCGGGTAACCTGGACTCACGTAAGGTCTTTTATGCTAATAGTTTGAATTAACCTCTAAACGTCGAATATGAAAACGAACGATAAAAAACTAACCGCCGCATTCATTTTTCATATTCG
>Ga0193718_1000111_pt1 | contig 17863 bp, 26 predicted proteins | sample U2a1metaG_FD_144918 | JGI IMG/M metagenome (GOLD analysis project Ga0193718, IMG submission 144918) | Soil microbial communities from a riparian zone of the East river system, Colorado, United States - U2a1 | ecosystem: Environmental > Terrestrial > Soil > Riparian zone | place: USA: East River... | reverse complement strand
AACGATAACATTCCACGAGTCTTCGTTCCGTAGGTCGTGTGATTCTGTTCTTGTACCACGACTTCCTTGATTGCGCCTTTCTTCGAGTACGTGTTCACCCATAAGACAGCGCCTTTACCTTGTTGCATATGCGGCTTCAATGGGGTCGTGTCGTAGACTGTCGTTGATCGTTTGTAGCCTGGACGATCCTGTTTCCCTGGTATCTTATCAAAGAGATTGAACTCCCCTTTCATACTATGCGGGGTCTTAGACATTTCACTCAATGTCTTTGGGCTAGATTCTTTCTCTTCCTTAGAACGAATCCAAGTTACATCGGCACCATCCGCAGTCTTGAACTTCGCAATGATCATTCCCTTACGGACTGGTTTGATATCCTCGACCTGTTCCTTCGATCCCAATTTGTGAAGATCTGCATCTTCTTTCTTTACGTATACCATGTAGTCACGTTCATGCCTCTTCGTCGGAGGATGAATCATGACTTTAATCATCTGCGGATTAGTTCCTATCTTGGGTAGAATATTTACAATTGTTGCCTTCAATCCAGGACCAAACTTATCGACGTTCCCTGTCTTCAGATTATACAATGTCTGCGGAGTCTTTAACGTTACAATGTCCTTCTCTTCCAGTTCATGGGCCTTGCCACTTGCTGGTCCACACTGAGGACATGGAGCGTTCGGTCCCGATCCCTGACCGCCTGCATGAACGTCGATTGTCTGTAAGAGGTTCATTATGCGTTTTTCTTTCTAGTATTCCCTTCGCCTTTCCACTCTTCTGCTACCGGTTTCCCTGGAGGATCCTTTACTGATTCGCCAGGTATCTTCCCACAGATTGGACACGGTTGTCCTGGTTTCTGATCGGGAGAATCATGTCTGCATGGCATCGTGATCTCTGTCATATGCCCTCCTTAGAATTGTCTAGCTTTGACTTCGACTAGTAACTCTAAACGAATCGATACTGCTGGACTTGTCTGTGATCCTGTGATTACTAAAGTATATCCTGTTCCTACGTCTGGAATGAAAGACGCGTCTCCAAAAACTCCTTGATAGTTTCCACTTGATCCCACTACGTATGCTAACGAGACTCCTATGCACCCTACGACTTGATTGTTGTACTCATCAATCAAAGTAGCCAATAGAGTAGCGGAATTCAGGAACGCACCTGTAATAGAATCCTGCAACCCAAGTATCGTAATGACCTGAGTATTGCCTTGGAAGAAAATTAACTTCAACGGTGTGGCCATTATCGTCATATGAATTCCTTATACAGGCCATTCTAAAATATTAGGAATGTAAGCAAACTGCCCAGAAGCACTACTGTCGGTTACCGCAGAAAGAACATCACCCGATGCTAATCCCGGCATCAAGGCTGTAGTCTGTAAAGTATTCGCATTCAATGACGCCGAGACTATCAGATCTTGTGGTGAACCACCATTGGGCGTAAGCTGCCATTTTACAGTACGCGATCCAATAGAGCCATTCCAAATCAACAATTGCGATATACCGGCAACCGGATTCATGTTCATAGGAAAAGCCCGTTTCCCAGCGGGACACGTGTACACAACATTACTACCCGAGACTAAAGCCAAATTACGTCCACTTACTAAAGGCTCCACCGGATTGAACGTAACAGCGAAACCTGTAACAAGCATACCAGGAGCTGAATAATTAATAGCGAAAGTCTCACCAGCATCCAAGAGCGGATAGTTTATAAACGGATTCGCGATAGCTAAAGCAGTATTCGTCAAATGTGACACAGCTGTTCGGAACTGATAATAAACTCCATTAATTTTAATCTTCAAAATTTGCGTTACAGTTCCTAGACCAATATTTGTTGCCATAAGACAAACGGTGCCCCTTTTGCCTGCAGGGACTGTGTAGATATCTTGATCTCCAGACGCACCAGTAAACCGTATAATAGAATCAATATTAGCCGTACTTAACGGCACTCCCCAGGGATTAAAATATCGTGTAGGAATGCTTCCTATCACAGCATCGAGGATACTGAAGTTACCATTCAGTTCTTGGCCCCATATACTTGCATCTCCCATAATCGTTGGGAGTGTTAGACCTAAGTTCGGTGTTACACTTGCTGGCATTACTGTGCCCCTTTGACTTCATTCATTACGTTATACACAATTGCCCTGGGAGTAGTCTGTACTTTACTTGAAGTCAAAGCAGGTTCTCCCCCAATTGGACTTCCGTAAAGTCCTGTTCCATATAAGCCTGCACCATATCCTTGAACGTACGGTGAGACCTGAATACTGACTTCAGTTAATACATCGTAGACAATGACTGCACCACTATTCTCAATCTTCTCTACTGCGATTTCATTGTCATTGTCAACTTTGTAGATGACTGGATTGATCGGAAATCCGCACCCTCCCCCGTAAGGGAACTGACCATACGGACAATCGCCATATCCTGGCATACATTAATTACTCTTGCGGCGGTACTGGTACTGGTTTCCCTGGTTTACGACTATTTGGTATTGCGTGTGACTGATTACCATTTGTCGGAACTCTTGGTTCGAATCTGTACGTATCCACATTACATACGTAATGTCTCATATCGACGTCGAGTTCTGCTGCAAACCTATTGGCTAACTCATCGAGTTGTTTGACTTCAACCTGCACCGCTGTCTCATGCTCGACTCGTCTTCTTTCTCTGTCCTTCATAATCTTCAACTGAAGTTCTGCAAACTGCCCTCGCATCTTATCTGTAAGAGCAATACCTACATTCTTATTCTGATGTTTGTTCATCTTGTCTCCTTATGGCCAATTAACTTGCGTTCCTGGTAAAATGCCTGATGATCCTGCAACAAATCCTTCGACTGTATTCCTAAGATTCTTCATCATGTTAACGAACGTTGTGAATGCTGCTCCTGTAAACGTTCCCGATTTATTGTTTGAAGGATTTACACTATCAGTGGAAGTCCATGCACCAGTTTGCATATTGATCGATAATAAAACTGTTCCCGGAAAAACTCCTGCATTCAAAATACTTACTTGTGCTGTTCCTTGCCGAATAGTAAATGTTGCTATCTGAGCATTATAATCTACATCTAACAACGTAATACCTGCTTGTGAATCTGTTTCATTAACTGGATTGGGGCCTGTTATCGCAATCCCAATGGGTGTCGTCAAGTTGATCGTCATTTCATTTTCCTTTAAGCGTTGTAGTATGGAATCTTTTTAGTTGTTCCTGCTACGTTGATAATCAAGTATCCATCTACTTGTGCTGGAACGTCTCCGTTTGATCCTGCTGTGGCACTCGTAGCAGTCGTAGCACCTAATCCTACCTGCGATGCTCCTACTGTTGGAGCTGCTGCTGTCAACGTTTCATTCGCTGTCTTCAACAAACCGTTCTGATCAACACTAAACACTGAACTAGAACCCACTTGAGCATCAATACAAAGTAAACTAGTTCCGAGGAAAGCCGTCTTCGTTAGGTTGATGTGCAACGCGGTGAAATCGCCCGTTGCTGTACTAGTCTGATTGACTATAGGTTCAACACTAAGAGCAATTCCCTTTACTGCTCCTGATGCAGGCGAGAAATTCAGGCTGTAATTACTTGAATGACTGCGACTACCACCAATCGCCACCCCATAGGCTGTTCCGCCGGTAGTAGGTCTCCAGTTACCAGTCAACCCCATTGACACAATTGAGCCAGCGTCTGTTCTGTTGGCTTCGGCATCACCTATTGCTATGGTTCCCGCTGCTTGGTTGACAAGCTGTGTATCACCACCGTTTACAACTCCGATGGTGAATGCCAAAGTTGCAGTAGTGTAAAACCGCAGTGTAGGGTTACCATTGCCTTGAATAGCTAAAAGATTACCCGACGCAGTAAAGCCTACACTCGTGCCGTTGAATGTAAGTCCAAATGCACTACCTGTACCTAGCGTTCCAGCAGGAACTGATACTGCCGATGCCCCTGTAGTACCTGTATGAGTGAACGTAAGCGTGCTCAGACCGTTCGTACCGTTACCAATTACATTCTGAATCGTCCACTTATCTATCTGGGATGCTGCACCATCCCAATAACGACCACTGATAGTACAGATAGTACTAGACTGTCCTTGACCGGACGTTGCAGCATTAGCGTTGTCCAACGTAAGCATCCCTGTTGTATTCAATGTCGGAGCAGTTGAGCCGTCTCCGGTCTGAGATGCCGTACCTGCATGAACTTCCGATGTACCTGAAGGATTGTTCAGAGTAATCGTAGTCGTAGTATTTGCCACACACGTAAACGTGCCATTGTTGACGCCGTTCACAAAACCACTAACAACAAACACAATGCCTATAAGAGAACTGGCCACACAATTTGAAAACGTTCCAGTATAAACTGTGTTTCCACCGGCATTGTTGGCCGCTTGTGACAACACGCCAGAACCAATGTCATACAAAAAGGTATTATTAGAAGCATTGCTCTTTGTTACTGTGCCAATTTTTCCTGTGCTACTTGGAGATGTGCCAACCGTAGTTCTGTACACGTCATGGGTCTTCGCACCAGGAGTAAATGCAATACTTATTTTATTTATAGCGCTGTTTGAAAGCGTGGCATTCTGATTGGCAATCGTGGTTTCAGAGCTACCAATGGACGACCCTGTAGCATCTCTTGCCACCACTTTGTATCCCCACGTAGTAGCGCCAGAACCTGTAACAATGGTTACAGTTGGTGCAGACGACGTAGCAAGTTGAGCTACGGTAAACCCGCCTGCCGTTTGGCCGAGCGCCAGACTTCCAGTAGAGTCACCAACAATATTGCCACCAATGGACACTACGCCTGCACCCGCACGACTCAGGCCAGTATCTAGAGAACCGCCAGCGTCCGTACTCGCAACCCAACCAAACGCTATGCCGGGTGCGATAGAAAACGGAAAGGTCTTCGATTGGTCAATAGGTATAGCAACGTTGAACCAACCACCGGATACACCAAACATTGCTCTCGTGGCGTCTACAGTAACACCAGCAGCAGAGGCGTTACCACCGGCCAATGTAATCATTGGCGCACCGGGACTATTCGCTAACCACAATCCCCAAGTAGGATGACCTTGAGCAGCAAAGCCGATTGCCAGCTGCGAAGTAGAACCAGCACTAGATACCGATATACGCGGGAAAGCAGCAGATGCGATTCCACTTGAACCGGATTGCGTAAACGTTAATGTACTTGCGCCATTCGTCCCGTTACCAACAACGTTCTGAACCGTCCACTTATCTTCGGCTGAGAGAGAGCCTGTCCAGTATCTACCAGAGAACGAACGAGTGGGACTAGACTGTGACGTTCCCGAAGTTGCTAATGTAGAGTTCACTGCAGTTGCATTACCAGAAGAATCTACAATATAGTTAGTTGCCTGTGTAACCGATCCTCCAAAGAAAGCCGAAGCCATCGCATCAGTTGTAGCGCCTCCTGTATGAGGCTGAATGTACATACCAGGATAGCCAGACCCTATAGTACCATCCGTCGCATTGAGCACTGCCACGCCATTAACATATGCGGTAAGCAACGGGCCAACAACCGATAGACGGATCTTATCACCACTGTTAACTGTAACTGTTGCAAATCCTGACAGATAATTTGAGTTACCATGATAATACTTTAAAATGGCCAGACGAGCACCAGCACCTAACGGACCATTAAAACCTATGTAGTAGAAGGTATAAGTAGTTGCTGCTGTTCCAATCTGTCCACGAACAACAGGCCCAACAAAATCTGTCACTCCTGTACAAGCATTGACAGTAACTTCAGCCCATTGGTCGTTAGACTGAACTCCGTCTCCCATCCACAACGGAACTGCTACTACAGCCGCTGCGGTAGATTGAGCTAGATTACTAACAGTCTTACCAGTTACAGCTCCACCTGCAGCAGTCCACTTACCACCATCTGATAAAGGATTTTCATCAGCACGAGTAAAGTTATCTGTCTCCAGCTGTGTCTGAACCTGAGAAGTGTAGGGAGCCAATACATTCAAAGAACCAATAATAGCTAAGCCCGGAGCGTAGATTCCTCCTGACGTATTCACTGTTGGTACAGCAGCGTTGTCTCCTACCAAACCGTTGTCTCTCAACGTGAGAGGATTCTGGCTTATGATTTGCCTGCCTATTTCACCAATTTTCCCGGTGGTTGTGGGCGATGTTCCTACGGTTGTTCTATAAACATCATAACGTACGATGCCCATTGCAACCATGGTTGCACTATTAGTGGCTACACCTTGCCCAGTAATCGTGATAAAATTCGAAGCGGTTAAATTAGCGTTTCCTGTAGCAATAGTTACCTCTGCACTAACAAATGCTACTTGTCCATTACCATCTATACCTACTATCTTATAACCCCATGTTGTTGCTCCTGCCGTTCCTCCAGTAGCCAGTATAGGGGCAAACGAAGCAAGAGGACCAACACCTACTTGACATAACCCTAATGAACCTGCCATTACCTGAGCTGAGTTCATCAGTGTAAATGCATTTAGATAGGTTCCTCCACAGAAGTGCATCTGTCCATGATCACAATTTCCGTTCCCTATTGCCCCTGCACCATATTGAGTACTAATCCCCGAACAGCCTTTGAAATTCATACCCCACTCAGGGCCGATCGATATACCCAGAGATGTTGTGGTAGCTAAATTAGCACCAGTAAAAGCAAATATCTGCGTCGATCCATTAAGATTCCAAATCGCACTGGAACCAACGAAATGAACAAAACCTCCCGTCATCGTCATTACAGAATCGACAGCACCCGTGCCGGATATACGAAGTTCTACTGGTACACTACTTCCCGGCGTACCAATACAAACTTGTGCATACGGAGAAGCAACCTGACTATTGGCCGTACCATCAGTGTACGTGTCGTTGACTACATTGACAGGACTAATTATTAAACGAGTGATGCCAGCATATACTGTAACAGTTCCAGTCTCAGCATGCGAAGCCTGAGTACCGTGGCTTGTTGGGTCTGTGAATACAATAGAACCAGCACCACCCGTAGTCAGTTTAACGTTCTGCCCATTTAACCATACTGCGGTAGTCAACCCCGTAAACGTTACATATGATCCTGTTAAGAACGTGCCTCCCCCTGAGATAGTCAAGGTAACAACATTGCCCGCTGTTTCAACAACGTTGGTAATCGTAGAAGTTATCAGAGGGGTCGCAACGGTAGTCTGTAACTGCATGCCTGTTGCAGTCGATACTCCACCCTGAAAATCCGTGCCTAAGAACTGTTGAACAGGAGAACTAGACGTAACTCCTGCCGCTGTAGCTGCTGTTGTGTTCTGAATCGTGAGATCTGTGTTTGCTGCTGTGTCTGTAATCAATACAGACTTCAACTTTATACCACCAGTGAAATCGCCTTGCGTTGCTATGCCGATACCGATTAATGCGGCACTAATACGCGAAATCCCAGTATCATTACTACCGACAGCACTTGTAGTAGATGAAAATGTAATTTTTCCTGCAGACCCAATAGCCAGCTGTGGCGCACTAGCTATCATAGATATTACATTAACGCTACCTGCGTCATAAAGGAAAAACTGATTAGCGCCTGCTAAAGGAGAACCAACTTGTCCAATAGCAAAGCCACCACCGTATACTAATAGACTACTATTGATACCTACCGCCGAGGTTCCAGAAGTTCCTGAATGTGCGATTGTAAGTCTACTAGTACCGTTCGTACCATTACCAACAACATCTTGCATAGTCCAACTATCAACAGCGCTCACTGCACCTGTCCAGTACTGTCCACTAATCGTTAGAATAGGACTTGACTGACTAGTTCCTGAAGTAGCTGCTGTTGTGTTTGCCCAATTCCAAATTACTGCACTAGTTTGGTTGAATGTAGTACTAAATCCAGCATTCGCTAATGTCAGATTGCCTGCTGCATTCTGAAGACTATTCCATGTACTAGCAAAAGACCCAGTACCAAATAATCCAGTGGTAATATCAAACGACGTAAATGCTGTCCCAGCCGGAGCAGACTGGTTTAGTACTGTAGAACTATTTCCCTGAGGGAAATACATTGTGAAAGAATTACCCGTACTCAGATGAGAGAAGTCGAACGAAACCCCCTTGGTAAAGTCTGCCGGACTCACCATCTGGCCCGTCAACATGAACTTGTCTTGGAATTCAACGATGCCTTGATGAGCTAAAATCGAACGTCCTACATACGTGCCACCTGAAGAGTAATCAAAGAGAACCAATCCAGTTGGATTCAGAACTGTGCTCGGAGGCGCTCCAATCGAAATGCCAAAGTACTGATCTACAGCACCGCCTGTTCCTACAAAGTTCTGAACATTAATTCCTGTTACAACTGATACATGACTAGTTGCTCCAACACCTTGATAATCAACATAGGTTGTAACGTTGAGCCCAGTCAATCCTGCTATGTCTACGAATCCAACTATATTTGCAACTGCCGATGTTACATCGATCGCAGGATATGTAGTAAAAATATCTCCTGTGAGTAACATCATCTGTTCTATAACTGGACCATCGAACTCTGAAACTCCTCCTTCGACTAGTAGCGATCGGGAGATCGTACCACCAATGCCTTCAAAACTACGAATACGAAGACCGTAGGCATTTGTCACTGTACCAGTCGCGTTTGCACTAATATCGATACCAGTAAGGTTTGTGACAGTGGCTTGGGCGCCAATAGACATTCCTATAAGCATACCCGTTGCCGAAGTGATAGTAACTGGGGCCGAGCCAAATCCAAGTCCGAGCGTTGAAATAATACCTTCAGCAAGATTAACTGTAGCGGGAGATAGATTACTTGTACTAAGACCAGTTGCAATGCCAAACATGTCTGATCCAGTATCTATACAGTCAATGTTTGCATTCAAGCCCTGAAATGTCGTATTTATCGATAGACCATCAGCATCCCCTTCCCAAGTAAAATTAGCACTCCCCCCAAACGCTCCTGCTCCATCGTTGAACTGAATACTATTCGGTGGTCCACCAACGAAAGATGATAACGGAATCTCAGCGATTGGAATCTTGCCTGAACCATCCAGAGACGGATAGCCGTCAGGTTGATCCTTATCTGCAAGGATCTCAACTTGGGCATCTACTAAATCCCAGTCAGTGTTGGTCTGAACTCCCCAAATCGTCTGGTTGCCTAGATCCGGTTTGGTTAGACCTAATCTTGTTGTTGGGTTCGGCATATGTCCTTACTCTTACTTAACTCCTAGAACTCATGTGCGACTGATTCAACAAAACTCTTTGCGTCTTCCAATGTTTCAAACTCATTCCACGGAGATTGTTCTTCTACTACTTTATGCTCGCCTGTGTTTTCACTATACGTCTCGATAACGATTTTTACATTGAATTTCATTCTTATATACCTTAGACCTTAAATCTTGACTATATCGATAACAAGTTCAGATCGTTCTACGCCTACAGCTTTAGCAAGTGCTCTAATTCCACCTTCACTAAGATCGCTACCACTTAAACCAACAACTAAATGGTCTGATACATAGGCTGTCTTCGTGCTTGTGTCGTAGACTCCATGCGCATAAATTGATCCTGCTTCCTCACCAATCTTCAATTTCTGTGTAGCTTCCGAGAACGAATCAAACTCTTCTGTCTTTACATCGAAGTATCGTGAGTATACAGCTACAAAGCGTTTCATACTAACTCCTAATACCACTTGAAATTTCTAATCCACTTCATCATCTGTTCGATTTCGTACGGACCATACCGTACTAGCCTATATACGAAATCAATCGTCAAGATGATTACTAGGACTTTCATATGATCCGTGTCGGTGGGACTCCTAGTCCCTTCAGAATACAATTAAGGCACACAAAGTAGTTTCCTACAACATAGTCGGCAACCGGTTGTGTGATTTCAACTTTCATCGCGTTACTAGCTGTTTTGTGACATATACTACATTCTTCTTTTTCTTTTAAGACTTCCATCACTGTCTCTTTCCTATTGCAGCGTTGACTAGATCTATGTCTGCGCCTGGGTCTTTGCCGTCGGTACCTTTCTTCAGATACGGACTCGAGTCAGAGAGTTTGTAGTTTCCCGCTGCTTGATCCGTAAAGCCTACACCTGTCCATGATCCGATGGTGAAGTTTCCTGCAGGCCAGGGTATCTTACCACCATAACCTGCATTCATAATAACATTCCCGGTAAAACTAGACGTTCCCTTCCAACAGTTCACTTTATCTACTGGAGTTAACGCTCCGGATACGCAATTGGTTGTTCCTCCACCTAACGAATACATTCCACTCACACCAGTTGGCATGATCGAGTTCGTTACGTTGATATTGAACATTTGCTTTGTGGCCGTAAGCGGTGGTGCACTCATTCCTAACATTATCTGGGATGGCCATTGCAACGGAGGTTTTGTCTGCATCCATCCATCATTGATAATCGTAAGATGGTCTTCCTTCACGTCATGCAATACAAATCCTGCTGGCGATAATCCCGATCCTAATTGATTCATTACTGCACCACAACCAAAACATGTCTTGTACTGCAAGTGATCGAATACAATATCGTGAGACGACCAACGTGCAGATTCTAACGCCCAACTCCCATCATCGCTTGATCCATAACTAAATTGCTGTGCCTGATCTGCATAGCTAACGTAATTGTATCTAAGCGTAATGTCATTGACTGAACACTTCGAACACAGAGTACCTTGCGGCTTTGGAGTCAATAGAATTGACGAACCTACTTGCGAGAATCCTCCCCATACATTCTGTAACCGATTACCTTCAAGCAGAACACGTAAACAATTCTTACACTCGAAATGGTTCTTTACTATCCACGAATGACTACGAATCGGAATGTAACTAGGATCTTGTGGATTCCATAACATCGGTTTGAAAAAATCGTTGTACATAACCGTAATATCTTCCGGTGGCCCAAATGAAGCACCACCACCAAAGAGAATGTTCTCACCAGAAGATTCTAGGTAATTGTTCACGATCTTATACGTGCCCGCTAAATTTGTATTTCCTACACCTCCCACAATCGCCTGGGCATCGGTGCACGATCCTACTTGTGCTAAACAATGAAAGTCTGAGAAATAACTATTGATCACTGCAAACATGACCGTGTCTGCCAGAAATACTCCTCTGACTGTTTCATCAATTGCCGTTCCGTGAATCCAATCTCTATCGAGGATTAGTCTATTTCCTTTTCCAGGAGCAAACATAGTGTTTACAGTTCCTGGTCCTGTACGTCCAATCTCAAACCCGATCAGCCTTACTCCGATACCACCTGTGATCTGTTGGCCTGCCTTCACCAATATCTGTGGCATCAGCCTTTGTGCTCCACCTCCCGGTTGTCTATACGGTGGTCTTCCTGGTAGAGAGACTATTCCTGCATACGCAGGCGATATCCTTGTGTCTTCGTCCGGGAGTAAGATAAGGTCTGCTGCTGCAATCACTATCCATCCATCTGTACAATTGGGCAGTTTCAGATTCCCCGTGTACGAGTTCTGTGGATCGACTAGAAACTTGTCTCCACACACTGCACCATTCAACAAATCCTGAAGATTGTCTGTTGCCTTTACTAACTTAGGCGTGTTTGGGGTCGGAGTTGCCGACATCTTGGTATAGAAACATTTCCCTGGTAGACTAGCCGGTCCGTCCATATTGCCATTCGGGTACTGTACTACGTTTCCTGGTCCGCAATACGGGTTCGTGTTCCCTACAATCGGGACGGGCCTGACATTGATAATCATGTCAGCAGCACCACCTTTGCCTTGCTTATTCGCCCATGAAACTAACGCATCGAAATCCCCTGGGTTCGAATATACGTGTAATGGATTTGGCGTTCCTCCTTGCACCTTACCGTCTCCGAAATCCCATGCCCAGACTACTGCGTCTGGGAACGATGTCGAGAACTGTACACTCAGTGGGGCTTCTCCGTTTTGCGGAGTCGCAGTCAACTGTGCACACACCGTCCCTATCAACATAAACAACACAAAGAATAATACAAATAGTTTCAAGTTAATCCTCCAACAACTTCTTGATGATCTCTTGTACTTTATCTTTGTCATCTTCTTTCAACGTTGTCGATGTAGCCATAGCCAATGCAACGATAGCTGCAACGTTGGCCTTGTGTTGTCCGTCACGTTTGTGACTATCGTCTTCCAACTGTTTTTCAAATGCGAGACGATCCGCTTCCAGTTTCGTTTCAAACTTTCTTATGCGGCTCACGAAGTCACGATAGCCTAACCCGGCTAACGTACCGACTATGGCCATTGATCCTGCTGCAACATTCTTCCACGTAGGTGACTCTCCTGTCATCGTTGTTTGGTAGTATGCTAAAGCACTCAATATCATCCCTACAAACAACAAGTTCGGTGCGATGAGTCTTACAGCTATTAACAAGAAACCTACTTCATGTTTCATGTTGTCCACCGAATGTCTGACATTGCTGACATAACGTTGCACACTAAAACCATCCACCGAATGCGTAATTCATAAACATAAACAAGCACAGCAGAACCATGACCCAATATACTATTGTAGCCCATGGCTCACCAATTCCTAAAGCTGGTAGCAACAGTTTCGTAATCTTGAACAGAATCGCGATGACTGCGACTGTGAAAACAAATCCGATAAACGCCCAGATTATCCCTTCATGGCCGAAGAAACCTATTCCACGTCCGTGTTGAAACACCATCATCGCCAACGTATGCATACTATCCTCCTGAATTTTTTACTGTGACTTCTTTCTTTCGCCAAGCCTTTGCACGCCTTCCCCAATTGCCTACATCGTCCTTACAAATCCACGCGTCACAATTCTTACAGTATGTAGATTCCTTTGCTGTGAGATCATTGTCTAACAGCAAGCACACATCACAAACGTGTAACTCGTAAATTGGCTCGGGCATTTACCTTACTTCCTAAATGATTCCTTTGGTGCTGGACACGTTGTTCCTGAGTACGGATGTCCTTCATACATATAGCTGCACGATCGTTGCATAGTTACGAATGCAACTGGGACCGCAATTGCTGCGCCTATGACTGCTCCTGAGATGACTGGATGTCTTCTGATTGTTGCACATCCTGTACATAACAACTCAGTGAGTAGAATCAACATCATTAGTCGTTGCACGTCTAGCTCCTTCTCCGTATTCCCTTAACAACTTTTCTAAAGCCTCAAACCAATGCACCTGCTTCTTTGTTACCTGAACGCTGAAGTCCGGTTTTCCTTGTTCACACAACGTTATGTAGAGAAACAGTTTCTTGTTTTTCCCTACGCCCTCAGTCTTGGTTTCTAGTTTCACGTACCATGGAAGTATTGGTGCTCCCTTCCACTCTGTGTGCAATCCAATCTCTACATCACCTATTTGTTCTGCGAGTTTCTCAACGGCCTCTTCATTGCTAATGACTTTGTTATCACGAAGCGTAATCACCTGCGAGACATCCAACATAGTTGCCTCAGGGAGTCGTTCCGATTCAACTAGTTCCTTATCAAGTTCCAACGGAAGCTTATCCTCAGGCTTATCCTTAAACGTATTCACATAGCCTGGTACTCCGAATGGCTCCATCGGTCTCTTATCGACCTCTGCCCTAACTAATTCTTTGCTCGGCCCCATTGCAACCATGTAGTAGCTAAACATCCTCCCCGATTCCTGGGATAAGGCGAATAGCTCTTTCTGATTCGCTTGCACAAAGAATGTCTTCCACATCAGAGCGATGTACCGCCCTATCATCTGCATTCTTTCTGTAAACGTAAATCCTACAACCAATGTCTTCACTGGTTTATCCGGTTGCTGAGTTGTCCATTTGTCCTGAGCCGATTCTCCTGTCCATTCTCCATGAACATCGTTTACTTCATTCTTGTTCTTGTCTTCATTTTCAGTCATATACATATTCTCCTAGTTTTACTTACTTCAACGTGATTTCGAATCCTACTGCTGCATTGCTCGTAATCTCAACTGGCGTCGATAAGACGAGTTGATAGCCGTTGTCTGGTGTTACCTTCATGATGAGTTGGGCTGTGCCTGGTTTCACTGCCGAAAGATTTACATTGACTCCTGCCTGAGTCGCTGTCAGAAGGGTCGGGTCTGACGATGTCCATTCCGTGTTGGTCTGAGTCAGATCAATTACGTTCCCTAACGCGTCGTGTGCGCAAGCCTCACCAGTTAATACTTGTCCTTCAGAAATATTCAATACTAAGAAGTCTATGGGTATGATATTACCGAGAATGTCTTTAAACGTAACTACGATTGACGAGAACTGACGGTTCAGAATATTCAGGATGTTCTGAACCTGTGCCGATGTCGTGGCTCCCTGAACGGCTAGATCATTAATCTTGTGTGAGACGTGATTCAGTTTTGAATCGACGTGATTCAACTTTGCCGATTGTGACTTACAACATAACAGATTTTCTGCCTGTGATGCCGCAAGCCTAGTCATTGCAGTCGCAAGCCTATTCAAACTCTCAATCAATGCCATGTTATCCTCTTTAAATCTGGGAGCCGATATTCCGGCTCCCATGCTCAGAGTACTTCGGACTTCAGCCTACCTACTGCTCTGCGATTGCAAAGCCTGATGCTGCGCCTGGGACAACGTCAATCGGGTCACTCGTTCCCGACAACGTTGCTCCTGAAGATGCAACAGTCGAAGTGATCGAAAGATGCGCACCTGTTACTAGACTTGGCGGACTAGCCGGTGCAACCTTTGCCGTCAGGCCGGATGGATCTGTCGTGTCTTCTGTAACTGTGACTGCCGGATTGTCTGATGCCCATGCGGGATGGCTCGCGTCATCCGGCAACTTGGCCGGTCCGAGACCCATTGCATCTACCGGCTTAGCCGTTGCTACAGCCGTTCCGTCATCCTTCAATTCGAAAGTAACGGCCATCTTTGCTGCCTTTTTCTCTGACATGCTTTTTCTCCTATCAACTTTTGGTTGTGTGTGTTTTTGTTTCGTCATAAAATCTCCTTATGACAGCGGAAAACTATTTTACTTCATTCACTTCTCATCAAACTCGCCGTTCAGATATCGTTCTAAGACTGCCTCAGTCATTCCGTGTACCGACTCTCCTTCTATTGGCATCGGTCCTTGTTGCATTGTCTTTTCTACTGACATGTCTTCCGGTATCCTGAAGATTAGATCTGGTCGTTCCTTTTTCCCTTCATCCAATTCTTCCTGGGTCATGAGACACGTTACTTGTTTAAACGGTTGCATACTCGGAGGCGTTTCGATTATGACTATCATCTTGTCGGCATCTGTGAACTCTACATCGAGAATCATCTCACTAGTAGGTCCAACAATAGTCCGAGAGCGATAATCAAGCTCGCGCCTACGATTACCCATTTCAAATCCACCTCACCCTGATCTATTGTCTTTGGTTCTGCTTGCTCCTAAGATCTCTGATCTCCGCCTTCAATTCCCTGACTTCTATCTGTAAGTTAACGATTTCCTGTTCTTCATTTTCAATGTCCCTGATATGACTATTAATCAAAGTACTCAAAAGTCTAACTTCCTTCTTTGCTTTCTCCAACCATGGAAAGTCTCCTGTTTCGAGTTCCATGTAACTTAAAATATTCTGTAAGTTTCCCTGAATCCTATGCGCCAACTTTCCCGAGATTACCATGCCTGGTCTCCGATCGACTAACAAATGGACCATACATGTTCATACTTTGTGTCTCTGTTCAATTTGCATCAACAACAAATCATATTCCAACTCATTCGTCTTCCGCCACTCTTGCAAACCATCTCGTCGTTGCAAGTGTACAATCTTCATTTCTTTTATCTTTATACCTTTACACAAAGATCCTGGAGGACTACCACAAAACTCACACTTAATTAACTTTACGGCGAGTTCGCTCCACTTGTTCATACTGCCCTTCGGTTACACCTAGTTCCTCTTCCAGAGAGTTGTGCACTTCGGTAATGACTAACAGATTCTCTGTATCGAGTCTATCACCGTATTTCTTTAACATGATGTCCACGAGTTCACGTTTCTTTTCTTCGTCGTAACCAACCTCTCTGCAGTACGTATCTAGTACGGCCTTGTTATACGTATTCATAACGTATTCATCTGTCAGACCTTAAACCATTAACTCTCTTGGCGTGTTTCCTCATCAAGGCCGCATACTCTTCTGCATGGTCTTTGCGCCATTCCTGTAACTCTCTGCGTCTTGAAATATGTACTGCACGCATGTCCTCTTTGTCAGCATTTACACACTTCTTACCTGGTCCCTTACAGCACGCAGGGCAAGTTGTGACTTCTATCGCTGCCTTTGCATAGCGCCACATTGCCATACTAAATATACCTATGACCCATCTGGGACTTATACCTCACCGCAAAGAAGTACTCAGCTGGACCCATTAGTCACGGCCACTTGTTGGGAGTACTAACTGCTCCACCAATACTTTTAGCGATAACGTCTTCTTCAGTTGGGGCCGGCTCTTCCAGCATCCTCAGAACGTTATTCAACATATCGATCTCGTACGCGAGTTTGTTCTGTTCCGCTTTCTTCTGACGAATGACTTCACCGATGTCTCTCATGACGGTTTCCTATTTGGATCAGAATATACATACTCTTCTAGGTCTGCTAGACGAGTTTCCAATTCAACAATACGATTCATACATTCTGTTAAATTAAACTCATATGCTTTTGCAATTCTCGCTCTGCTCTCATCGGCCTTGCGCCGATTCAACCCTTGCGATTTGTTACTGTCGTTCACGATGGCTCATTCCCTTTGTTCATGTCCCTGGTAGTAATCTCAGCTGCCTCTGCCAGAGAATCCACTTTCGTTATCTCTAATGGCTTAGCCATTTCCTCAATCTCTTCCTTAACGAAAGCGTGTGATCTCATGAAGTTCTGTTTGTCCTTATCCGATACAGATGGTTTGCCAACTCCGCCTTTACGTGTTATCCATTCTCGGATATCTTCCGGACAATCCGGATTGTTCTCAAGCCACTTCTTTAATTCTTCTTCGAAGTTTGTAACCATATACTTATTCTCCTCCACGTTAGCGTAATTGACGTAGTTGACTAATCCGTTTACTGGTTCTGCTGGCCTTGTTCCATGCCAGTGTGCACACGGTTCGGATAGCAACTTCCCTTCCGTAGGGCACCAATAGCCTTTGTTATTGTCATTGTCTTCCGTCATTGAGCATCGAAGTACTTCAACATTTCTGGGAATAGATCCGCTTCACGTTCGCCTTTGTTGAATCTATCCGAAAACTCGATATGCTTTTCTATTAGCTCTAGTCTCTTTCCTACTCTTACTCTATAGAAAGCCTGGAGAAACGGAGCATCCCATACAGGGACTTCAATCGTTGTCGTATGATAATCGCCTGGTATTCTACGTTGACTCCATCTCTTACGTATATCAGTCGCCTTCTCTTTAGTAATCGTACTAGGCGTATTATCCGTACTAGACGACGTGTTTTCCGTTGGACTTTCCATTGGTCTTATCCTTACTACTTTCTTTTGGCTTTGCTTCCTTAACTACGCCTTCCTCACTTAACGGTGGTAACGGTTTCTTGAATATCCTTGCGTGTTCCGTAAGATGCTCTGCCAATAGATACGCCGTAGGACTCACGACATTCTGTGGTTGTGAGCCAAATGCTGGTTGCTGGCCTGGTTGTAGACTCATTCCTGCCGTAAAGCCTGTTAACGCTCCCGCTGCGCCTATACTTCCTGATAACTGCGCCAACGTTGCCATATCCCACATCTCATGTGGATTCCTTGGGTCAATGCCATTTACTCTCATCCATTCCTGCACTAAGCGTACTTTCAATCCCGTTATCTTTCCTAACATATGCATATACGTTCTAAAGCGATGCACGTTCGGTTTTGACGTTGGGGCTTCATCTAAAAACGGTTCTCCACCAAATACTTGATGAACTTTTTCCTGTAACTTTGTGTACTGTAACATTTCCTGGATT
>Ga0193718_1000110_pt1 | contig 17865 bp, 11 predicted proteins | sample U2a1metaG_FD_144918 | JGI IMG/M metagenome (GOLD analysis project Ga0193718, IMG submission 144918) | Soil microbial communities from a riparian zone of the East river system, Colorado, United States - U2a1 | ecosystem: Environmental > Terrestrial > Soil > Riparian zone | place: USA: East River... | reverse complement strand
CGATTTCCATTCACCTTTCCGTGTGTTCCCGGGCAACCGGCCAACCAACTCTATCTTATTTAAGAAGGTAACACCACGGACATTGGGTTCCCTCATCGCCCTGTACGAGCACAAGATTTTTGTACAAGGGATTATTTGGAACATCTTCAGCTTTGATCAATGGGGTGTGGAACTAGGTAAAGTTCTCGCCAAAAAAATATTACCCGAACTGGTCTCGCCCGAGCCCAGTACCCTTCACGATTCGTCTACCAATGGCCTGATCGCCTATTTCAAACGATTGAAGCAGCCTTAATTGTCGTATTCTTGCAAAGTGCATTTCAACCGTTATTTTTGATACTTGTTAACTTTTCATGGACAATAAAATTTCGAAGATTGCTGTGTTCACGTCCGGTGGAGATGCCCCCGGTATGAACGCCGCGCTGCGTGCCGTTGTTCGCGCTGCGATCTATTACAAGAAGGAAGTCTATGGGATCATGCGTGGTTATGAAGGCATGATTGACGGTGACATTGTAAAGCTGGGGGCGCGATCGGTGGGAAACATTCTGCAACGCGGAGGCACCATCTTAAAGACAGCCCGCAGCGAAGCCTTCAGGACCAAAGATGGACGGGAAAAAGCCTTTCAAAATCTGAAGAAGACCGGCATCGACGGATTGGTAGCCATCGGCGGGGATGGTTCATTCACTGGCCTTCATAAATTCAATGAGGAGTACAAGATCCCCGCAATTTGTATCCCGGGCACGATCGACAATGATTTGGCCTGCACGGATTTCACCATCGGCTTTGATACTGCTACCAACACCGCTGTTGAAGCGATTGACAAGATCAGGGATACCGCTCTTTCCCATAACCGTCTCTTTTTTATTGAGGTCATGGGAAGGAACGCCGGGCATATTGCCATCAACTGCGGTATTTCAGGCGGCGCCGTAGCAACGATTATTCCCGAAGAGTCGATGACCATCGAAGAATTATTCGACCAGCTTGACAAAGGTGAAAAAACGTCGAGCTTGGTGGTGGTGGCGGAAGGAAGTAAGTTAGGCGGAGCCCTGGAATTGGCCAGGAAATTTTCCGAGCGCAATAATTATTTCGATATCAAGGTGACGATTCTGGGGCACTTGCAGCGTGGTGGAGCGCCCACCTACTTTGACCGCGTACTGGCCAGCAAAATGGGCGTTGCAGCAGTGGAAGGGTTGTTGAAAGATCAGAACGATGTGATGGTCGGTATTCGCGACAATCAAATTGTTTTTAATCCCTACCACGCGATCGCCGCCCAACACCATAAGATTGACAGCGAATTAATCCGTATTGCAAAAATTCTGTCTATTTAACCACCCATCATTAAACCCATGAGAGAGCTAACCATCGGGATCGACATCGGAGGAACCAACACGAAATTCGGCATTGTTGATCGTGATGGAAACGTACATCATCAGGGCAGTATCGCGACCACGGACTACGAAGAATTCAGCGACTATTTTGATGCCATGGCCGATGCGTTGAGGGAAGGGATCCATTTCCTGTCGAAGGATTCGAAGGTGATCGGGATCGGTATTGGCGCCGCCAATGGAAATTACTATACGGGTACGATCGAACGTGCTACGAACCTCAAGTGGAAGGGCATCTTACCGCTTGCCCGGATGTTTAAAGATGAGTTTGGCGTTCCCTGCATCCTTACCAACGACGCAAATGCTGCCGCCGTCGGTGAGATGATTTATGGCAATGCCAAAAAAATGAAAGATTTTGTGGTCATCACACTGGGTACGGGATTGGGCAGTGGATTTGTCTGCAATGGAATGTTATTGAATGGACTCCACGGTATCGCCGGCGAACGGGGCCACACTTCGGTCAATCCAACGGGGCGTTTCTGTAATTGCGGTAAACGAGGGTGCCTGGAAACCTATGTTTCGGCAACCGGTATCCGCCGCACGGTCTACAAACTCCTGGCCGACCATTTGGAGCCCAGCGAATTGCGAGGGATCAGTTTTGATAATTTGAATACAAAGATGATCACGGAAGCCGCCCACCGCGGCGATATCGTGGCGAAGGCCGCATTTGAATATACCGGGCGCATCCTGGGAATGAAGTTGGCCGATACGGTCGTCCATACCGATCCGGAAGCGATCTTTTTGTTCGGGGGCCTGTCTATGGCCGGCGACCTCATTTTCAAACCTACGATCCGGCACATGGAAGAAAATCTTATGCCCCTGTTCCGCGGAAAAGTGAAAGTCCTTCCTTCTGCACTACAAAACCAGGCCGCCCCGATTTTGGGGGCGAGTAGTCTGGTGTGGGATTCGTTGGATAAGTTGCAGGAGGTTAAAGTTAGTTCTTAGTGATTTGGTACTTGGCGCTTATTGGAGGGATTAGGGATAACAAATCCATGAAGTGAGTTTAATGAAAATATATATTTGTGACTACGGAAGAGAAATTCCTGTTTCCTGAATGCGTGATTTCAGATTTGCATAGGCCAACGTTGTTATTAACCTTTTCCTGGCAAGCTTCAGCGCTCCGCCATCGTTTGACAGGAATACAATATCCTCAAAAAACAGTTTCTCCATGGCTTTCGCCTTTTGACTCTGAAGAACAGCATCAGCCTCCCCAAGATTTTCGTCTTTCATTCCGGTGACAAGCTTCTTCTCATTAAGCCCTACTGTTATTGGACAATCACAAACAACTGAATGGTCACGATACACTCGACTGATAATCCTCCGTCGCCTTTTGTCATTTCTTTTGTGCAGAAACTCGTGTCGGACTTCTCCAGGGATCCAAATCCGGCCATAGGTAAGCGATAAAAATTGGATCACCTTACCAAAAGAAAATTGGTCGGAAGTATAGAGATTGTCGAAAATATAGACTAGAACGTCATTATCAATAACCAATATTTTACCACTTCTACTTTTTACCATTGTCAAACGCAGCCACAATGAAAATGATGAGAGCCATGATCACCAATAGCACACTAAAATCTGCGCTAACAGGTTGCTTCTGATTTTGCAAATCCGTTACGATATTTTGAACTGTATTCAGAAAGTCTCCAGGCTTACGCTTATCATAGAAATGACCGAAAATACCTGGAGGGAGCTTAATTGATTTCTTTGCCTGAGTTGGGGCAATAGAATAAATTCGCGACTTATTTTTTAACAGGTATTTAAGCTCAGTAAGGGTGCTTTCGTCAAGCGTGGACTTGTCGTGGATCAACAGAATTGCGGTCTTTGATGCCTTCAGATTCTTGTACACGTTTTCATCATTTCGTCCAAAGTGTTTGGGAACGATAAAAACCTGATTTGCCTGAGCCTGTGCCAGTGCTTGCAACTTTATTGCAATATCTGCAGATGTGTAGTCGCCTTCTGGGTATAAAATTGAAATCATAATGGACAAAGATAAGGACATTGTGATATTCTGGTTGTCTGGTTTTCCTGGTCATTCCGAATTATGACCTTGTTTTGCCGAAACCCAGGTATGTTGCCCACAAACGAACCTCTTGTAGCGGGTAAATTAGAATTCTGAACCTGAAACCGATCACTCCACCCTAATCCCAAGATTAACCCCTAATAAATTAAAGTGCTCCATCCATTCCTTATTGGAACCGGACTCGCTTGCTTTTTTTTCTTTGTTCTCCATGGAGATCTCAAAATAGAGATTCTGGCTATTGTGAAGGTTGGGCTCGATACTAAACTTATTGAGCAAGGGAAACAGTCGGTTCAACCGCTGAATGCGGCGAACATTTTCACGTTCGCTGCTGATCCTCCGGATCTCCCGCAGAATACTTTCGCCCGCCAGGCGCGCAATTTTTCCAATATCCTCGATCTTCAGATTCCACCGTTCCAGTTCGCCTGAAATCCGCTCAAGTTCCTTTATATTGATCTTCTCGGACTGGAAGCAATCAATCAGATCGGCATTCAGAATATACTCAAAGGTCGTGCGATAGGCGTTCGGGATAGGGATATCATTATTCGCCAGGGCATTGACAAGGGAATAATCCCGGTTGTACGTTCTCCGCAGCGATTCTTCCAACTCTTGTAAACTCTCCTGCGCAATCTGGTCCAGGATCTTCCGCTTTTCATCCTGGAAGAGTTGCCATATGGTGTATTTATCCGGGCCAAAATAAGTCTGCATTAACCCGATCACATCACCCAGCCGGCCTTCATTGAAGGCATTGACCATTCGAAACTGCATGCCGGCAAATTTATCGGGATCCATGTCGAGTGATATGTTACCAATGATATTGTGTACTCCGATGCAGACCACGGCAAAGGCAAATTTCTTTTCCGAGCGCGTGACCAGCGACTTGACTTTGGTAATTCCCAGGGCCAGCTTTTGTTCCCCGGCTTCCTTTTTAATGAAGAATTCATTGGCGGTACTGTAATTATAGATCGTCAACGATTCAGGTTCATCTTCATACAACGACGAGACCGCGAAGTGCATGCCCACCCGCTGAAGATTTGTGCGCGATGGAATAACATATTTCCGGTAGACCTGGGCCGCATTCTCGTGGGCCGGCACATTACTGAGCGCCTGCTCCAGCAGCTTCATAAATTCCATTTCAAGATCCACCTTGCCGGTTTGATTGGCTAATTGGATAACCCGGCAAGCGTACTGCAGGACCTGGGTGGTCTCAATGCCAGACACTTCGTCAAAGAACCAGCCGCAACTGGTATACATGAGCATCGCGTGGCGCTGCATCTCCATGATGCGCAATATGGTGTTTTGATTCACCCCTTCCAGCGCATACGTTTCCAGGAATTGCTGAACGTTTTCATCGCTCCGTTTGAGTACGATATGAATGTATTCATTTCTTGCTTTCCAGGGATCGATGAGTATCCTCCCTCCTTCTTGTTCGAAAATCACACCGACCTTTTCCCGGAGCCAATCCAGCGCATCCCGGACCGGTTTTCTCCATTTTTGATTCCATCCGGGATGACCACCGGAATTACAGCCGCAATCGGACCGCCATCGCTCCACTCCATGCACACAACTCCACGAACTGTTCTCAATGATCTGAGCTTCATCGGTCACCGGAAAAAGCGAAAGAAATTGAGCATAATTGGTCAGATTGGCCTGGTTGTCCTTTTCAATCCGATCAAGGCAGAACGCGAGTGCCATGTCGCCATGCTTGTGATGATGGCCATACGTTTCTCCATCGGTAGCGACGTGAACTAATTGAGGCCCTTCATCATTTTCATTAAATGAATCCAGCAAACTGTCGGCAAAGCCCTTTCCATCGTTCAACAACCCATTGAAGGCAATAGACTGGGAGACATCGCCATTGTAAAAGAACAGGACAATTTTCTTTCCGGATGGAAGGCGACAGGTATAGGCCTTCCGCGTGTCCACGGTCTTATCATTGACATCCTCCCACGCAGCATTTTCGTTCTTCCGGATGGACTTTGCCTGGCGAGGAGCAAGAATCGTGAATTGAATATTATTTTCAGCCAGGATCTCCAGCGTTTCATAGTCAACCGCCGTTTCAGCCAACCACATTCCGTCGGGTTTGCGCTTGAATCGCGATTCAAAATCAGCAATACCCCACACTACCTGAGTCTCCTTGTCTTTACGATTGGCCAGGGGCATAATCATATGATTATAAACCTGTGCCAGGGCAGACCCATGGCCGCCAAAGTAGCCGATACTCTCCTTATCGGCCTCCAGGATGGCCTGGTACGTTTCCTTTGCGTTGATCTCCATCCACGACAGCAAAGTAGGCCCAAAGTTGAAACTGATTTTAGAATAGTTGTTTATGATATTCTTAATAACACGGTTGGCATCCAGGATCCTCGATGCCGCATTCGGAGCATAGCATTCGGCCGTTATGCGCTCATTCCAATCATGGTACGGGTGTGCCGAATCCTGGACTTCGATTACCTCCAGCCAGGCATTCTCCCGCGGGGGTTGGTAAAAGTGACCGTGTATACAAATGTATTTTTTACCAAGGATTGCCATGATTCATTCTAATTTTGTCATTAGTCATTGGTCATTAGTTATTAGTAGGTGGGGTTTCATTGAAGACGGCAAACCACCAATAACTAATAACCAATGACCAGGTTATTCATTAGCCTAATTACGTTGTACCTACTTTATGAGTATTCCTACTCAATTTCAAACTCAGCCATTTCTTCATGCAACTTCAGGATGGATATTCCCAGGGGAGGCAAGGTTAAGGAGACAGAATAGTCTTTACCGTGATATTTGACCGGTGATGTATAAAGAAGACCCTGATTGATCACTCCGCTGCCGGCATACGCTGAATTATCGGAGTTGAATATTTCCGTCCACGTGCCCCTGAACGGCACACCGATGCGGTAGTGGGCTCGCGCTTCCGGGGTGAAATTACATACCACGATAAGCGACGCTGCAGGGTTTTCCGATTTTCGCATAAAGATCATCACGCTGTTTTCCCGGTCGGCATAGTCCACCCACTCAAAACCGCGCTGGTCAAAAGGAAATTGATATAGACTGGGCTCCGATTTGTACAGGGCATTCAATGCTTTAAACAGGGTTTGAACGCCACGGTGAAAATCATGTTGAGTCAAATGCCAGTCGAGGCTGCCGTCATGGTTCCATTCGGCGGATTGACCGAATTCACCACCCATAAATACCAATTTGGTTCCGGGATGCGTATACATGTAGCTGAATAACAAGCGAAGGTTGGCAAACTTCCTCCATTCATCCCCGGGCATTCTTCCCAAAAGGGAGCCTTTCCCATGTACTACTTCATCGTGTGAAAGCGGCAGCATAAAGTTTTCCGTAAACACATACATCATGCTGAAGGTGATATCATTTTGATGATACTTGCGATGAACCGAATCCTTTTGAAAATAATGAAGGGTATCGTGCATCCATCCCATCATCCATTTTTGGCCAAAGCCCAATCCTCCCAGGTACGTTGGCTTGGAAACTCCCGGCCACGCCGTTGATTCTTCGGCAATGGTGATCGTGTCTGGAAAACCGCCATAGACTACTTCGTTAAATTCCTTTAGAAAATTGATCGCCTCGATATTTTCATTCCCACCATATTCATTGGGTATCCATTCCCCCGCTTTCCTAGAATAATCCAGATACAACATGGACGCAACGGCATCGACCCTCAGGCCATCGATATGATAGCGTTCCAGCCAGAATAAAGCATTGCTGATGAGGAAGGAACGAACTTCCGGCCTTCCATAATTATAAATATAACTGCTCCAGTCGGGGTGGAAGCCCTTGCGGGGATCGGCGTGCTCGTACAGGTGGGTCCCGTCAAATTTATAAAGACCATGAACATCCCCCGGGAAGTGCGACGGTACCCAGTCCAGGATCACACCAATGTCTTCCTTGTGGAAGGCATCCACCAATTCCATGAATTCCTCCGGGGTCCCGAAGCGACTGGTGGGGGCAAAATAGCCTGTCAGCTGGTAGCCCCATGAACCAAAGAACGGATGCTCCATGATGGGCAGGAATTCAACATGGGTGAATCCCAATTGTTTAACATAATCGACGAGTTCGATAGCCATCTCTTTATAACTCAAAGAGCGGTTGCCATCCTCGAGCTTTCGTCGCCAACTTCCAACGTGCACTTCGTAAACCGAATACGGCCTCGTTTTTCCCGTGCGTTTTTTCCGATCGCTCAACCAGCCCTGGTCTTTCCATGAATAATCGGTTTCCCATACAATGGAAGCGGTCTGCGGTGCGATCTCAGCATAAAACCCAAACGGGTCCGCCTTCTCCAGGTACTCACCGGAATTGGCCTGGATGGCATACTTATAGGCCTCTCCTTTCCCGATCCCCGGAAAGAATCCTTCCCATATCCCCGACTCATCCCACCGGGGATAAAGCTTGTGTTGACCATCGCGCCATTGGTTGAAATTGCCGATCAGGGAAACGGACCTGGCATTGGGTGCCCACACAGCAAAATAAGTGCCGGCCTGTCCCTTAAATTCGGCACGATGTGCACCTAATTTTTCGTAAAGCCTGAAATGCTTGCCGGTTTTGAAAAGATGGACGTCAAAGTCCGTTAGCAGGCTAAAACTCTCCGGCACGGTTTGCTTTTCTTTTGTCGTTGTCTTTTTACCCATGGCCAAAATTGTTTTTGGAACACCCTGACTCACTTCTTTTTTCTTTCTTCAACGGATTGAAAATACCGCTGCATAAGATAGTAAATCCCACGCAAGGGTATAATGACCCAATCGGGACGGCCATTCAATTCATAACCCAGTTCATAGATGGCCTTCTCTATTAAATAGGTCTGTATCAACACTTCTTCATCATCAGAAAGCGTTGCCTCTTTTCCCATCTTTTCAAGGTAAGCGCCCAAATAGAACCGGCTGATATAATGCTGCCATTGCTCACCCCATTGCTCCAAAAACTCCAAGTCTTTTTCGCGGTAATTTTCATTTAACAAGATCTTGCCAAAGGCAGCATAGTGGAACGACCGCATCATCCCCGCCACATCTTTCAACGGGTGCTTTTTTAATCTTCGCTCGCTAAATGAAAATCCAGGTTCACCTTCAAAATCGATGATGATAAAATCCTTCCCGGTGAACAGTACCTGACCTAAATGAAAATCACCATGGATCCTTGTCTTCATGGCATGAATCCGGATCTGGTAGATCTGACTGAAACATTCCAGTACCTGGTCCTCCATCACCAACACCGTTCGCGCCAGGGCCTGGGTTTCCTGATTCAACCGGGGCATCGATTGCTCCAATAGTTTGAACCGGTCTTTCACGAGTTTTCGCAGCGAGGAGTAAAGGGACCGTTGGTAATTCGCAGTAAAATATTCAGGTGCAAAGGCAGGGGTAGCCGTGTCGGACGCCAGGGCCAGGTGCATTTCGGCAGTACGTTGGCCCAGCCGGACAACGCGCTCATAAAATCCCCTTCCAATAAACTCCTGTATGATCTCGGGGGAATCTTCGAATTTGAGAGCAGCCTGGTTTACGAGTTTAGGGAGTTTTTCTTTCTTTACGCGTGTCAGAATTCTTTCGTAAAACCGGCCGACCGAGTCAATGGTCACATTCCATGCGTCGCCCTGGTTTTCGACTTTCTCCTGCAGTAACCCCAGCACCATCGTATTGCCTTCCGAGTCGTGGTACTCTACACTCCCTGCATACTTTGGCGAATGGCGAAAGCTCGTATTCTCCGAAAGGAAGCGCACCATTTCCAGGTCGGGGTTAATCTCATTTTCTAACTTCCGGTAGAACTTGAAGAAGTACTGGTCATTGTAAATAATGGCGGTATTGCTCTGATCGGCTTTTAGAATTTTCGATTCAACCCCTTCGGAATGGAGTTTGGCGAACACGCTCGAATTAAACTCCAGGACGCCATCGTTTTCTCTCACCCGCGTCTTCTTCTCCATATTCACAAAAAGAAAATCGCGAAAGGATCGATCATAACTGCTGTCGAGAATAAATCCCGCCTTGCCTTGAATCTCGGCCCTGCATACTACACTTTGCGCGGTGTACTCCACTTTATCAAAAATGGCGTCGGCGGGAACAAATCCGGAAGGCGCTGCACATAATGCACTTCGATGACAGTGAGAAAATAAGTATCGCCCTCCACCCGGAGCGGGATCACTTTGTGGATGCCCATTTTGCTGATGATCTTGGCCTTTCCGCCAAACCACCTGCATTTTTTCATGAAGGGTTGTAGAATTTTTCTTTCAAACACGCGGACTTCATGGTAGTTGGCAAATACCTTTTCCCAGGAGACCTCTGTTTTGAAAAGCTGCAGTTCGCTGCTTCCGATCGCTTCTTCCTTTTTTTCCGAAGCATCGGCCTGAAACCAGAAATAACCGTACGGACCAATCGTAATCGCATACTCCTCCCCTTCCACGCTCTTGAATTTGTTCTGGCTAAACACTTCGGTTATGTCGCAATCGTTGAACCCGGAAAAGTTCAACGTCGTCGCCTGGGAGAATTGTGATAGATTGGCTACGACGATGATCCGTTGACTTTCATAACTGCGGACGAAGCACAGCACTTTGGCATTGGAACTGTCAATAAATTTCATGTCGCCGCGGCCAAAAACATTCAGCCTGCTGCGCATCGCCAGAACGTTCTTAATCCACCAGACCAACGAAGAGGGGTTCTCCTCGTGGGTGGCTACGTTGACCGATTCGTACCGATAAACCGGGTCGGTAATGATGGGCAAATACAGTTTTTGCGGGTTGGCATCAGAGAAGCCCGCATTCAGGCTCATGTTCCATTGCATCGGCGTTCGAACGCCAAACCGGTCGCCCAGGTAAATATTATCACCCATCCCAATCTCATCTCCATAATAAAGCACGGGTGTTCCCGGAAGGGAAAAAAGGATCGTATAAAGCAATTCCATCTTTCGCCGGTCATTGTTCAATAATGGAGACAGCCTTCTTCGGATTCCTAAGTTATGCTTGGTGTGAGGATCGTTTGCATACGCTTTAAAAAGATAATCCTTCTCCTCTTCGGTCACCATTTCTAACCCGATTTCATCATGGTTGCGAAGAAACAGGGCCCACTGGGTGTTGGGCGCCGTCCCAGGCGTTTGCTCCATAATGTCAATGATCGGATAGGTATCCTCCGTACGGAGCCCCAGAAACAGGCGAGGCATGAGGGGATAATTAAAACTCATGTGGCATTCTTCTCCTTTGCCGAAGTAAGCCGCGGCGTCTTCCGGCCAGAGATTGGCTTCGGCGATGAGAATTTTGTCTTCGTAGTGCTTGTCGATGTGGGCCCGCAGTTTCTTGAGAAAGACATGGGTCTCGGGAAGGTTTTCGCAACTGGTTCCTTCCTTTTCAAACAAAAATGCGACCGATGAAAGGCGGAAGCCATCGACCCCGAGTTTCAACCAAAAGTCAACCACTTTTATGATCTCGTGCTGTACTTCCGGATTTTCGAAATTCAATTCCGGCTGATGCCGGTAAAACCGGTGCCAATAGTATGCCTTGGCCTCGTTGTCCCAACTCCAATTGGAAGACTCTTCATCGGAAAATATGACCCGTGCTTCCTTGAATTTTTCCGTTGTCTCGCTCCACACGTAGTAGTCCTTATAGCGGGACCCCGCCCTGGCCCGGCGGGATTTTTCAAACCAGGGGTGCTGATCGGAAGTGTGGTTCAATATCAATTCTGTTACAACACGGATCCCCCGCTGGTGCGCCTCCTTTAGAAATAACTTAAAATCTTTTAGCGTTCCGTAATCGGGATGGATGTCACAATATTCCGTAATGTCAAAACCGTCGTCCTTGAGCGGGGAAGGATAAAAAGGCAACAGCCAAAGCGCATTCACCCCAAGGTCTTCCAGATAGTCCAGTTTTTGAATCAACCCCGGGAAGTCGCCAATACCGTCGCTATTGCTGTCGTAGAACGAGCGTACGCTCAACTCATAGAAGATGGCGTCCTTAAACCACAGCGGATCCTTTTTTCCGTTAGCCGTCATACGTTACATATTGGACAGGTGTAATTGCAGTTTAAATAAATGAAATGGCATTTTATTGGGGTTCAGTTCAACGTAGTTCCACTCTTCCGTCCAGGTATAATGCTCGTCGGTGATCAGGTCGTTGACCTTCACGTTGATCTTGTCCCCCAGCTTCAATCGTTCTTTGGGCAATTGCACATACCCCGATTGATTCGTGTGGGGATCGAGCGTCACCACGACCAGAATGATGTTTTCCAGGTCATCCGTTGCCTTCAGGTAAGCGATCAGATTCGGATTTTCGATCGCGCAGAATTGGATATTCCAGGTCGACTGAAGCGACCTGTTTTCCTTGCGCACTTTGTTGACAATGGAAATAATATCCGTCATCCGGTTTGTCCGTTTCCAATCGTGCTGCTTGATCTCGTACTTTTCCGAATTGAAGTATTCCTCTCTTCCCTCCATCGGTATAGTATCATAGAACTCGAAAGCAGGACCATAAATTCCATAATTGGAAGAGAGGGTTGCCGCCAGGGCAAACCGCAGGATAAAGCTATTCTCTCCCTGGTGTTGCAAATGATAGGGAAGGATGTCCGGTGTATTGGGCCAGAAGTTGGGCCGGAAATAATTCCTGGACGGCGAAAGGACAAGCTCGTTCATATAGTCGATGATCTCTTGCTTGCCCACCCGCCAGGTGAAATACGTATAGCTTTGCGTAAAGCCGGCTTTGGCAAGGGAACTCATGATCTTCGGCCGTGTAAAGGCCTCCGCCAGAAACACTACATCGGGGTGTTGCCGGTTCACTTCACCAATAACCCACTGCCAAAATGGAATGGGCTTGGTGTGAGGATTGTCGACCCTAAATATCGTTATGCCTTGTTCTACCCAGTAAAGAATCACTGACTTGAGCTCTTCCCAAAGTTCTTTCCAGTGCTCAGTCCCAAAGTTGAAGGGGTAAATATCCTGGTATTTTTTGGGAGGATTTTCAGCATATTGGATCGTCCCATCCGGGCGTTGCTTAAACCACCCGGGGTGCTCCTTGACATAGGGATGATCAGGCGCACATTGAAAAGCAAGGTCGAAACCAATGTCGATACCGAGTTTCTTTGCTTCGGCAATCAATTTTTTATAATCCTCCAGGGTACCCAGTTCGTGCAGGATCGATTTATGTCCCCCTTCGTCGCTCCCGATTGCCCAGGGCGATCCCGGCTCGGCCGCCTGGGCGCGGATGCTGTTGTTCTTTCCTTTGCGGTTAACTTTTCCGATGGGATGGATGGGCGGGAAATACAAAACGTCGAACCCCATGGCTGCAATGCGCGGCAACAGACGGATGCAATCCTGAAAGGTCCCGTGTTTGCCGGGCTGCAAGGAGCTTGATCTCGGAAACAATTCATACCACGTACTAAACAACGCTTTTTTATGCTCGACCACAATCTCGAATTCAGGGGCGATGGTCACATCCTCTTTCAGCGGGTGTTCCTGGACAATACGGGCAAAGTCTTCCGTCAACACGAGGTTCTTGGCTTCGGCATAATGACCCTTATCTTCCAATTTCTTCGCGAGGTTTAGCAACAGCGGATTGCTTGTCCCCGCCAGTTTTTTCAGGAAGATCGCCCCTTCCATTAATTCGATATATACCTCTACTTTGGCTGCTGCTTTTTTCCTGAACCCATCGAACCAGGTATCGAAATGATCTACCCAGGCATGAATCGTAAAATCATATTTTCCAATTTCAGTAACAGGAAAGGAAGCAATCCACTCGTCGTTGAACGTAGGCCGCATTTCCACCTGACTCCAGTCCGGTGCATCTTTTTTCTTGAATAAGACACTGGCCCGGATGTGATCGTGGCCATCGGCAAAAATAGAGGCGGTCACGTCCACCCGTTCGCCGACGGTTCGTTTGGCAAGGTATGCACCGCCGTCCACCACGGGCTGTACATTCTCAATGATCACGCGCACTTTACCGTTTGTCATTTTTTGCCCGGCGAATATAATTTCAAATCCTACTTGATCTTAAAAATGAAAGAACTGAAGGGAGGAATATCCAACTCAAATGTGAAATTCTTGTCCAATCCTACATCCGTACTGCTGCGCAGCATATCATGGCCGATGTAGGTCTGGTCCGGTTTCAACGCAAGCCTGTCAACAGCCTCTTTTGAAAGCTGAATCCGGACGTGCTCGGTTTGCCCATTGAACCCGGAGACAATGACCAATCGTTCTTCGCCGGCTACCCTCACAAAAGCATGAATTTTATCGGACGTATTTTTTGATTGAACATTGTGTTCGGTCAGGTCGACATAGTCTCCTTCTGCAATGGCCCGGCTGGTATTCACATAGGTCAGGACATCACCATAAAATTGCCGGAGTTGTTTTTGTTCATCGCTCAATCCACCCCCGTCATACTTACCGCCGTTGATCCATTTTTGGTGTTCCGGCACACCCCAATAATCAAACAAGGTCGTTCGACCATCCTCTCCGCCAAATCCCTCTACGCCTGCACCAGGTTCTCCAACTTCCTGGCCAAAATAGATCATCACGGGTCCTTTGTCGATCGCTGCGCTGATGACCATGGCCGGAACCGCTTTCCAGGCATCCCCGGCAAAAGCAGGTGAAGCAACGCGCTGCTCGTCGTGGTTCTCCAGAAAGTGAACCATGTTGTGATTGATACCGGCCAGGCTTTGCTGTATTTTAGGAATATCGGTGACGCTTGCTTTTTGATTTACCAGCAAGCGAAGCGTGTCATACAGTTGAACCTTATCATAGAGAAAATCAAACCGGCCCGAGTCCAGGTAATTCCGGTATTGTGAAGGGTTATAAATTTCAGCAATAAAAATCGACTCCGGGTTGGATGCCTTTACCTGTGGAATAACCCAATGCCAGAATTCCACCGGCACCATCTCGGCCATATCGCACCGGAAGCCGTCCACTTTCTTGCCGGCCCAAAACAAAAGTATATCTCTCATTTTCTCCCAGGTGTTGGGGATCGGCTCGAAATGCAGCGTGTGCCCTTTTTGAATATCGACACCATAATTCAACTTCACGGTTTCAAACCATTCGTTAACACCCGGACTAGCGGTAAACTGATCATTGCCCGTCACTTTCGCAGGCGTCTCTTCAAACTTGCCGTCTTTGGTGGGGAAGGAATAGGTCCCCAGTGATGTATATTCTTTGGGTGGCTGAAAGGATTGTCCGGGCAAATAGTAGAAATTATTATTCGGTTTAAATGAAACGGTCTTATCATCTTCCTCGCCCAGGTCTTTTGTTCCTTCCGGTTTCTTATCCGACTTGTATGCGCGCGCTACGTGATTGGGTACAAAGTCAATGATGACGCGCATCCCTTGCCGGTGGGTTCGCTCGATCAGTTGTTCAAACTCCTTCATGCGGTTAGGAACGTCCACCGCCAGGTCGGGATTGATGTCATAATAATCTTTGATGGCATAAGGAGAACCGGCCCTGCCTTTGACCACATCGGCATCGTCCAGTGGAATTCCGAATTTCGTGTAATCCGTAAGGACAGCATGCTCGATCACACCGGTATACCAGATGTGGGTTATCCCCAACGCTTTGATTCCCTTCAGCGCTGCTTCATTAATATCATTGATTTTCCCAACTCCATTTTCTTCCAGGGTTCCAAATGGCTTGTTCGTTGTTTTTTGATTCCCAAACAAGCGGGTCATCATTTGGTAGATCACGACCTTACGGGAGTTGCTTTTCATTGGCAGGGTATCGGGGATTTTCTCTAATGGGCCTGTACAGCCCAAAAGCAGCAGGAATAATAAACTTAAACCGGTAGAATTTCTTGCCATGACCTGATCAAGTCCCAAGATAGAAAATTCATAAGTCCATTACCCATCAAAGAAAAGAAAGAAAAGGGGGTCCAAACAGATGCAAACGTTTGAATACTTCAAAAGGCTTTCTTAAAACGTTTTGAAGATCGCACCCAACACAGGGCAAGAACCGTAATGCAAATCAAAAGACCCAGAAATTCCCTCGATTCCTCGATATAGGGATATTGCATCTTGGCCAGATCATCAAAGAGTAAAGACCGGTCGGATGACGCAAGCCAGGTTCGAATGGCGGGAAATAAGATGATCGCATAGACGCCATAGCACACGAACTGTATGATCATGAGCCATCGGATATAGTAGGCGAAGGCGGCCATCACACAGACAACCGCCATGGTCCCGTAGATCAGGATCCAGGTGATCGGGTCCGGATCGTTGAGCTGCAGGGATGCAAATACCAAAAATAGAACAGCAAGAAGGAAGTTTACGTATCGCATAGTTAAAAAATTGCTCCTGCAATGGTGGCCGTCATCATCGTCGCGAGGGATGCCGCAATCATCGCCCGGAAACCAAGTTTAGAAATATCGCCCTGACGCGTCGGCGCCATTCCTCCTATCCCGCCAATCTGAATGGCAATGGAACTGAAATTGGCAAAACCGCAAAGCGCATACGTTGCTATGCGGATGGATTTTTCACTCAGTATCCCCGCTGATTTCATATTCGCCAGATCAAGATAGGCCACAAATTCGTTGATCACCATCTTTTGTCCCAGCAGACTCCCCACCGACAACGTCTCACTCCAATCTACTCCCATGACAAAAGCAAAGACCCGGAAAACCTGCCCCAGAATATATTGAAGTGAAAATCCTTTAAAGGTACCGCCCGTACTGGATACGACGAAATCATTTAACCCTGTATAGGCCCCGATAAAGTCGACCATCACCCAATTGACAGCGTAAATGATCGCAATAAATGCCAGTAACATCGCCGCGATATTGATCGCCAGCCTCATTCCGTCCGAGGCGCCTTTTGCCAGTGCATCTACCAGGTTCACACCGATCTGCTCCTGACTGACTTTGAGTTCACGGTCAATTTTTTCGGGGTCGGATTGGGGAATAAAGAGCTTTGCCAGAATGATGGCGGCCGGAGCATTCATAATGGAAGCAGCCAGGAAATAGCTGGCAAATTTTGCTTGCTGCACTGGGTCACCTCCTCCCAGAAATGAAACGTAAGCGCCCAATACACTCCCCGATATGTGGGCCATTCCGCCCACCATCATCGTATGCAGTTCGGATGTGGTCATCGTCGGGATGTAGGGACGAACCAGCAAAGGAGCTTCCGTCTGACCAACAAAAATGTTAGCGGCTACGGCCAGGCTTTCTGAACCTGACAACCGCATCGTGCGCGCCATGATCCAGGCAAAGACGTAAACGATTTTTTGAAGAACGCCTAAATAATACAGGCCAGCCGTAACGGCCGAAAAGAAGATGACGGTGGGAAGCGCCTGGAATACAAATAGAAAACCAAGGCCGTGCCTGACCTCAGGATGACCCGTACTGTTTTTTGCAAGGTCGCCAAACAGGAATTCCCCGCCTTTCTGAGCAAAGCCAAGGAACCTGACAAATTTCGAACTGACAAAGCCAAAAACATCCTGTGCAACGTCGACTTTGGCAATGATCAATCCGAATACAAGTTGCAGGAGAACGCCGGTGACCACCAGTCTCCAGTCGACGGCCCTCCTGTTGCCGGAAAAAAAATAGGCCAGGCCTACAATGAAAAGCAAACCGGCGGCGGCCCTGAGATAATCCATTCGGCTCCTTTAGATCGAGGTTAGTTTCGTTTGCTTAGTTCATCACGGATCTTGGCAGCGCGTTCATAATCTTCCTTTTCGATGGCATCCTTGAGTAAGTCATGGAGCTTTTCCACCGAATAGTTTTTATAATCCTGTCCTCCTTTTTTGGCGCCCTCTTTCTTTATTCTGGCTTTCGACTCCGGTTTGGATTCGGTTTTTTCCTTTTCCTCTTCTTCCTCCTGGTCGGTCAGGACGATGCCTGCTTCTGCCAGGATCGTCTCGTATGTAAAAATGGGGGAGTCAAACCGGAGTCCGATGGCAATGGCATCGGAAGGACGCGCATCGATCTCTGTCTTCTTCAGTCCATCGGTACATACTATTTTGGCAAAGAAAACTCCTTCCTTCAAATCGGAAATGATAATCTCTTCGACATGAAAGTGAAAGGTGTTGGCAAATGACTTGAACAGATCGTGGGTCATCGGCCGGTTTGGGATGATCTTTTCAATCTCGATCGCAATAGCCTGTGCCTCGAACATTCCTATAATAATAGGGAGCCTTCTGTTGCCCTCCGTCTCACCCAGGACCAGTGCAAACGATCCCGATTGAGACTGGCTGGAAGAAAGTCCAAGTATTTCGAGTTTAATTTTCTTCAATGGCGGATTCAGGAAAATTGAAATTAAAAAATATTTAACAATTCCAAGATAAAAATTAGTTCTCCTGGCTATTTAGCGGCTTGGATGGCGGCCGTCAGCTTGGGTACTACATCAAATGCATCGCCCACAATCCCATAATCGGCTGCCTTGAAAAAAGGGGCATCGGCGTCTTTATTGATCACCACAATGCATTTGGAAGAGTTTACCCCTGCCAAATGCTGAATTGCCCCGGATATACCAACGGCAATATAAAGATGCGGTGCTACCTTTACGCCGGTCT
>Ga0193718_1000109_pt1 | contig 17926 bp, 13 predicted proteins | sample U2a1metaG_FD_144918 | JGI IMG/M metagenome (GOLD analysis project Ga0193718, IMG submission 144918) | Soil microbial communities from a riparian zone of the East river system, Colorado, United States - U2a1 | ecosystem: Environmental > Terrestrial > Soil > Riparian zone | place: USA: East River... | reverse complement strand
TCCGTTGTGTGCCAACCCGTTTGACACGGTAAAAGCACAAATTAGCAGAAAGCAATAACGCGCGAGGAGATAGGCAGGATTTTTCATGTTGTGGATTCTGTCATCCCTAAGATACCTGCAAAATGAATAAAGGTTGCATTGGAATTAAAAATATAATATACCATCAGGCAGACCTGTTCGTCGTACAGCATCATTCCTCCGGCTGAGTATCTTTTGACTGTGGCGAGGCAGACCGTGGGCGCATAGTGGAAATTCCGAGCTACGTGATCACTCTTTTTCGCGCCGTTCCAAAATTTCAAATGCCTGATTATGAATCGCTAAATGTGGTCAGCTTCAGACGAAAAAAACTGGTCTAGCTCCTTGGAATCTCTACACGAGCTAGCCCAATTACTGCCAACGGTTTGCTTTGCCAAAATTGCATAAGCTGGTATGTTATTCCCGGATCGTGGTGCGGGATAAACTGGTCAGCCGCTTGGTGTCCCAGATGCTTCGACCTTCATGATAAAGCTCAATAATTCGTTTAATCTGATGCATACGTAAGGGTTGTGACATGTTCGTTTCAAGGGTTTGTACGCCTTAAAACGAAGTCACTTTAGCATCAAATCCTAATACGGGGGGCGGGTCAGATGATTACCGGAATATTGACAGCTTTCGAACAGGAGGTGGGTCAGATCATTAACGGAATCCCTGGTACAGGTGATTAGCGGAATCCCTGGTACAGACCATACCGGAATATTCATTATGCTGCTCAAGCACGCAATTTATGGCAAAACGATTCGTAAATTCGATCTCTTTGTTTAGGACTGATTCCTTGAACAACTCATCCCGTATGGCAAAAGAGATTACCTCTCCTTTATAAAATCCTTTCCACTGAAAATAACGTTTATCAAGGTTGACGAGGCATGAAATAATTCCAACACAAGTATCGTGACTTAGTATTGTATTGAAAATTACCTTAGAATATCCGTTCGAGTGCCCTTACAGAAAGTTTCAAAGTCAAAATAACTCTTGACCCTCCCCTTAACTGCAAATCTCTGTCTTAGTCTCTCCGAAATTCTGACTGCATCTGGATTAACGATCAGAATTAGAATGTTTTTGTTGGCGGCCTCAAAGACAGACCGCATAACTGAAGAGAAATATAGGTCAGCGTCGGGAAATGAATAACCAATGAACACCAATGCCTTAGCTTGTCTCATGTCTTTCTCCATTTCGCTCCAAATCTTAGGAATTTCATTTGCCTGGTTAAAAAAGCCAGCCTTGGGTTGAGACTCCGCCTGATTTATTGACACAAATTTCAGGTGAGTTGGTGCAATGATCACCGCGGCGTTTGTAGGGTTTTTCAAGAATCTCAGTTGGCCGTTCTTTTTTATTCGCCAATTAATTGATCCATGGGGCTTGAACAAAGGAATTCCAGTTTGCCTCAATGGCACATAATACCAGTTACTTGACGTTGGCAGGCTTTTTTCTAATATGATATCATAATTGAACGACACAATCGAGTCTCTGGCCCTCAGTAACAAATTGTTAAAATTTCTATAAACCTTTCTGGTCTCATTGTTTGCGTCAAAGTGACTAAGAGTATTTGTGACCGATCTTAATAATGTTGGCCAGACAGTATTCCCAAAATACGTTCTCAAAGATGGTGAAATAGTTTCGGTGCTCATTCGTTCACTTAAAAAAGTGAATACCTCCTCTACATTTATGTTGTTTAACAGTTTAGCCCTAGTCGGATGATTTAGTTTGGCCGGAATTCCGGACATCTTGAAATAATGAAACAGAAAAGATTCAATTACATGTCTATCGGCAACACTGGAGTATTTAAGGACGGTACTCCAGAAATCGGCCTGTGTTGGAATATAAATCTTCCCTTTTTTCTGGGCAGTTGTATAAGCGCCAGCCCCTCGTGACGCGCCGGCACCAAAGAACCAAACCACTTTTCGGCCAACCATTGATTATGAATCAGAATGAGGATCAAAAGATTGAAGTTAGTCCATTTTTGGCGTGAGAAAAATTGTCCATGACTACGTTTCCTTCATCACCTCAAGCCACCCTTCAGCAAGTTGCGGAAGGGTTGTCAAGGGTGGCGATTCCAATAAAAAAATAAAAATAAAATCGGCACGTGCCTTGCCCTTGACAAACCTGGAGCAACGGCTACCTTTGGCGGTCGGTGATGAATGCTTATTATTTTATTGGCATTAGCCTAAGAGAATTGTCTTCATAGGCCTCTGCAAGTTTCGACAAGCGGTTGAGCCGGGCCGTTTCACTTTTCTCAAGTTCTTTGAAGCCTCCAGCCCGCGTGGCTTTTTTCAAAAGGCCTTCGATACCCTTCATCGTGGCTAGGTACTCTATTTTGGACGTAATTTTTTCGGTCATTGTTCCCCCCTTTAAATGTCCCCGATTGCTTTATTGAATTGTTTTTTTAGCACGGGTAGATCATCCTGGGCTATCTGCCAGACGATCTGCTTATCCACTCCGAAATATTCGTGAATGGAAATATTCCTGAAACCATTGATCTCTTTCCATTTGATTTCGGGATGCTTGTCCCTGAATCCCTTAGACATCCTATTGCATGCCTCACCAACAATCTCAATTTGCTTTATCGTAGCAAATCTCTTTTCTGAATTATCAAGAAAGTCCTGATAGGATTGGCCCCCTGAGGTATTTCTCCACTTCTTCGATGGCCTCCAGGACGTGCGATACTCTGACCTTGTCAGTCAGCTCCTTTTTCATAGATCAGGACCTTGTCTTGGTCCACGAAAGGCTTTACGTGTTTGGAAAGTCCCTCGGCGCTGACCAGGTCAACCTTCTTCTTCAGGAGTTCCTCAAGTTCCAATTTGTAACCAAAAAACTTCATCCCGATTGATTGGCTATAGTCCAGTTCCACCAAAATGTCGAGGTCGCTTTTTTTGCGTACGGCGGTCTTACGTGCATATGAGCCAAAGACGTACGCCCTGCGAATCGGGCGATTCACGAAGTAGCGTCGAAGCAGTTTCTTATCGTTGGCTGAGAGTTCCACGGAAGCAAAGATAATTCTTTTTCGAGTGAGAAACTCACTTTTTAGATCAAATTGGACCTTAATGCCTAGCGGAATTCTCAATACAGATGACCAAAAGAATGCTTGTGACACCAAATTTCCCAAGGCTAGCGACGACCTTGAAATGGCTAAATGTCTTTCACATGCCCGACGTCATTCAACTTATTAATGCCTATATCAGCCTAAATGTGCCTAAAAATCTGGGTTGATGATTTCACTCATTACTATTCCTACCTATTCCGACCGATTTATGCCGTGATCGCTCCCGTGACCTCACTCTTTTAACAGGCCTCCAGTAAGTAAAAATATTGTACCGCCTTGTTGTAACCAGTGCATTATTTTCACGTTTGTTAAGTAAATGCCCTTATGAAAGACCTATATCTGGGAGAATTTGAGGAATTGGTATTGCTGGTCGTAGCTGCTTTGCATGGCGAAGCTTATGGCGTCTCCATATTGGAATCGCTTGAAGTGAGGACAGGCCGACGCTATAACATTAGTGCGGTACATGTTGTTCTGAAACGCCTTGAGGACAAGGGCCTGGTCAATTCGCATTTCGGTGGCATTACCGAGAAGCGAGGGGGACGTAGAAAGAAATTTTACTTGATAACGGCGTTTGGTAGAAAAGCCCTTGACGCTCAGTATCGCCTGCGAACCGGATTGTATGAACTCATCCTTAAAATTCCGTTCGCAAGATGAAAGCCCGGACACCGCGTTACGCGTTGAATTTTCTACGGTGGTATTGCCACGAAGACTACGTCGATGAAATTGAAGGGGATTTGGTCGAGTTATTCGAAAAAGAATATCGAGACTCACTAGCGAAGGCTCGGTGGTTATTTACGTGGCGTGTGGTGACGCACTTTAGACCTCAGTTCCTAAAAACGTTTTCGTACAAAAGTCAATATCACTTTTCTTTTATCACTATGCTTAACAACTATTTTACGTTTGCCTTTCGGAATCTGACCAAACGTGTTGGATTCTCCTTGATCAACATCAGCGGCCTTGCACTGGGTGTAAGTTCTTTTCTTATGATCTGGTGCTATCTGGATTTTGAAACCAGTTACGACGACTTTTTGCCTAACAACTCGAATGTTTATCGTGTGATTCGCACAGCTTATCAGAATGACGAGCCTCAACAGCCCATGGTGGCGACAACCTACGGCGTGGCTCCGGCGTTGGAGTCCGACCTGCCAGGAGTAGCGCTGGCCGTCCGCACACACAATGAAAGTACTGTTGTATCGTACCAAGACGGCCCAACCAATCGAAAAACATTTCATGAGAACAATATTCTGATAACGGACGCCTCTTTCTTTGACATGTTTTCGTTTCCTTCTCAAGAAGGTCGACTCGCCACGGCGCTGCGCGATCCCAACTCGATAGTCGTCACCACATCCGTTGCAAATAAATATTTTGGATCGGCAGACCCGATTGGCAAATCATTAATGTTGGCCGGCGGACGAATGGATGGCACCTATACGGTCACCGCCGTGATAGACGATGTACCGCAAAATTCGCATTTCAGTTTCAATATGGTCCTTCCTATTCACAATCTTTTGGGTCGTGGCCAATACAAGCAGGACGACGGGTGGGGCTGGAACAACTTCATTACTTATGTGCAACTGAGAGCCGGGACCTTCGCCGAGTCAGAAACTAACTCGCTGGCTGATTTCGCCAAGCACCGACTCAACCCGAAATGGGCAGAGTCCAATATTCATTTCGGATTGGAACTAGAGCCACTCCGCGACATTCATTTGCATCCGGGGATACGCCACGACGTGGTCACAGTTAGCCCGACGACACTTTACTTCTTTGGCGCGATCGCTGGACTAATCTTAATTATTGCATGGATTAACTACGTGAACTTGGCCACGGCACGCGCCACCGAACGATCCAGGGAAGTAGGCATAAAGAAAACAATCGGCGCCGTTCGCGGTCAGCTTATCTACCAGTTTCTTTTTGAATCGGCTCTTCTTAACGTGATCGGAATCGTGGTGGCCGTTCTTTTGACCATTATCCTGCTACCTAAATTGGGCGACTTTGTCGGCAAGGAATTATCGCTTGACTTGACGGACAACCGGGTGTGGCTGATACTGGCTGCATTAACAATAGGGGGGAGTCTGGTTTCCGGCATTTACCCTGCTTTTGTACTTTCATCATTTAAGATTTCGAAAACCTTGCGGCCTGAAAACCAACGTGGCCCGTCACTTCGAAAGGCATTAATCGTTTTTCAGGTTGTATCCTCGTTTGTTCTGGTCGCCGGAACATTTACAATATACAGGCAGCTTCGCTTTATGCAATCGCGCGACAAAGGATTACAATTAGATCAGATGCTGGTGGTAGCCGGGCCCGGAAATTTGAGCTGGCATGAGGCTCAGCGCCGCCTGTCCTCTTTCAAGGAACAGGTGCTTAAGATTTCGGGTGTCGACGGCATCGCTACATCCGCGTCCATACCCGGCCGCGAACACAATTGGGGCGTCAATGTACGGAGAGCAGATGCTGCGGCTGATGCTGCCAGGCTTGGCAGTGCTGTTTGGGTGGACACAGACTTTATCTCAACGTACCAAATAAATCTCCTCGCGGGCAGAAATTTCGATTCGAGAATATCGTCGGACATGCGCTCGGTAATTGTCAATGAGGCTGCCGTGAAGGTGTTTGATCTCGGCACAAACGACCAAGCGGTTGGACAACGAATCCTCCTTGATCGCGATACTATGGCTGTCCTCGGTGTGACAAGCAACTACAACTGGAACTCTCTGAAATCGGACTACACACCTTTTCTGTTGCTCCCGGATACTATTCAAACGATTCATGCATCAATTCGCATTCGGTCAGGTTCAATTCCGGATATTATTGAACGAGTCGGGAAGATCTTTAAGGAAATGATGCCGGATGAACCATTCGAATATTCTTTCCTGGATGAGACCTTTAACGTTCAGTATAAAAGTGAGCAGGTTTTTGGAAAATTGTTTGTGCTTTTCGCGGGGCTGGCGGTGGCGATTTCGTGCCTTGGGCTATTGGGTCTGGCTTCTTTTGTTACTACCCAACGTCTAAAGGAAATAGGGATCAGGAAAGTAATGGGTGCGTCGGTCAGCAACATCGCCGTGCTGCTGTGTTCTCAATTCATTGTGATAGTCCTGTTTGCTTCGGTCATTTCAATTCCGCTCGCATGGATTGGGATGAATTGCTGGCTGCAAGGCTTCGCGTTCCGAGTGGACTTAGCTTGGGACATGTTTGCCGTACCAATCCTTTTGCTAAGCGCAGTTACGCTATGTGCGGTTGGGCCGATCGTAGTCAAGGGCGCGCTGACCAGCCCTGCTCAGGTGCTGAAGTCGGAATGAGCGGCAATCGATTCTGAATGGGTTCAATACGAACCGTGATCTCATATCTAACATTATGGCCAGAAAAAACCTCATTTTGTTGCCAAAAGTGGAAAGGGTCCTGGTCGAAATTGGGCGAAAACATCAAGCTGGCAAGGAGCCTGGGTAGAAATTGAAAATGACAAAGGCATAAAATAGCGCTTCCGTATAGTCGGCTATGACGAAATTTTTGATACCAACCATTACATCTCTATGGACTCACCAATGGCAATCGCCCTGATGAATAAAAAAGCAGGTGATGAAGCAATTGTGAAGACAAGTGCGGGTGAGTTTGTTTGGCTTGTGACTAAGATTGAGTATCAGAAATAAAAAAACTCCGGATGAAAAAATCGTTTGCTGATATCACGAAAAGTATAAAGATTTGATACGTTTTTCTTACAGTGCAAAAAAACGCCCCTTGGGATAACCAAGAGGCATTTGTTGTGATCCCGCTGGGTTAGCAATTTTATACATTCCCCGTTGCCCCGACACATACGCTTGAAGGACCAGTAACCACGGTAGTAGGGCTGGGGCCTGCAAAGCGATTAGAGACAATTCAATTCATTGATATTGGCAAAAAGGGTTCACTAATCTATAATACAGGGTTTCTTCTGATGTATTTTTTATCATCAAAACTGATCACATAGTCAGATTTAAAATGAGCGCTTTTCTGATAATAATCCGTGGTAATGATCTGAGCACCGGATCGACAGGCAGCTTGAAATCTTCTTTTATCATTGAGGCGAGCTTCCCGTGTATCCGCGTCAGCGCGGGTTCTTACTATATATCTTTTATTCACCATCTCTTTTATTTTCGCGGAGTCTTTCATCGGATCATTAATTATCATGATTGCAGCCTCTGGATTTCCGCTTGGAATATTCACAAAAAGAACCCGATCCTTTAACGAAGGATGGCCTTGAGTGTATGCCGAAATTTTTTCTCCGGTTTCATCCAAAATAAAAATAAATCGTCCTTTTGCTTTCGACAACTTAGGCCAGTTACCCGCTATCACCGCTGCCTCTAACGTTTTTGCCTTGCCGCGCACATCATCCGGGACTATGAGTTTACTTTTGCCAAGATTCTCTAAAATGGTTTTATCAAGGTCGCTCAGGATTTCCGGTGTGAATTTTTCCGGAATGGTGAAGCCCGGGCGATTAATAGCGTCATCCTTGGTATTCATAGTTATAAATACGGGATAATGTTCTTTATGCGAATCCGACCAAGTCTTCAACTCCTGTAAACATTTTTTAAAAGTCAGGCAATTACTTCTGAAATCAATATCCTGAACATGGAGCACTTTAAAACCGGGCTCTTTCATCACACCTTCGGGATCATATGGAGGCTTCTGCCCAGGTGCCCACTCCAATCCCATGGGTGCAGCATATTTACCACCTTTTATATCTGCATACACATCGATCTCCAGGTTTTGCAGCCCCATCGAAAGCTGTTCGGACAAACTAACATGGCTATACTCAAGTCCTCTGGCAGCGAGCGAGTCCCGACTTTTGACCAACATAAGCAAAGCTGGATCAATAGCTTGTTTGTAACTGTTGTGCGAACCGACAACTTGTATCTCATTAATTGGCAGATCATCTAAATCCGTGCCAACTGGATTAGAAACAAAAAACAGAAGAATGGCGAATGGGAAGAATTTCATAATTTTATCAATCAGCCGACATCTCTCAGTATCCCGGATTTTGCACTAAAAATCCTTTTTCACTAGAGGCTCCGTCTATTGCTTTCTGAGGGATCGGGAACAATCTTTTGTGCACATCGCTGTCGGTCTTACCCGTCCAGCTTCCTTCGTATTGGCCGAATCGTATTTGATAGTTTCGCCTCAGGCCTTCCCAATACAGTTCAAATCCCGCTTCACGAAACAACACGTTCAGATCAATAGAAGTCAACGCTTTCGGAGTTTGCGCGGGGCGGGCAGTTCTGGAAGTTCTTAACGTATTGACGTCTTCCAAAGCCCCGGCGTTGTCGCCATTTCTAAGCTTTGCTTCAGCCCGCATCAGGTACATCTCACCCAAACGGAGTAAAACCAAATCGACACTGCTGTAAGAACAACAATTGGTGCCGGTATGGCTAAACTGGTACTTGGAAAATCTGTATCCCGTATTATGTAAACTACCAGCATCAGTGAAGTCAACATTGAGCGTATGGGTAACATACACCTTGTTGGCGTCGGCATCATTTTGTTTGATAACGGGATAGATCCTTACCGTTCCATCGCCACACGTCATAATATTACCACTCTTGTCTTTGCGTGGTCCCCAGATAACACCGCGAAGGATCCCTCTGTCGATTTCAAAATCCGTAGCTTTTACACAGTAGTAATGCTCCGCATCATTCGCAGGAGTTACCCCCGTAAGATCTTTGAGTGTGTCAGGTACGATCGTATTTTTTTGGTAGAAGCGGGCATCTGCAGCGGGATCTACATTTCCATAAGCATCAACCCATGTCTGAATAAAGTCAGGCGTGGCTGCCGCCGCATCGGTTCCTCTTGTGCTTGGGAATTCCGGTCTTGGAACCTGAGCACCGGATATTGACCAATAGGCCCATCTGCTGTGCTCGGTTTCAAGAACTCCTCTTTGGTCGAGTGCGAATATAAGTTCTGTATTGGTATGGTTGTCATCATTGAACAGTGCGAAGTATTCGGGAGACAATGCATGAGTCCCTGAAATAATACTGCTTGTGTACTGTATCACCTTATCCATATCGTCTTTCTTGAAGGAGGGTGTTCCGTATGGATCGCGATACACGGCAGCATTCAGGTATAAACGAGCCAGCAACGCGCTCACGGCGTCTTTGGTAATTCTGCCCGGGTTGCTGTTATTATTCATAACGTCCACGATCGACAGAAGTCTGCCTTCCAGATAGGAAACGGCTTCTTGTCCTCGAAGAATCTCGGATACCTGATCCGAACGCTCTTTTTTGAAAATAAGACCCCAATTGTCAAGTGCAAGCATATTGAGGTATGAATTCAGCCCTACCATTTCATAAAGCGCACCCTGTGCAGCCTGATTGCCTTTTTCAACTTCTGCTTTTAATCTTTCCTCGGCAATTACCGCCCTCGAGAGACCTAGTGTGATGTATGTCCACGCATCCCCAACCAGCGCATTGCTGGCTGTCATAAGATGTTGGTGAACCGCTATGAACTTGCCTCCATCATACCAGTCTGTACCTCCACGGTAGGGAAGGATAGCTTCATCAGAGGCAATCTCCTGAAGTCCGAAATTAATAGTGTGCATCCACACCTGACGAAGCATCCCATACACAGGAGCGATCGACCCGCTGACAACTTCCGCCTGGCCGGTGCCAGTCAGAGATTCATCAAGAACATCTTCCTCTAATGAGGTACAACCAAATGTAAGTAAAAATGCCCCTATCAGTAGTGCTTTATTGGATCTTATATTTTTCATTTGATTTCTTTTTTTTTCTGAGTGTTACAAAGAGAATCGGTTTGTTTTCTTCTAGAATGTTGCATTGAGGCTGATCAGGAATGTTCTTGCTTTAGGATAAGTAAAATAGTCGATCCCAAAGGTTTGAATTCCTCCTATAGTGGATCCCGTATTGATCTCAGGATCAAATCCGGAATATTTTGTTACCACGAACAGGTTCTGCCCCGTTACCGATAAACGTACATTTTGCAGTATGTTCGACAATCGTACCTTGTCACCAGAAAGCGTATAGCCTAGCGTTGCATTGTTCAATCTAAGGAAAGAGCCATTCTCCAGATAACGTGTAGATACCGTATTGGCGTTTGTCACTGACTCGTTAGGGTATCGAGTTGCAAAATCGGTCGTGTTGTTGGATTTAGACAATTGCGCCTTGGTGAACAGGCTCATGGCTGTATGATTGTAGATCTTGTTTCCTGCTACCCCGTTGAAGTTAATTCCGAGGTCAAAACTTTTGTACGCAAAGTTCAGGTGATAAGCATAGATGAATTTTGGAATAGCACTGCCGACCACGTTACGGTCGTTGTCCAATGTTACTCCATCGCCATTGTTGTCTTTGAACTTGTTGAGGCCGTCTTCACCAATGCCGTCAAATTGAAACATATAGAACGCTCCGATTGGCTCATTATTAATATATCCATTAATAGTCGCACCTGTCTGGCCAGAACCCTGAGCGGCTCCTGTGGTCAGTACCGAGTAGGGTGAGTCTTTCACCTTGTTTTGAATGAAGGTTACATTACCACCTATAGTATAGGAGAAGTTGCCCCTTGCGTGACCGTTATAATCCAGCGACAACTCGATACCATTGTTCTGAATTTTCATGTTCTTGATATTGGTCCAGTAGGTCGCGGTAGGCTGAACAGGATCGGATGGAGTAACCTCCAGGAGTATATTGGACGACTGCTTATTGAAATAATCTAAACTACCCCTCAGTTGATTTTTAAAGATGCCGAAATCAAGGCCTGCATTTATTTGGGTGGACACCTCCCATTGCAGATTGGGGTTCGCCAAACGTGTAAAGACTATTCCGTATGGGTAACCACCAATTGCAGTGGCACCGGCATCCACGGGATAGGTGTTGAGACTTTGAGCACCTGTTATCAATCGATCTTCGGAATAGCTCGCCTTTGTGATCTTGGCGGGAATCTCCTGGTTACCGGTTTGACCCCAGCTTGCACGCAACTTCAGGTTACTGAAAGTCGAGTTGTTAATAAAACCTTCGTTGCTGATGTTCCATCCCAGCGCTACAGAAGGGAAATAGCCATACTTGTTGTTTTCTCCGAACTTGGAGGATCCATCGCCACGAAGCGTTGCAGTAAGCAAATATTTATCATTGTAGGCGTAGTGAACTCTTCCGAAGTAGGATTGCAGCTCGTTCTTGACAGCAGAAGAAGTCACCGTGGTGGGATAGGTCGTCGTACTGGTTTGGTCCTGATACCTGGGTTCGATATTGTTGTTCGCGAAACCGCTATAGGCGAAATTCCTGTTTTCCTCCAAAAAGCGTTGGTAAGATTGACCAGCCAACAAGGTCATTTTGTGAACATTCTTATGCCAATTGTATGTAAGTGTATTTTCTACCAGTTTGTTGGTATTACCGGCAATAAGGGTGGACAGCGATCCATTTGAAATGTTCGACTCATTTATAACAGAGGGAAAGGGCTTGTACTGCTGGTCCCTGGTGGTCGCGGAATAGTCCACACCGAGGTTGAGTTTATAAACAAGGCCATCGAGTATTTCTATCGATGGTGAAATGCTTGCGAGAATACGGTTGTTGAGAGCGTTATCACTGTAAATTTTATTCCTTTGTAATGGATTCAAGGCATTTGTGGTTAGCAGTGTAGGCTCACCGTTCGTATATGCCGAAACGGTAGGGTTCATGCTAATCATGTCACTTATAGTGGAACTGATATTTGGACGTAGATTTTCTGTATGAGAAGCGGTAAGATTGTAATCTATCGTCAGCCTGCCCTTGAGTGCCTTTTGATTGAGGTTCAGTTTTCCGGAATAACGTTTCAGATCGCTATTCTTCAGAATCCCTTCCTGGTCCTGATACCCTACCGATGCGTAGTAGGCGAATTTCTCAGAGGCGGCACCGCCAATGGATAGATCGACCTTTTTTGATATGCCTCGTTGAGTCAATTCTTTTTGCCAATCCGTATTTCCCCCGAAATCCTGTAAGGTTCCACCCTGAGCTGGGACTTGCGTGCGGAATTGATCGGCACTAAACACGTCAATCTTGTTGGATAGGGTCGACCAACCTGTCGACGATGAAAAATTCATTTCAGTCTTTCCGGATTTTCCTTTCCTGGTCGTAATAACGACTACGCCATTTGAGGCTCTTGAACCATATACGGCTGTAGCGCTGGCGTCCTTCAGCACATCTATGCTTTCAATATCGGCAGGGTTAAGAAAGTTGAGCGGGTTGGTATCAAGGCCCAGACCAGCGTTGTCGAGCAAAAAGCCATCGACTACATAAAGTGGCTGTGTTCCGGAACGCAAGCTTCCGATACCACGAATAATGACATTTTGCGCTGCTCCGGGCTCACCACTTGCAGTGGTTACATTGACACCCGAAACTTTCCCTTGCAAAAGCTGTCCTGGATTTGTTATAACTCCCTGATTAAAGCTTTCACTCTTCAAAGAACTGATTGCACCTGTTACATCCGATTTTTTCTGCGTACCGTAACCGACTACAACAAGCTCCGACAATGTCTGAGCACTTGCTGCCAGTGACACGGAAATTTCCGATTGTCCTGCTACCGCCACTTCCTGTGTCTCCGTGCCAACAAAACTAAAAACCAGAATAGCATTTGACGAAGACACATTTAGTCTGTAGGTACCATTCGCGTCACTCACTGTTCCGTTAGGGGTACCTTTTTCAAGAACGTTAACTCCAGGAAGCGCAACGCCCTGTTCATCTTTGACGTTTCCTGTCACAACAATTCCATTTTGAAACACGTAGCCTTTTGCGGGTACGTCCTGCGGCAGAAGGCTGACAAAAAACAATCCCACTATCAAAAAGGACTTTACGTCCAGTGTTAGAGGTTCGCGCCCCGTACGGCGCAGCTGGCACAATTTTTTCATAGAATACTTTTATATATTAAAGAATATTATAGATAAATGAATTTTCCCTTTAAATTTTTCTCTCAGCCTGATGAACCCAAAGTAAAAGAGGAATTAAGAGAGGAAATGAAACCTTGTATTAAGTTTGAGTTAATGGCACACTAAGATTTCGGAGGTTAGGTAGTGAATACTTCACATACGGTGTGCCCTACAATTCACAGGAATTGATTATCTGGCGTTTTAGCCATTGGTAAAAACGTTATCACCTCAGGGAGAAGAAAAGTTATTGAAAACGATTGCTTAAACTGAATGACAATGAAACGAACGTGATGAAGTATGCAAGGGGTACCGGAGAAAGCATCAGTAGCCTTCTGATCTCATGCGGTCTGAGCCACCTGCGCGCCGGTGCTGTTTGTCTTTGCGAAAGGAGTTTTTGAAACTCCTCTACAAGTTCCTGGTCGAAATTTGCGGCCAAACCTTCTGCATTTTGGAATCGTAGAGGTTCAGAAGTTATATCAACTCCTTCACTACTAACAAGAAGTTGTTCTGGCAGAGATAGAACTAAATGTCACCTTTTTTTGTAAATTAGTGACATGGAAGCCAAGACACACACCACCATCCTCCGGATGGTTTCCCGCAAAAAACCGGGAGAAATCGTGTTTTCTAGCGATTTCCGAGGTACAGGATCTCAGGTCAACATAAAAAAGGCCCTTTCCAGGATATCAAGGACAAACAGCCTCCGACGCCTGGGATACGGTATTTATTACATTCCGAAAAAAGACCCGATCCTGGGTGAAATCCGTCCAGATGTTGATGAAGTAATTAGAAAGCTGGCTTCGCGCGAGCACGTACAAATCCGTCCCGCGGGAGCAAACGCCCTGCATGAGCTGGGTTTGACCACGCAAGTACCAACAAAGCGAGTCTACCTTACCAGCGGAAACGCCAAATCATTCCGTCTTGGAAAAATTCATATCCGGTTCAAACCCGTTGCGCCGCGTAAGCTGGCAACGAGGGGAAAAATCAGCAGTCTTGTTATACAGGCCGTTGACGAATTAGGCCCTCAGTATATCAATGAGGAATTAGGCCGCAAGCTGCGAAACTTCCTGACTCATGAGTCTCCAACCATTCTAACACATGATCTGAAATTGGCGTCTGCCAAGACCTATGACTATATTCTCAAACTGTTAAAAACAGAAACAACGCTTCCCAATGACCGAATGGCTGAAACTCACCGATGATCAGCGTCGCGCTACCATTGCCAACCTTGAATATATAAGTGGCATTCGCGCAAAGGCCATTGAAAAGGATTGGTGGGTGACATTGACCTTGAAAGCTTTGTTCAATGGCAAATACGCCAAGGAAATGGTTTTCAAAGGAGGCACGTCGCTCAGTAAATGTTGGAATCTTATACAGCGGTTCTCAGAAGACATTGACATCGCCCTTTCACCCCAGGCTTTTGGAATGACCTACATCAAAGACCCATCGAAGAACTATGTATCGAATCTAAAAAAGAAAGGCTGTGAGTTTACAAGCACTTCACTGAAAACAGATCTCGAAGGACAGTTCCTAACGCTGGGCATTCCAAAGGGTCTTCTAACCGTCCTACCAGATCCGGTTCGTGATGACATGCCCGACAAAGATCCCCAAATACTACACATTCAGTATCCTTCATTATATCCGCCCCATACCTACATCGCTGACGAAGTTAAAGTCGAAGTGAGTGTGCGGTCACTTCAATTTCCTCATGGGCCGGCGGATGTGATGTCAATGCTCGGCAAAGAAATTCTCACCGACGAGTTCAAGGAGACGTCATTTACGATTCAGGCAGTCAAGGCACACAAGACATTTCTTGAAAAGATATTTCTGCTGCATGAAGAATTTTGCAAAACTGATTTCACCAAAATACGCAGTGAAAGGATGTCGCGTCACCTATATGACTTGAGTACGATGATGGACACGCAGGTTGAAGCAGACGCGCTCGCCGATCATACATTGTATGAGGAACTTATCAAACATAGGGAATCCTATTCGCGTATTTCCTGGGTAGATTATTCCACCCTAAGCCATCTCACCGTGGCTTTTATTCCTCCAGGCGAGGTGAGTGAATTATATCGGCGTGATTATCAGACAATGCGTGAAGAGATGATCTACGGTGAATCAAAGTCCTTTGAAGAGATCATCGCAAGGCTCGAAGCCCTGCAGATAAAAGTACGGAGTAAGAAAAATCCTAAATAGTCCCTTTTAAATTGAATTCGTGGAATTAAGCCAACCTGCAGAAACCATAGTGGAAGAACTTTTTCTAACCCTTGGTTTTCAAGTTTTCAAATATGGAATGGAAAATACAATTCCTGGAATTATGGAGTTGCTTATAAGGAATAAAGGATGAAGTTGCTTTAGAAATCAAGAGAATGCCTGATTTAGTAGTTTATAAAGATGGGTGAGTACATTTTATTGAAGTCAAGTTTAGAGCAAGTGAGAGTTTTAAGCTATCTGACATTGACAAATACGGAGATTATCTATTCCAGAACGCCTTAATAGTCGTTGCTTCAAAAAAAAGAATCAAATGTATCTCGTACCAGGAACTTCGTGATGGGAAGGAAATAACACCAACTTGTCACAATTATCTTGGAAAAAGAAAAGAATTTGACACAGACAAAGAAAAGATAATAGAATACTGTGATTATGCAATAAGATTTTTTGAAAACGTCTAATTTATAGGCCAACTTGGGTTCAATGTACGTTGAAACGTTTTATCTTCGCTTCCTGGAAAAATTGTGAAATAACAGCTAGATCGTTTAATAGAAATGTTCCTGAATTTGATCTATTAAAGCTAATCAACTGGGGACAATAAGCTGTTATCATGAGACTATGAGGACAACGGCGGCACATATACTTCGGGAACAATGGGAGCGCGATTTGGCTGCTGGAAGAATTCAAAAACGAGGTGCTTTAAGGTAGGATGCTAGCATTTAATGACTAGGGTGCAAGCGTTGTCGTCGGATGTTAATTTCTGGAGGACAGTTGACATCTTAATGAGTTGCCACGCCTCGGTGAGCGACTGATTTCAAAGTGACTCAACTTCTCGTAGAATCGCAACCGTGATGGTGAGCTCGCCAAGGAGCTTGCAGGAATCTTCGACAAATACACCCCAATCAAGTACATCCATAATTACAGACGTACTGCCCAGTAGGAGGGCGCCGACAAGCAGGAGCCTTCCCTGCCTTCTGAGATTGCGCCACAAAATAATTGTTATCCCCACTCCCACAGCGGCTCCCGCCAGGACTGGAAGTTCATAAGTCCATCGTGAAACGAAAGCTGGGTGATCGGAAGAAAAGATGATTCGCTCCTTTAGTTGTTCATGGTACATGAAACGCTCGTCCAAGGCCAGAACTAGAAAAAATATGGCGATAAACCACCAGGGGAACCATCCCATTCTCATAGAGATGATCAGAGAAGCAGTTGCCGAGGTCACTAGAAGTACGCCGGACATCCAGGTACCTACAGACTCCTCACCGGAAATGATAAGCGTGGGATTGTAGGGACTGTAAATCAGCGCTATTGTGAATACTGATATAAAGAAAGTCACCACCGTTGCGATGGTTGTCAAATGCGGATGTCTCATGTGCAATCCAGTTCCCTACCCCAGTCAATGACAACCCATGAACCATTCACATTTACAAACCAAAGCGCTTCCGCCAATACGCTTCCGCTCGCCATGCCCTCAAATGTGCGGGAGATGCAAGCAACCTCCGGAATTCCATCACCATTCGCGTCTGCTGTCCAAAGTGAGTGGCTATGACGAGTAAGATTCCATGACTGTGATGGTTCAAGATGAAATGGTATGTACACACCAAGAATGTCGTTGATTTCCGTTTTGGAGGAGTAGGCAAATGTAATCACTGGCTGATCCGACTCACAGCCTTGGTAATTCGGTACCAGCTGTATTGCAAGCGAGATCATGTAACCGGGTACCCCTCCTTTCTCTGTGAGTAAAAAAACAGGTATGCGATTTGACAGTTCATGCCGGATTGACCCGATCCCGCGAACTTCCTTCGGAACATCATTATTGTTCCAGAGCGGAGGACCGAATGAAATGGCACCTCGCAAACCTCCAAAATGACACAATGAGCTAAGGATAAAGCTCGTGTTCTCCGTGATGTTGGCGGAGAAGCGTTTCTCAGGATTCCCGCCCGCGTCTTTGTAAAGTGAGTCACCGTTAAGGGATTTTATAAATGGAGACCCGCCTAGAAACAAAAAGTTTCCTTCAGCCAGAAATTTCGACACTTCAACTTTCGGAAGGATTTCAAAACTCGAGTCCTCTGGGAGAAGAAGTCGTTTCAGTTGAATAAGCTTAGGACAAATCCTTTGTGCGGGTATACCTTCTTCAACCCTCTTTTTGTAAGAAAGTATGGCTTGATAGGCTTTTGTTTCCGGAGGTGAAAAAATCAGACTGTCCTCCCGGCTCGTAAGCGGCTGGCCATTCCGAACCCACTTTAGACTGTCCTTGATCGGGATCGATTTAGCGGATAATGAAAAAACGTCATCTAGCGGCTGAAACGCGATCAACGCGGTCTTAACTGCACCCTCGGATGCACCGCCGTAGTGGATGCCACTCATAAAATCTTGAGCCGGCCGTACATCGGCTACCGTGGAGGGGAAGGAACCTCCGTCCGCGCAGATGTGGACTGTTGGCGGGTTCCGCAACCCGAATGTAAGAGGACGAAAGCACTAAAAGCCGCAATTGTGACGCATTTCATAACATTCTTAGGAGGAAGACCACATGATCTGGACTGTCCGACCAAAGTTAGAAATTCAACTCTAACTATATTCTCAATATGGTCATTAGAAAGTAAGAATTCTTTTGCAACGGGAAAACAAGAACCTCAGCGATGGAACGCGCCAAAGAATGCGACGGGCAAAAAGCACGGCCTCTTTCAAAAAACGGGAAGACGAGCCAGCATGAATTTACTGGCTGGAAAACTCTCCAACGTGCCAAAGAATACAAAAGAATTCAATTG
>Ga0193718_1000107_pt1 | contig 17990 bp, 14 predicted proteins | sample U2a1metaG_FD_144918 | JGI IMG/M metagenome (GOLD analysis project Ga0193718, IMG submission 144918) | Soil microbial communities from a riparian zone of the East river system, Colorado, United States - U2a1 | ecosystem: Environmental > Terrestrial > Soil > Riparian zone | place: USA: East River... | reverse complement strand
ACTTTTATAACCCAAAACGGCTCCACAGCGCTTTGGACTTCAACTCACCTGTGGATTTTGAACACCTATCAACCTAATGTTATCAAACGGTAAAACTCTTACCGTCCGAAAAATCGGGGGAACTGCACACCCCCCCGGGGGGAGGAGAGACGCCAAACTCGAAACCCGAAATCCGAAACTCGAAACATCAAATCCAAATTAAACTAGAAATCCCTCCTAACCCGCTCCACTGTAGGGCCATGTCTGCCGTTAAAAAAACGATTCAGGTCGGATACGATTTGCGTGTTTTTTTCACCGACCACGTCTTCGCTGCCGAAAATCTCGTTTTGAAACAGGCGATGGCAGGCGATAAACGAGGCCAGGTCAAAAAAGCGCTCCTCATCCTCGACGAAGCGCTCGCGCAATCGCAGCCGGACCTTGCCCAACAGATCGAGAAATATTTCGCCGCTCATGCGGACACGCTGAAACTCGTTGCCGCGCCGCTCGTCATTGAAGGCGGGGAACGCACCAAGAATTCCGACTTTCACGTCTCGGAAATTCATTCGCAAATTGACCGGCATCACATCGACCGCCACTCGTACATCATTGCCGTCGGCGGCGGGGCTTTGCTCGACATGGCCGGTTTCGCCGCGGCCACCGCGCATCGCGGCATTCGCCATATTCGCATTCCGACCACCACCCTCAGCCAGGCCGATTCCGGCGTCGGCGTCAAAAACGGCATCAACGCCTTCGGCAAAAAGAATTTCATTGGCGCGTTCGCCCCACCATTTGCCGTCATCAATGACTTTCAATTGCTCGCCTCGCTCTCCCCGCGCGACAAACGCGCCGGCTACGTCGAAGCGGTAAAAGTCGCGCTCATCCGCGACAAAGAATTTTTCGAGACGCTCGAGCGCGACGCCACCGCGTTGCGCGACTTCGATCCCGAAGCCATGCGGCGCTTAATCCGGCGCTGCGCCGAGCTGCATCTAGAGCACATCTCGACCTCCGGCGACCCCTTTGAGTTTGGCGCCGCGCGACCGCTGGATTTTGGGCATTGGTCCGCCCACAAGCTCGAACAACTTTCCGAATATCAAATCCGCCACGGCGAAGCGGTGGCCGTGGGCATTGCGCTCGATGTGATTTACTCGCGCATGATGGGGTTCATGGACGCCGCCTCCGCCGAACGCGCATTGCAATTGCTCGAAACGTTGGGCTTCGAGTTGTTCGCCAGCGAATTGCTGCATGTGAACTCGCAAAACTCGTTGCTCCTTCTCGATGGTCTGGAGGAATTCCGCGAACATCTTGGCGGCGAATTGACCATCACGTTGCTCAAACAAATCGGCAAAGGTTTCGAAATTCACGACATGAATTTGCCCAAAGTCGTCGAAGCGCTCTACGAATTGAAGCAACGGCACAATAGTGGCACGGGCGTCTCGCCCGTGCGAATCGAAACTCACGGGCGAGACGCCCGTGCCACTAAGGTGGCATGAGACGCACCGCCGTCATTAACGTCGTCGGCCTCACTGGCGCGCTCATCGGCGAGCACACCCCGCGCATTCGCGACTTCGCGGCGCGCGGTGATAAGGCGAGCATCGAACCGGCATTTCCCGCCGTCACCTGCACCGCGCAATCCACTTACCTGACCGGCACCACGCCGCACGCGCATGGCATCGTCGGCAATGGCTGGTATAATCGCGAGCTGGCCGAAGTCCAATTCTGGAAACAATCCAACCACCTCGTGCACGGCAAAAAAATCTGGGAGGAATTGCGCGAGCGCGACCCAAAGTTCACCTGCGCAAAAGTTTTCTGGTGGTACAATATGTATTCCACCGCGGATTATTCCATCACGCCGCGCCCGATGTATCCAGCGGACGGGCGTAAGGTGTTTGATATCTACGCGTCCCCGCCTTCGATTCGAGAAAACATTAAGGACGATCTGGGAGAGTTCCCTTTTCCATCCTTTTGGGGTCCGGCGGCCGGTGTGGATTCACCGCAAGGCCGCGCCGATGCCGTCTCACGCTGGATTGCCGAATCCGCCAAATGGATTGAGCACAAACATCATCCAACGCTCAGCCTGATTTACTTGCCCCACCTGGATTACAATCTCCAACGGCATGGCCCTTATGTAGGAGACGATGTGACGAGTCTCCCTCCAAATGAAAATAAGTTAGAGCCTCCTCACGTCGGCTCCTACAAGATCAATCCCACCATCCACCGCGACCTGCGCGAGATTGATTCTATCGTCGGCAGCCTCATCGATTTTTTTCAGAGACAAATGGTGCAGGTGGTTTTGCTTTCCGAATATGGGATCACGAATGTCAATTGGCCCGTCCATCTGAATCGCCTTTTCCGAAATGCGGGATGGCTCACCATAAAAGACGAACTTGGCCTCGAACTTCTGGATTGCGGGGCCAGCAAAGTTTTTGCGGTGGCAGATCATCAAATCGCGCACATCTATCTCAATGATTCGTCACTCGAAGGCAAAGTGCGCGCGCTACTGGAAAAAACCGAAGGCGTCGGCAAAGTCCTGGGCTCGCAAGAGAAACATGACCTCGGAATCGACCACCCGCACGCCGGCGATCTCATCGCCATCGCTGAAGAAAACGCCTGGTTCACTTACTACTATTGGATGGATGACAATGTCGCGCCCGATTTCGCGCGCACCGTTGATATCCATCGCAAACCCGGCTACGACCCGGTGGAATTGTTTCTCAACCCAAAACTCTCGAATCCAAAATTAAAAATCGCCTGGCGTTTGCTCCAGAAAAAGCTCGGCTTCCGCATGCTGATGGACGTAATCCCGCTCGATGCGAATTTAGTCAAAGGCTCCCACGGCGCGCGTCCAAAAAATGTCTCCGACTGGCCAATATTGATCGGAGAAAAGAATTCCCTGCCCCCAAATTCCCAAATCCACGCCACCGATGTTTATCACATCCTCAAGCGATGTGTTTTGGATAGAGAATAAACTCCTCAGGGAATCAACGCGTGACCGGGAATCGAACACGTTGGAAGATTGCTCATTGCACCGAAGGTATATTTTCCTCCGGATGGACAATAAGGCAAAGCGACACCAGCCCGCACGATAAACGACTGAAGATCCGCCCACGTCGGCACATCGGAATTCGTTTTCTCATTTTCAATCGCCCATTGCTTTTTGGCGCCGTCAATCATTCGCAAATTGTTAATACAAAGGCCTCTTAAACCGCGTGGACTGATATTGCGATGAGGTAGAAAAACTGAAATGGCTCCCCAGACGAATAAACTGAATACGGTGTAAAAGACGATCTGCCCAAAAATGGAAAAGCGCAGTGTTGGCATCCTCATCTAAGGAGCAACACTGCGCGAAGACTTTTGTTGCGCTGCTTAAGACTGCGGTTCCGTCGAAGCAGCAGGCGCTTCCGCCGGCTTTTCTGCCATCGGCTCGGAGGCTGGAGTCTCGTCGCGCGTCACCGCCGCCACATCTTCCGCCACCGAAAGCATGTCGGGATTGTTCGGCACGGGTTCGGAAGGCGCGGGCACAGTTTCTGCCGCGGGTTCAGTCGCGACCGGAGCCGTTTCCCCATTGGCAGGTGCCGTTGGCGCCGCTTTCTTTTCCTGTTTCACCGGCTTGGGAACGGGCTTCTTGGCGGTTTCCAATCGGCCATCCGCGAATTCAATCACGTGACCCTGGTGGATCAGCCAATGCAAATCCGAAATCACCGCCGTCTGCTCCGCGCTCGGTTCGGCAGGTGCCGGGGGCTGCTTCGGCGCGGCTTCGATGCCTGCCGGGGAAATATCAATCACCGTCTTCGGGGCCGGCGTCGGCGCCAGCGCTTCCATCAATTTCCGCCGCGTGGTCTTGGTATGCGCGTTGATAAAATCAACAATGCGCTTCACGCCTTCCGAAACCGGCGTCGTTTCCAAATCCAAGAAATGCGGCCGCGCCACGGAAACGTGCGTCACCGTTTTGTTGACCTTGAAAAATTGCAGGCCTTGCGAGGCAAATTGCTGGCTGAGCGTCGTGGCGAGTTGCAACGGAAAACGCTTCTGGTCTTCCCACGATTGCCGCACGAGCCACGTCAGGCTCGGGCTGCGCAAGTTGCGCGCCGCGACGCCGCCGAGCGTGTGCGACTCCACCGGCTTGATGATGTTTTCCTTGTGCGTCTCGCGAAAATGTTTTTCCACCGCCTCGCGGCTGTCCAGCCGGAGCGGCTCCGGAACGTTCAACGCGACGAATTCCGTCTTGAAGCTGCGGTCCTCGATCCATTTCTTCACCACCGCTTCATCGGAAACAATCCGCACGCGCGATTTGAAGGCGTCAAACGGCATGCGCGAAAAACGTTCCGCGTGCAGCTTGCGCAATTGGTTCTGGTAATCGTGATAATTCGGCGGCCCGAGAATGACGCCGCTCATGCCACATTGCGCCACGAAGGTATATTTGCCCTTGGGCGGCTCGGTGGCCGTGCGTTCGGCCTGGTAAAAGGTGCCGAAATGTTTGTTCAACACGTGCTGCACCGCTTCGTCTTCCGAAAGCCACAATGTGTCATCCAGCGCGCACAGGAACAACGGCTGAATGGCTTTGCCCTCGGCACTTTTCTTCACACTGAACGCCACGGAATAGCGTTCCGGTTTCTGCAAAATCAATCGGGCGATATCGAACAACGGATACGCGCGGGCGGTCACCTTGATCTGGCGGGCGAGTGACTCAACACCTTTTTCGTCGGGCGTGAGCGAGACATTGATCTCCGGCATTGGCGGCGGCGTCTCGCGACGTTCGCGCGGTTCACCGCGATCAAAATCACGACGTCCCTGGCCGAAGGGCTTGCCGCGACCGGCATCGCGGCCAGGTCCTGCGCCTGGGCCACGGCGCTCGCCGGGCGGACGATTTCCTCGCGGACCACCGGGCCCGCCCATACCGCCATCGCGCCGGGGTGGACGCGGACCTCCGCGACGATCCCGCCGGTCAGACCGGTCTTCACCGCCACCTTGGTAATTCGCATACTGCTTGGCAGATGCCGGCTCTTGCGCCCAGGCAGGGAGAAAAAGCTTTTCCAGATCCAGTTCGTTATCAGGTAATGTACTCATTCCGTCACGTCAGCCCCTTTTGGCGGGACTCGAATAGTTGACATCGTCAGCATGGAGCGGCGGGAAGCGGAATGCAAGCGCGGCTTGTCGATAAAAGGAAACCCGCCCTTTCCCTTCCGGGAGTCACAAATTAATATGCACCACTTTCGCCGGCGGAAACCCGTTAAACCACGTCGCCGATGCGTTGCTGTAAGCGCCGATGTTCTCCGAATAAACCAGGTCGTCGATTTCCAGCGGCGGCAATTCCTCCGATTGCGAAATCACGTCCAGCCCGTCGCACGTCTGGCCGAACACCGCGCAAATTTCCGTCTTCCCCTTCTTGAACGACTTCAAGTGATACTGGCAATGGTCGAAAATAATCCCGCTGAACGTGTGATAAACACTGTCATCAATGTAATAACACCTTTTGCTCTCGCGAACCGCTTTGCCGATGATGCGCGCCACCGAGGTCGCGGCGGTGGCCACCAGGAAACGCCCGGGCTCGGCCAGTATCTGGATATTCTCCGGAAATAACCGCGCGATTTCGGCATTAATTTTCCGCGCCAGCGTGCTGAACGGCTTCACGTGCTCGTCGTAATGCGCCGGAAAACCGCCGCCAATATCGAGGATTTTGATTTCATGCCCTCGCGATTTGGATTCCTTCATCACCGCGGCGGCCACATTCAACGCCTGGACAAAATTTTCAAAATTCGTGCACTGGCTGCCCACGTGAAAACTCAACCCTTCCACCACCAACCCCAGATTGAAAGCCGCCAGAATTAAATCCACCGCCTCGCCCGGATCGCAGCCGAACTTGTTCGACAGCTCACACTGAGAACCCGTATTGGCCACCGCGAGCCGCAAAACAACGCCGGCGTGCGGCGCGTATTTCCGGATTTTTTCGATCTCGGTCAAATTATCAAACGTCACCAGCGGCTTGTATTTATCGAGGGCCAGCAGCGTCTCCTTCGGCTTCGTCGGGTTCGCGTAAATGATTTTGTCCCAGATAAAATCCTGCTGCGCCTTGGGCGAAAGCCCCTTGATGTTTTCGTAAACCGCCATGAATTCCGGCAGCGACGCGACATCGAAACTCGCGCCCGCCTTGTACAAGGTGCGCACAATTTCGGGCGCCGGGTTCGCCTTCACGGCGTAATAAGCCTGCACCTTCGGCAGATGCTTTTTGAACTCGGCATAATTTTTCCGAATCACGTCGTGGTCGATGATCACCACGGGCGTGCCGTTTTCTTTCGCGATCCGTTGAAGCTGTTTCGCTGTCATAAAATTGCGTGCACCGGCTTAGGCGGTTTCCCGCGGCGGCACAAGATAAAATTGAATAAAGAAAACACAATCCACCCCGGAGCAACCAACCTGTGGAGGCTGTGGCCGCTTCGGAGGATGAAATTAGAGCCTCCTCACGTTGGCTGCTACGAATTCCTATTTTTAGTTCCCTGAAACCAACCACGCCCTCCCAGCGTCCATCCCCTAACTATGCAATCCGAACCCCTAAGCATTGCACTCGCACTCCTTTTGTCCACCACCCCTCTTTTCGCGCAAACCCTTCCGCGAGCAGACTGGGGTGCACCGCCTGTTTCCATTTCCCATTCGAATGGCAAATGGCTCATTGCCGGCCAAAAAAACAAGGTGCTGGTCGATGAAAAAGATCTCGGCATCACCATCCAAAACGGCACGGCAAACTGGTCCATGGTCCCTTCCGGACCCAAGGACATGACCGCCCAAATCGCCGGCGCGGAATTCCCCTTGCGCCTCGCCGATGCGGAAAAAATTTCCATCGAACCCTACGACACCGGTTTCAAGACGGGCGTGAAAATCACCCTCAGCGGCTGGCGGCATATTCTTGCGCCGCAAAATGTTCCCCCGCCACTGGACTTAAGCCTGACCCTCACCGTCTGTCTGGAAGGGAAGAACGAAGAATTGGTTTTCGACACCGCCGCCAGGGAAGGCAACACCGTCCTGCGCGAATTGAATTGGCCCACCGCGCTCGACGCTCACGAAATTGATTACACCCTCCTGCCGAGCGGTCGTGGAATGTTGCTCCCGCGCGATTGGCCCCACGAATATTATCCCATCCGCCACCTCAAAGACGGCAAAGTCGATCCCGCTGACCACACCGTCCTGCAAAGTCACGTCATCGAATCCTGGTCCATGTCCTGGTGGGGATTTCAAAAAGGCAACTCCGCCATGATGGTCATTGTCGAGACGCCCGATGATGCCGCCTATCAATTCGCGCACCCCGCCGGCGGCCCCACCGTCATCGGCCCGCGCTGGCTCAACTCGCTCGGCAAATTCAGTTATCTGCGCACCGCTCGCATGTGCTTCTTCGAGCAAGGGAACTACGTCACGCTCGCCAAACGCTATCGCCGCTATGCCATGGACACCGGCCTGTTCGTTTCATTGAAGGAAAAAATCGCGCGCACACCCATGCTCGCCGATCTCATTGGTACGCCGCAAACCCGCGTCGGCATTTTGCATAATCAAAAGGAAGACAGCGATCGCTACGACCAGACCAATCACTACAACCTCGTCACGTTCGACGAACGCGCCAAACAATTGCGCGACCTCAAAGCCAGCGGCATCGAACACACGCTCGTTTTTATCTCTGGTTGGCCTCACCTCGGCTACGATCGCCAGCATCCCGATTCGCTTCCGCCCGCGGAAGCTGGGGGCGGCTGGGCCGGCCTGAAACGCCTCACCGACACCTGCCGCGAACTCGGTTACCCCTTCATCTTCCACGATCAATACCGCGATTACTACGTGGACGCGCCCTCCTACGATCCGCAATTCGCGATTCATGAAGAAAACGATTCGCTGCCCGCCAAAGCCGCGTTCGGCTCGCGCTTCGGCGATTGGAAAGAAGGCCAGATCCCCTTCATGCGCCATTGGGACGGCGGCAAACAAACCTATCTCAACTCTCGCTTTCAACCCGGCCATCTCGAAAAAAACTATCAGCTCTTTTTCGATCACGGCATTCATCCAAACGGCATTTACATCGACGTCATCGGCTACGTGCCGCCCGATGAGGATTACAATCCCGAACATCCCACCACCCGCACCGACGCCATGCGCGGGCAAATCGCCCTGTTGAACTGGTCGCGGAATAATCTCGGCTTCACCGCCACGGAGGCCGGCTCCGATTGGGTGATTCCCTATGTTGATTCCGTCAATCAATCCGGCAGCGCTGGCAAAACCAACACCGTGCCGCTCTACTTCCTCGTCTACCACGACGCCGTGCAAGTTTCCTTCGGCACCCAACGCACCGGCGGAAATAAAAACCTGTTACAGGGAATTTTATTCGCCGGCGTGCCAGAACTTCCCGCCACCGCCACGGACATGGACGAAAAGAAAATGACCTTGATCAAACAAATGGCCGCCTTGAACAAACGCGTCGGCCTGCTCGAAATGACGGACCACCAATTTCTCGATAAAGACCACCACCAGGAACGCACCACCTTCGCCGATGGAACCACCGTCACCGTCGATTGGAACACAGAGAATGTTTCCATCAATCCACCGCTAAATTAATCCTTACGCCGGTAGGGCGTGCGCCGCCGCGCCGCCCCATATTCCGTCCCGCGGAACGCGGGACGATCCCCCGTAGCGCAGGTTTTCCAACCTGCGGGTTCACGGGACTTTCTAGTCCCGTGTCTTCTTCCGAAAAAACGCCTCATTCGGATGACGAGGGCGCTTGGCCATCTCTGCCATGTGTTGTTTCTGAGCCACTTTCTCACCACGCAACTTTTTTCGACAGGCCGCGCACCGATTGGCATTCACATGAATCGGTATTTTTAAAACCTCAAACCAATGCTGCTGTTGTCGAGCGGTGAACGTGAATTCCCGACCACACTCCTCGCACTTCTTTTGCTCATCCACGTACCACATCGGCGGACTGTGGGAATTGTGCGGCGCGTGTTTCGACAGGTCGGCTTTGATTGCACCAGCGGGCATCTGCTTCAGACAATACTCATAATACTCCTTCGTAACCGAAGGAGGCAGTTGAGGTTTGGGCAGTTTCTTAGGTGGCATTTAACGATTCTCCACTTGATACGTTCTAGCCGCAATCTCGATCACACCACCAAAAAACTGGAGGCGAAAAAAGACAAACTCCCCAAGCAACTCCAGCTTTTTCATAAGTGGTGTGACCATCTTAGAAGCATAGTTCAGATCCCAATCCCGTTTCTGCGACTCCATCAAATTTTTCATCCGATTCGGGTTGGTATCAGCATCCACGTGGGAAGTATTGATTGGAAAATTGTTCGCCAACACATCGAAATCCATCGCCACCCGCAAATTGACGCAGCCAACGAACCGTAGAACGCGCGGTTTCTTGTCTGAACAGTGCAACAGTTCAATCTCGATCACTGAACCCGTGGCATCATCCCGCGCTTGAGCGGGCAAAATCTTCATACCAGCGAACGTGTCATCGTGAAAATCGAGAACGCGAAAACTGTCAGCGATTTCTTTTGGGGTCTGCATAGTCAGTCGCTCCTCAAATCGAGCTTAGTAATATCAAAAACATCCGACTGCCACTCGCAAGCTGTAACCTCGTAACGACCGCATGGCACACGAACATACGCGCCCCCGTCGCCAATGCTCAATCCGGGTCCGGGAACTCCATGCGTCCCATGCGGTGAGGAAAACGCGGACGCGTCTTCGGGTGCCCACAATGCCAGCAAATAACCTGAAGTAATTGCAATGTGCGCCATGACTACTTGGCCGAAACGAGCTACGGCTGAAGCTACAATAACGGACGTGGTGTGTTCATCCGTCCAGGAGGCCTCTGGCCAAATGCGGACAATGGAAATATGCGACTCATTAACCACAACAATATCTCCTGTGCCCGGTCCGCCAAAATCCCAGACGACTGATTCGCCGTTGCCAAATGGCAACTGGCTCGGATTGCTCCGTTCCAATAGCTCACAAGCAGCCTCGTAAGAATCACCGTGCCATTTCCGGAGCGCGTCAAAATCACCCAATAGGATCGGTCCACCTTCGGATGAAACATGTGGCAATTGCATTCGTTTGATGTGGTTTCAAATATTGTGCAGCAAAAACGAGGGATAATATTATTCCCCCACCGTGTGGTTTGCCCGCTTTTCCAATTCTCCTCGTTACATTTCGCCCAAGGATGCCAACAAATCCGTTGCCGGTAAAGCCCGTGTTCACCACACGCGACCAGATAACAGCGCGCACCGCGAAATTGGTAACGGTTCATTGACTTTTCCGTCTCAAAACTGTCTAATGCACAGCAAGGAGCAGCGTGAACAGGAAATGAAGAAGGGCGAATGCAGAATGGATAGCCGAGGCCATTTAGATCGGCCTGATCGCCGGCCAGAAACCACGCATATTTCCCCAAATTCAAGGTGGATCAAGGTATTTCAAATGGGGGGGGGGATGGGCCTCCCTCGATTCTGCGTTTCTACATTCTACCTTCTGCATTTCCCCCTCGATTCCAACCCATTCCAGCCGGTGCCACCGGGGGGAGCCAACCGAAAAGGAGTCAGAGATGACTAATGGTATATTTCTCATTTTGGAACGGGCGCGGGGAGCGATGCCACGCCGAAGCCAGACGGCAGCCCATCTCCCTCGCCGTTCTAAAATTGAGCCGCATTGCTTCGGGCGATTTTGACACTCATCATGAAAACTCAATGCCAAATAAAATCACAGCAGCCACTATCAAAATCGGTGCCCACCAGTGCATCGGAATCCAAAACAAAGTGTGTCGGGACTGGTTGATAACGAACTCTCTTCCGGTCTGCTTGTCTATAACCACTCGGTCTGAACGCTTCCGAAGATAAACGCCAAGCGGCCAGCATATCGCGGCTGAAACAAGAAGCGAAACCGCAAACGGCCACTTGTGGTGGTCATAAAAGCCCGGCCCAACCTCTGCGTTGAAGATGAAATTGGCAATCAATGAACAACCAAAAACTATCACGAACACCAAGTATCCTTTGCCGGTCCAAATGATATGAATCATAAATGTCCTACGAGCGTTGAGGCATTATGACCACAATCCGACGGATTGAACAAGCGGAGCGTTGGTGGGCTCCGCCACCAACGGCTGGATTATAGGGCTGCGCGGCAGCGACAGCCCCACCTTTGGCACGAATGTGGGGGCAATGGTCGTCCGCAGGATCTATTCGCACAAGGGCGATTCGCGACGTATTCGTAACGAATTTAATTATTGGCATCCGCCGCAACATCCGTATCGTGAGCAGACCAAATTTTTAAACTTTATGGCCAGAACTGAAAGAACCGGAATTAAGAATCGCGAAGCTGTCTCCGAAATGCCCGAGTGGATGAAGGAGAAGGCGTGCCCCCACAAAAAGAAATACATGGCGGGCAAACGCATCATGCCGAAAAACATCACCGGCAAGGAAAAACTCACCTTCCTGATCGACGAGACGTTTCTCGCCTACAACTCCGCGCGGCTCAAGGAAGCCTGCCAGCTTTTCACGGATCGGATGCTCGACGCCGATGTCACCATCGGCATGACCATCTCCGGCGCGCTCACGCCCGCCGGCCTGGGTTGCTCCAGCATCATTCCGCTCATCAAAGCGGGATTCGTGGATTGGATTGTTTCCACTGGCGCGAATTTGTATCACGACATGCACTTTGCGCTGAATTATCCGGTGCACAGCGGCAGCTTCAAATTCGACGACACCGACCTGCGCGACAACGACCTCGTCCGCATTTACGACGTGGTGATTCCTTACTCCGACGGCCTCATGGCGACGGACGAATTGCTCCGCGAATTACTCATCAAGCCCGAATTCCAGAAAGAGATGGGCACCGCCGAATTGCATTATCTCATCGGCCGTTATTGCGCCGAATGGGAACGCAAACATAAATTGAAAGACGTGTCCGTGCTCGCCGCCGCGTATCGCGCGGGAGTGCCTTGCTACACCAGTTCGCCGGGCGATTCCACCATCGGCATGAATTTCGCCGGCGTGGAATTGCGCGGCAACAAACTGCGCGTGAATCCGTCCATTGACGTGAATGAAAGCACGGCTTTCGTTCTCGGCGCCAAACGCGCGGGTGGCCGCAGCGGCGTGGTGTTGTGGGGCGGCGGCAGCCCGAAGAATTTCATGCTGCAAACCGAACCGCAAATCCAGGAAGTGCTCCGCATCAAGGAAGTCGGCCAGGACTTTTTCATCCAGGTCACCGACGCGCGGCCCGACACCGGCGGCTTGAGCGGCGCGACGCCGAGTGAAGCGGTGAGCTGGGGCAAAGTGGACCCCACCAAACTCCCCGACGCCGTCGTCTGCTACACGGATACAACCATCGCGATGCCGCTGCTGACGCATTACGCGCTCGCGAAACACAAACCGCGCAAACTGAAACGCCTTTACGACCAGCGCGGCAAATTGATGAAAGCGTTGACCAAAGAATACTTCACCCACAACAAAGTGAAGATGATCGATGGGTCTGATCCGGTGCTGGATTAAATGAAACAACCGCCTCGAACATTACAGCGAAAAGCCAAGGCTGATCGTTCCATGCGAAAGCTGAAGGTGTGGCAGGACTCGGTGCGCTTCACCACAAATTGGCAGCCACCGCGAATGCCTGATGACCTCGTCAGACTTGTACCTCGTGGCAAGGATTAACGGTTTCGAGCCAACCAGGATTAACTGCTGATCTTAAAACTAACTCCCGCAAGGCCGGGCTTTTGCCCGGCCTTTTTGCTTTCAGCATAAAGAACGATCTAGTTTTGAGCATTTCAGAGGCAGGATTGTCAAAACCACAACTGTAAGACCATGAGGAGTATTTTCGCCCTTTCATTCTTCGCCCTCATCAATGCTAGCCTGTCTGTTTTCAGCCAGGAAACAGAGCCGACAAACAGTAATGAAGTTCTGGTATGTTGTTTGCGTTCGTCAAGCGATTCGGTAACTCATTTCTACTATGTAGGCCGCTCCAATTTGCCGTGCAAAGTGTCGTGGCAGCCAGGACAAAAGCCATTTCCGATGGATCTGGGCTTCGAAGCGATGCGGGCTCGGACGCTGCTAGCTACTCGAATGCAGACGAACGATTTCAACCTCGGATCAATTCATATTTCGCCCATATTTAGATTTCCGAATCCGAAGGAAACGAACACAGCGCCGGTCGAACGCACATCTGAATGGTTGGTACGCTTCACTTTTGCTGCCCCGTACGTTCTTGCAAATTTGGATGCGGTTATGTTGCTGGACGGCTCTTGTGCTTCCGAAAAACTGAGGCGGGAATCCGTGCACGAATCGTTTCGGGATTCGGAAAAGCCTCGCGAGCTTACCATTTTGTCAGACACCAACACCTACAGTTTAAAACGGGAAACCACCACTAGGACGAATCCAATTGAATTGGTTCAATCCCCGGATTTTGATATTCCGCTGGTTCAGTGGAAATGGGGCGAATCCTTTCCCCTCGATTTAGGCGAGGGCACAACTAAAGCTCGATCTTGTCTCGCCCCGCAATTAGAAGACTTTGTGCTCGATCAAATTTCGATTTGGCGTTATCTGCCCTCAAAATCAATCACCCGTTCAGGTGGCAACTTTCTCAACAATTCTGATCATTGGGTTATTACTTATGAATTTGGATCGATGCGACGGAGGCCGGATTCGGACAAGAGAGACTATTCAGTGGATATGCTTCTCGACGGGCGGGTCCTCTGCGTAGAAACACACCAAAATTGATATCCTTCAACGGCGATTTGCCAAAACGAAGCAGTTAGGCTAAACACTCCTACATGGGAATCACGCTCAAAGACTTTTCGGACCGCTATCGCGTTTGCGAAGGGCACAAATTTCACCTGAAGAATTTTGAGCCGGACGATACCTGGAAATTGAAGGCCAAGGAACACGCCGACGATTTGCTGGAACACAGCCTCAAACTTCTCACCGAGTTGCAGGCGCGGCTCTACGCGCAAAATGAATGGGCGCTGCTGCTGGTTTTTCAGGCCATGGACGCCGCCGGGAAGGATGGCACCATCCAGCACGTCATGTCCGGCGTGAACCCGCAGGGCTGCGAGGTGTATTCCTTCAAAGCGCCATCCACCGAGGAGCTCGATCACGATTTTCTTTGGCGCAGCACGAAGTGCCTTCCCCAACGCGGGCGCATCGGCATTTTTAATCGCTCTTACTACGAGGAAACGCTGGTCGTGCGCGTCCACAAGGAATTTCTCGAAAAGCAAAAGCTGCCGCCGAAGCTCGTGACCAAGCATATCTGGAAGGAACGATTTGAAGATATCGCGTCCTTCGAACGTTACCTGAGTCGTAACGGAATTATTGTGCGGAAATTTTTCCTGAACGTTTCGCGGGACGAACAGAAGGAGCGATTTTTGAAGCGGCTGGATGATCCCAAAAGGAATTGGAAATTTTCCGCGGCCGACCTTCACGAGCGCCAATGCTGGCCGCAATACATGGACGCCTACCAAGGAGCGATTTTTGAAGCGGCTGGATGATCCCAAAAGGAATTGGAAATTTTCCGCGGCCGACCTTCACGAGCGCCAATGCTGGCCGCAATACATGGACGCCTACCAGGAGACGATTCGCCACACGGCGACGGAACAAGCGCCGTGGTACGTGGTGCCCGCCGACCATAAATGGTTCACGCGCCTGGTGGTGGCGTCGGTCATTGTGGAAACGCTTGATGCACTCAAGCTGAAATTTCCCGACGTCCGCCCGGAGGTTCGCAAGGAATTTGCCGCCGCGCGCGCGGCATTGGCGAAGGAGAAGTGAACTTCAGGGAGAGGGTGCGGTCGCCGGTTGGAACACGTTGTAGGCAGGCCCGTATTGCGCGAGGTAATAAAGCGAATACGCCCTTTTAAACACAATCACAGGCAGGAATAACACTGTGCCAAGGTAAGGAATCGACAACAAGCACCCGGCAATGCAACAGGTCACGATGACAACGACGAGGACCATCATGCCGATGACAATGCTGATGACGAGTTGAAAGAGAAGGTAGAGGACGAACTGGCCGAAGTTCGCGCGGAGCAATTGACGGAATTCGCTCCACGCGGCCAGGCAGCGGCTCCCGCGCAAAAACATGATTGGAACCACGAAGTCCGTGGTCAGTTTGCGAATCAACAGGAAGAAAATTCCAATCAGGACCATGGCAAAGCCGAGACCGATCAAGATCATGATGCCGACGAAGGTCCAGGCATCATTGCGGAACATCGGGATGGCCGAGAGGATTCCCAGCCCGAGCAACGGGAGCATGATGACCATTCCAATTAACCCGAGCACGAACCGAAACCAGAACAGGCTGTTGGCAATCTCGCCGAACCGGTTCCACGGTTCCACAACGTCGGCTCGATTTAACGCCACGCAATGCAGGAACATGAATTTGCCCCGGCTGTTTAACCAGATGAAAAGCATCCACAACGCAAGGCAGAACGTCACCAGGAAGATGGCGAGCGGCACGATCCAATAGAGATTTTGCAAAAGGTAGTTGTGCGCGTTTTCCAGTTGCTGATGGATATCCCCTCGGTTGGAGTTGAACCGCTGCTGTGGAAGTTGCCGCCGCCGCTCGCTCGCTCTCCCAGTCCAGCGAGCCACGCGCAGAAGCCGATGACAAACCACTTGCCCAAATCGAACGGGCTGAACAGGACTTGCCGCACCCGTTCCATCGCGAGTCCAATGGGATCGGTAATGCTGATTTGCTCCATAGGCGGACGGTATGCTTGTGTGGTTTGGGTGAAAAGGATTTTTTTAGAGCTTTAATCGGAACCCAATTCGATTGAGCCCGGCGGTGATCGTCAGCAGCACTACTCCGCATCCGGCGGAACGCGCGATGGCTCCGGCGAGCGTGTGTTCGGCGAGGTCGCCGTACCAATCGCCCAAATGGACGAGGTCAAGGACAGCGCCCATCATTTCGGAAAGCAGATAAGCGAGCAGGACGTTTTGTCCGGCGATCGCGAGAGGTCTCGCCGCTTTGGCGATTCCGCTTTGCGGGCGGACGTCGGCCCACAAATAAAATAGCAACCAGAGCACGGCGGTGATGGCTGAGGACCAGAGGCACCAGGAGGGTGTCGCATTGTTTTTGCTGATGCCATAAAGGCCGTTTACCAGCATGGCGGCGAAGGCGAATCCGATGGCGAACCACAGCGTGAATTTAATTCGTGCCTTGTGCTCGCGCATGTCGGGGGTGACGAGAATGGAGCCGAGCAGCAGGCCGGCGACGGTGATTCCGGCTTGTGAGCCGAGGGTGCCGCCGAAATCAACGATGTGATTCGGCCAGAAGTTTTCAAAAAAACCTTTGCGGTCGGCGGCATAAAAACTGGTCATCAAGGCGACGCAACCCAACAGCGCGGTGCGATGGGTGCGAAAGATGAGATAAACAATGGACGCCGCGAAGTACGCCCAGCCGATCAATCCGAGAATGCCGTACCAACTGGTGCTGATGGAAAATGGATAAAGGCTAAGGATGTGCTGGTTTTTTCTACCAACGAAAGCCAGCGCCAGATAAACGAGGGCCACGATTCCAATTCCGCGGAGAATCAAGGTGACGATATGAAAGATGCGGGCGCGCTCGGGCGACGCATTTTTTCCCGGCGGTGAAATGGAGCAGAACGCCAGGATGGCCGAGGTAAACATCAAGGCCACCCACAGCGTGCTGGACCAGCCGAGCTTTTCGGAATCGGGACTTTCGTGGACCATCAAAATGCCGAGCGCGAGGAGCGAGATCGTTCGAACGAGGATGTGGAAAAAAGTTTTCCAGGCCGGCTCGCCCTTGTCCAGGCGCGAGCCGAGGGCGAAGGGGATCGACATGCCGACAATGAACAAAAAACCGGGGAACACCAGGTCCACGAAAGTCATTCCGCTGCCGCCGCGGTGACGGTCGCTGAAGTGAACCATCCAATCGGGCACCAGCCGCTTCGGAGCGCCGGCGAGGTCGTTCACAAAAATCATGGTGAACATAACGAAGCCGCGCAGGGCATCAATGGAAGTGATGCGCGGAGCGCGCGGCGGGGATGGCGGCGTGGGGATTTCAGCAGTCGCGGATGCGGGAGTGGTCAGGGGTTCGGGCGACATGGTGGGTTTATATTAGAGCTGTCTTCGCGCGGCGATCTAAAAAATGTAGAAGGAAGAATGCAGAATGAAGAAGGGCCCGACCGTCCAAGCGGATGAATAGATTTTTGGATTCATGGATGGGGGATTCATCGCGGGTGGATTTCTGCGATGGCGAAGGGGTGAACATCGAACATTGAACATTGAACATTGAATGAACGGCAGGGGAATCGGGTTTTGCGTTCGCCCCCTCTGCCACTGCCGCGATTAAGGCCCTATTGTCAGCGACCTGTATGGCTCATAAGCATCCTGGCGATTATTTGCGTTCCAATACTTCGCGGAGGGTTGGGGCGAGGCGGTGGGGGAATAGGGCTTTTGGAGGAAATTGATGCCTTCGCGCAGGTCGAAATCTTTTTCGATCACGTCCACGCTATAGCCGCTGGAGAAAATAAACTTGAGGGCGGGTTTTTCGGCGTGAAATCTTTTTGCCAGGTCGGGGCCCGAGGCGCCGCCCGGGAGGACAATATCGGTGAAGACGAGGGAGATGCGGTTCTGATGCTCCTGCCAACGCTCGACGGCGGCGCCGGCGCAGTCGGCTTCGACGACCTCGTAGCCGTAGCCTTCCAGGATGCTGCGGTCCAAAGCGCGGAGCGGGGCTTCGTCTTCAATCAACAGGATGGTTTCGGTGCCGCCGCGCACGATTTGATTGACGGGACGTTCCACTTTTTTATCCTCGCGCTCCTTGGCGGCGGGAAGGTAAATGCGAAAAACGGTTCCATGGCCGATTTCACTGTAAACCGTAACCCAGCCGTTATGCTGCCGGACAATGCCATAGACAGTGGCCAGACCGAGGCCGGTTCCCTGGCCGACCGGTTTGGTGGTGAAGAACGGCTCGAAGATGCGGGCCAGATTCTCGGGGGGAATTCCTTCGCCAGTGTCGCTGACGGCGAGGCACACAAAATCTCC
>Ga0193718_1000106_pt1 | contig 18011 bp, 6 predicted proteins | sample U2a1metaG_FD_144918 | JGI IMG/M metagenome (GOLD analysis project Ga0193718, IMG submission 144918) | Soil microbial communities from a riparian zone of the East river system, Colorado, United States - U2a1 | ecosystem: Environmental > Terrestrial > Soil > Riparian zone | place: USA: East River... | reverse complement strand
GAGCTTTGACAACGGCAGCGTCAATGTGAACAACGCCACCATCGGCAACCAGGAGGTCAGCAGCGGCGGCATGGGCGTGGGCAGCGTCAATATCGGCACCAACGCGACGCTGACGGTCAACAGCACGCTGACCTTGGCCGCTGTCACCGGCACGCTGACGCCCGGTTCAGCGGGCACCCTCAACGTCAATGGCGGTTCGGTGGTGGCCAATAACATTGTCAGTGGAGGTGGAGCAAGTGCTATTGGGTTGAAAAACGGTGGGCTGACGCTTTCAGGCACAGGCGGAACGGTCGCGGCTCCCATCAGCACTTTGACCGCTACTAATTCCACTTTTAGCCTCGCGTTGGTGTCTGTTTCATCATCCAACAACATCGTGGTTACCAGCCTCACGACCGGCGGCACAACGAACATTATCAATATCACTTCTGCGCCTGCCTTTCCCAGTTATCCGGTGCAGATTCCGCTGGTCAAATACTCCGGCAGCATTGGTGGCGCCGGCTATAATTTCGGGCTGGGCACGCTGCCGGCGCTGTATGCCGGCCATCTCGTAAATAATTCCGCCAACCACACCATTGATTTGGTGCTGACCGCCGGCTCCAGCGCCTTGACCTGGACGGGATCCAGCAGCGGGAACTGGGATACCAGCACGGCCAACTGGACGGCAGGCGGCCCGGCAGTTGATTATGCCGATGGCAATTTTGTGAAATTTTTAGACGGGGCGAACAATAACACTGTCAACATCACCACCGCGGTCTTGCCGGCGGGCATCACGGTCAGCAACACCTCGCCAGCCTACACGTTTAATGGCAGCGGTTACATTGGCGGCTCCGTCAGCCTGGTAAAACAAGGCTCTGGAAAGTTGGTTGTGGATAATACCGGAAACAATACGTTCTCCGGCGGAGTTACCATCAGTGGCGGCACACTACAGGTCGGCAACAACGATTCTGCTGGCAATCTGCCGTCCGGTTCCATCACTGATAATGCCAATCTGGCTTACGCTCGTTCAGACAGCTTGACAGTGAACAGCACCATTTCAGGAACCGGCTCGGTCGTGCAAATGGGCGGTAGCACGCTTACGCTCAGCGGTGCAAATACGTTTACCGGAAACGTGGTCGTCACCAACGGCAGCACGTTAATAGTGGGCAGCGCGTCCGCTTTGGGTGGAGGCAGTGGCAGCATCGTTGTGGCCAATGGATCCACCTTGGACATCAACGGCAATTATGGATCGAAACCAGTGGTGGTTTCCGGTTCAGGCGTGGGTGGCAATGGTGCGATCACCGACAGCGGCGGCGCGGTTTATGGCTATACCTCCAGCGTGACTCTGTCTGGTGACACAACTTTTGCCATGCCCAATCGTTGGGATTTGAGCGACGCAACTTTGGGCACGGGCGGCCATGCCTACAACCTGACTTTGAACGGCTCCGGTTATTTCCAGTGGCAGAATGTGGCTGTGGATTCGGCACTCGCAAACATTAATCTCCTATCCGGCACTTGGGGAGGGGTTGGATCAACGACCTTCGGCAACCCTGGCTCCACATTGACTCTGAGCCCGGGCGCGACGCTGATTTTTTACGGCCCGAATGTTTACATGAACAAGGCGGTGGACTTCCAGTCCGGTGCCACGATCAGCGTCGGCGGCGGAAACAATCTGATGAACGGCGCCATGACGCTCGAGCCCGGCTTCGCCGCGTTCAATATTGGCGGCGGCACTTCGTTAACGCTCAGCAACGTTCTCAGCGGTTCGGGCGCCTTCTATCAAACCATCGGCAATGGCACTACAACCTTATGGGGCAATAGTCCTTCATTCACCGGTGGGATACTGCTCTTCACTGGCCAGATGAATTTCAATGGCGTGATTGGTAGCGGCATTACGTCCGTGGGGGGCACGACTCTCACCGGCAGTGGCAACGCCAGCGGATTGGTGGAGGTGGGCGGTTCATTCTTCCCGGGAGGCGCGAGTGCGGCCGGGACCTTCACGGTAGGCGGAGGACTCACGCTCGACGGTGGAGCGGCCCTGACCATGGATTTAGCGCCGGTAACAACTGTCGGGAGTGGAACCAACGATTTGATTGCGATCACCGGCGATCTGAATGGAGGCGGAAACAATATTACCATCAATCCGCTCACTGGGACACTCGCCAGTGGAACCTACGTGCTCATGACCTACTCAGGTAACCTAACCGGCTCTTTCGGCACGGCTTCGACTCTTGCTCCGTCGCGTTACAGTTTCGCCCTGGATACGAGCACACCGCATCAGCTAAAATTGATCGTGACCGGTACGGCGAATGTTTTGGCGTGGAACAACGGCGCGAACAACGGCGAATGGGATGTGCAATCTTCTTTGAACTGGACGAACCTGACCACTCACGTTCAGGACCAGTTTTTCACTTCCGACGCCGTCCTGCTGGATGACCGGGGCAGCCAGGGCGCGCATCCGCTCACCAGTTTGGACATCGCGGCGGGCCAGGTGGTCGCGCCGAGTGTCATCACAAATAATTCCAGCACCAATTACACCATCGGCGGCGCGGGTAAGATCAGCGGCACCGCGAGCATCGTCAAGCTCGGCAGCAGCACGCTGACCATCAGCAACGTCAACGATTTCACCGGCAACTTCACAATCGCCGCCGGCACCGTGAAACTTGATGCCCTCACCTCCGCGGCGGGAGCGACAAATGGCACCTTGACTATCAGCAACGGTGCCACGCTGGCAGTGAATTTGTCCGGAAATTATCCGGCTGGCGACGCCGGCTTTGGCAACAAGCCGATTGTCGTGTCCGGCACCGGTGCCAACGGCCAGGGCGCCATACAATTCACCGGCGGCTCGCTTTACAATGATGGTGCGACGCTCGGTCTCGGGCAGAACATCAAATTGACCGGCAACACCACGTTCAGCGGGGCCGGCCGGTTCGATTGGGGCTTCCCCGGCGCTGGCACCACGTTAAGCAGCGGCGGCAGTAATTATAACCTGAGCGTGACTATCGGCAGTTATTCGCAATGGTATGACATCGGCATTGATACGAACCTGGGTAACATTGACCTTTATTCAAGTGTAGCCAGCCAGCAAACCATGCGCATCCAGGCTTTGGGAGTCAGTTTGGGCAATCCCACCAATGTCCTTACGTTGCACTCCAATATTCTCTTCAATATCCAGCATGGTGATACTACTGCCGGCGATAACGGATACGCGAAAGTCGTCCATATCCTGCCCACCGCCGCCTTGCAATACCAGCCCAGCGGCGGCGCGGGTGATTACCGGCTGAAAACCTCGTTTGTGCTGGAGGACAGCGCCGGGCTGTATTTCTTCAGCGGTGATGGTGGCACAGGCAGCGGCATCGCAGTTGCCGGAACGGTGATACTCAATGGTGTCGCGCATTTCCAGATTGGCAACAGCCCGATCACCTTCAGCAACGTCATCAGCGGCACCGGCGGCTTCTATATGGATAATTATGGAGGCAACCCCCCGCTGGTCTTCGCCGCCGCCAACACCTACCAGGGCATTACGGATATCCGTTCTGGTATGGTGCTTGCGTTGGCTGGCAACGGTTCCATTGCAGGGAGCACGAATATCAGCCTTGCCTCCAGCGCCGTCCTCGATGTCAGCGGCCGCTCGGACCAGACCTTGACTTTGGTTTCAGGCCAGACGTTGCAGGGCAACGGCACTGTCAACGGCAACTTGTCAGCCGGCGCGGGCGCCACCGTTTCGCCCGGCGGAGCGAATACCATTGGCACCTTGACCGTCACCAACGCAATCACTCTCGCGGGCACCACCTCGATGGAGCTGAATAAAACCAGCAGCACGCGAGATCAGCTCAACTGCACCGGCAGCATTACCTACGGTGGCACATTGAATGTAAACAATCTCAGTGGCACACTGGTGGCGGGAGACAGTTTCAAATTGTTCAACGCCGGAACTTACACGGGCACCTTCGCCGCAATCACGCCGTCACCCGGCGCAGGGTTGGCCTGGGACGCAAGCAGCCTGAACAGTGGCACCCTGAAAGTCGTGGCTTCTGCTACCCAGCCGACGATTGGAAAAATCACGGTGTCCGGTGGCAGCGTGGTCATCAGCGGTAATAACAACACGGGCGCTGGCGGCACTTATCATATTTTAACCGCAACCAACGTGGCGACTCCGCTGACCAACTGGGTCATTCTCACAAACGGCAGCTTCGATGGCAGCGGCAATTTCTCCACTACCAACGCGCTGGGCGCGAGCGCACGCCAGTTTTACATCCTGCAAGTTCCATGAACGATCGATTAAAAAATATCTGCCGGTTTTCGGCAGGCGCACAAAAAAACAATGTGCTTGCGGTAGGATACCGATCCTGCCGCAAGCCGGGAATCACGCGGCTCGGCTTCACCTTGATCGAATTGCTCGTCGTCATCGCCATCATAGCGATTTTGGCGGCAATGTTATTGCCGGCATTGGCGGGAGCGAAATTGCGGGCGCAACGGATTAGCTGTGTCAACAATCTTAAACAATTGGCGATCTCGAGTAAGATGTATGTGGATGAGGTAGGGACATGGGTCGGGCCACTGACGCCAGATCCCACGATGAGCCAGGGTGATTGGATGGGGACGATGCTGGCTTTCTACGGCAAGGCGACCAACGTGTTGTATTGTCCCAGCGCGCCGAACAAAGGGAACCCGACTGGCGCAGTTAACCCCGCCGGAAAAGCGGATACCGCGTGGCAATGGACCCTCTCGACCCCCGTTTATGCCGCCAGTTACGGCATCAATAAATGGCTGGCTCCAACTGCCGGTTTGGCGAACTCAGTTGCTCACCCCAACTTTCTTTACCAGAAAGAAACGTCCGTTCTCCAACCGACCCTAACACCTATTTTCATGGACACGGCCTGGATCAATTTGGATCCGTTGGAATCCGATGCGCCGGCGCATAACTTATACGATCCCGTCAGCAGCAATCCTTCGGAAGGAATGGCTCGAGCCTGCGTCGCGCGGCACGGTGACAAGCCTGCGTCCGCGGCGCCCCAGAGCATACTGCCCGGAACCGTTTTGCCCGGGACGATTGACATGGGATTTGTTGACGGTCACGTCGAACAGGTTAGGCTGGAAAGTTTCTGGGGTTTTTCCTGGCATCTGAACTGGGTTATTCCTCCGATAAGGCCGCCGTAGAACGAATGAAATTTCGGCATGAAACCTTTACCTTCAAACATTGCTGGAGGATCTCGCGGGAGGAGAAGCCGGAAGGCGGGCGTTTCACCGAATGCGCGCGCGCATTTTCGGTCGGTTGCGCCAGCTTGCTTTTAGTAATGGCGAGTTCAGCCGGGCCACTCCTGCCGCCGGCGCAGATTGGAAACTTGCTTGAGATGACAAATAGTAATGTGCGGCTTGAATATAACCTGAGCACCGGCCGAGCGAATTTCTACTGGCAAAACTCGCTCAAGATTTCCGGCTTTTACGCGGGAGTGGATTTGAACCCTTATATCACAGACACCATTTATACCAGTCGCAGCTGGACTGTGACGAACAACGAGGTGCGTGTAACCTCGACAGCGACTGGTCTCCCGACGATGCGGCAGGTGTTTGTTTTGGACCAGAACGATAGCTTCCTGACGCGCCTGGATGTGATTGGCAGCGCGACTCCGACACGGTGGATCGGGTCACTGATCATGGACATCGCCGGCGGCGTGGATATCGGCAGCTACAACGACGTGCGCGCCCTGATTGTGCCATTCGACAACGACTCGTTCACCTTCAGCTACAATGCGATGCCGATTAACAATACTGCCGTCAGCTATGAAGCCTCCGCGTTCTACGATAATACCACCCGCAACGGCCTGGTCGTGGGTTCCGTAACGCATGATACGTGGAAGACCGGGATTTATTTCCAGGGTGCAGGCAATAAATTGAACGTCCTGAACGCCTTCGGCGGCGTCACTTCAAGCGATACTCGCGATGTGATGCAACATGGTTTGGTTTCGGGCAACACCATTTCATCGCCGACCATTTTCGTCGGCTTCGGTGCAGATTGGCGGACCGTGATGGAAGCATACGCTGATGCCAACGCGGCATTCGCTCCGAAACTGGCCTGGAACGGTGGTGTGCCGTTTGGCTGGAACAGTTGGTACACCTACGGCACAACCGTGAGTTATTCGAACGCAACGGCGGCCTCGAGCTTCATCAAAAGCCATCTGCAAACAAACAATTTCAACGACAACGGCAGCGTTTATATCAACCTCGATTCCTTTTGGGATAATTTGAGCGACGCGCAATTGTTACAGTTTGCCAACTGCTGTCACACGAACGGCCAGAAAGCGGGAATTTATTGGACGCCGTTCGTTTATTGGGGCACGGCGGACCAGGGTTCGAATTCGTTCATCACCGGCAGCAGCACTTACAAATGGAGCGACGCTTATCTTCGGACAGTTAATGGCAGCGTGCAAACAATCGACGGCGGCATCGCGATTGATCCGACTCATCCCGGCTTCAGAATGGTCGCTGCCTACTATTTAAGTTATTTCAAAAGCCTGGGCTTCGATTATCTGAAGATGGATTTTCTGAGTCATGGCGCGCTGGAGGGAGTCCACTATGACACCAACGTCATGACCGGCATCCAGGCTTATAACCACGGCATGCAATATTTGCTGGCGCAAAACAATGGCCGGATGTTTTTAAGCGAGTCTATCGCGCCCATTTTTCCTTATCAGTATGCCCACTCGCGCCGCATTTTTTGCGACGCTTCCACGTCCATCAATGATACCGCATCAACCATGCAAGCGGTCTCTTACGGTTGGTGGATTAACAACCGGCTTTATCAGTTCAGTGATCCCGACGTGATGAAATTTTCCGGCGGGAACGCCAATGAAAACCAGAGCCGCCTCATCAATTGCGCCATCTCCGGAACTATTTTTTTGAATAGCGATGATTTGGCATCAACGACCAGCCAGAACCTGGCGCAGGTTTGCCTGACGAATGCGGCCATCAATGAAATCGCCCGTGCGGGAGTGAGTTTCCGTCCCGTCGAGGGCAATACCGGCACGAGCGCCGCGGATGTGTTTTTGAGACAGGATGGTGCGACCTGGTATGTCGCCGTTTTTAATTACGGCTCATCCAGTACCGTTAATAATCTCAACCTTGCGCGACTGGGTATTTCGGGAACTTACACGGCCATGGATTTGTGGAGTGGGACTTTGTCTTCCGTGAGTGGAACCACATGGAGCGTGAGTCTCGGCGCGAAACAGGCGAAGTTATTTCGGCTCGGTTCGGGAAGCACGACCGCAACCGGACCCGGGAGCCAGGCGGTGCATCTGGGCGATTCCGCGACGTTGAGCACAATTGCTTCGGGCACCCCGCCCTTCAGTTACCGATGGAAAAAGAACGGCGTTGTCTTAAGCGGCGACGTTGCCAACGCAATTACGATTAATCCAATGTCTCCGGCTGACGTCGGAACTTTCGCGGTGGAAATCACCGGGGGAAATGGCAGCACGACAAATTCTGCCGCGATCTCGATCGCGCCCGGTTCGGTGAGCCCGACGAATATCCTCGCGCAAGCGAACAACAATAACCTTATTTTAAGCTGGCCGACCAACCACACCGGGTGGAAGCTGCAGATGCAGACCAACAATCCTGGCTCTGACGCTGGCTGGTCAACGGTGACGGGCTCCGATGGAACCAACGTTTGGACTGTACCTTTCAATCAGACTATGCCAAACGCATTCTTCCGGCTCATCTACCCTGGCAATTGATATTGTATGATCACCGCGACACCAGTCGAAACTTCCCAGCTTAAAGCTGAATACAATTACGGTTACGTATGGCTCATTTCCGCCGTGGCGGCCATGGGTGGACTCTTATTCGGCTGGGATTGGGTGGTCGTCGGTGGAGCAAAGTTGTTTTTTCAGAGATACTTTGAATTAACGAGCGAAGCGCAGATCGGCTGGGCAAACAGTTGCGCGCTCGTCGGTTGCCTGGTGGGCGCATTGGTCGCCGGCGCGTTAAGCGACCGATTTGGCCGCAAGCGGTTGCTGGTCGCTGCGGCACTGCTCTTTGCTGTGACGTCGCTGGGTAATGCGTTTGCGGGCAGCTTCGCTATTTTCATCGCCTGGCGAATGCTCGGCGGCGTGGCCATCGGTTTGGCTTCAAATCTTTCACCGATGTACATCGCGGAAGTCGCGCCGGCCCAAATTCGCGGAAAACTGGTGGCCATCAATCAGCTCACCGTCGTCATTGGCATCCTGCTGGCGCAATACATCAACTGGTTTCTCGTTCGTAAATTGCCGCCGGGAGCTTCGGACGAATTCATTCGCACTTCATGGTTTGGGCAACAGGGCTGGCGCTGGATGTTCGGTCTTACCGCCTTGCCGTCATTGTTGTTTTTCTTCGGCATGTTGATCGTGCCGGAAAGTCCGCGCTGGCTCGCCAAAAACGGCAAATCGGAGCGCGCCCGGAATATCCTGAGAAAAATCGGCGGCGAAAATTATGCCAATGCGGCCGTCAGCGACATCGAATCCACGCTGGCCACCGAGGAAATCCAGCACGTCCGCTTCTCGGATCTGCTCGAACCGCGAATGCGCAAAGTGCTCGTGCTGGGCGTGGTGCTGGCGGTATTCCAGCAATGGTGCGGTATCAATGTCATTTTCAATTACGCCGAGGAGATTTTCCACCAGGCCGGCTACGATATTTCGACGGTGCTGAAAAATATCGCCTGGACCGGTTCCGTAAATTTGGTCTTCACGCTCATGGCTCTGGGCATTGTTGACCGTGGTGGTCGCCGGCCCCTGATGTTGTTCGGATCCGCAGGACTGGCGATCATCTACATAGGAATGGGATTTTGTTATTACAGCGGAATTAAAGGCCTGCCGGTGTTGCTTTTGGTCCTCGCGGCGATTGGCTGTTACGCAATATCGCTGGCGCCGGTCACGTGGGTGGTGATTTCGGAGATTTTTCCAAATCGCATTCGCGGGGCCGCGATGTCCGTTGCGGTATCTGCTCTTTGGATTGCCTGTTTCTTGCTAACCCTCACCTTCCCAATACTGAATGCCAATCTGGGTCCGGCCGGCACCTTCTGGCTTTATGGCGCCATCTGCGTCGCGGGATTTGTATTCATCAAATTCAAGCTCCCAGAAACTAAAGGGAAATCACTCGAGGAAATTGAAAGGGACTTGGTGGACAACTCCTAGGCGCGCAACCTGTGGAAATTTTTATGTCAATCCACACATCAGAAACGCTGGGGTCGAGGAAGAGCAAAAGTGCCTTGCGAGCGTCCGTTAATGGCGGTGCTTTGCAGAATGCCCGCCGCGCGGCCAATGGTCATTCATCAGGCAAGGTGGACGGAGCAACGCGAACCAGCTCCAAGGATGCGGTATCTGTTTCCGTTACCGAAGTGGTGCTCCCGACGTATATGCCCGCGTTGCCGGACAAAAATCCGATGTTTCTGGAAAAGCGCGTGTATCAAGGCAGTTGCGGAAAAGTCTATCCCCTGCCCTTCACAGATCGCATCGCGGAAAAACCCATCGACCGCAAATGGAAAGCCGTGTGGATCGAAAATGAATTCATTCGCGCGATGGTCTTGCCGGAAATCGGCGGCCGCATCCATATCCTGCAGGATAAAACGAATGGCTACGATCTCATCTACAATCAAGCAGTGATCAAACCGGCGCTCGTGGGGCTGGCCGGGCCGTGGATTTCGGGCGGCATTGAGTTCAACTGGCCGCAGCATCACCGTCCCGCGACCTTCCTGCCGGTGAATTTCGAAATCGAGGAACACGCCGACGGCTCAAAAACCATCTGGTGCAGCGATCACGATCCGATGTGTCGCATGAAGGGAATGCATGGTGTTTGTTTGCATGCGGGCCGCGCTTACCTGGAGCTAAAAGCGCGCGCCTACAATCGCACTCCGATGGTGCAAAGCTTCCTTTGGTGGGCGAACGTCGCAACGCGCGTTCATGAATTGTATCAGAGCTTTTTCCCGCCGGATGTTTATTACGTCGCCGATCACGCGCGGCGTTCGATGAGCGAATACCCGCTGGCCAAGAGTTTTTACTATGGCGTAAATTACGGTGAACGCGGGCGCAAAGGCGTTCCGAAAATGGAAATTCCTTCACAGTTCGTGCCGCCACACTGCGACGATTCAAAAATTGCGAAGCGTGATTCGACAGTCCTCGCTTATGCGCCGAACGATTTGTCATTTTACGCGAATATACCCGTGCCCACCTCTTACATGTGCATGGGCAGCAAAGAGAATTTCTTTGGCGGATACGATTACAAAGCGCAGGCCGGCATCGTCCATGTTGCCAACCATCACATTTCGCCCGGCAAGAAACAGTGGACATGGGGCAACCACGAATTCGGCTATGCGTGGGATCGGAATTTGACGGATGCCGACGAGCGCGGCGAGTTTGGCCCCTACATTGAAATCATGGCGGGCGTTTACACCGACAATCAGCCGGACTTCAGCTTCCTGCAACCGGGCGAGACGAAAACCTGGAGTCAATATTGGTACCCGATCCAAAAGATCGGCGCGGCGCAACACGCGACTTTGGATGCGGCCATCAGCTTGCGCTTGCAGGGCTGCAATTTGCATTTGGGCGTCGCAGTCACGAGTGAGCATTCCCACGGAGTGGTCACCATCTCGGCGAAAGGGAAGGAACTGGCACGTTTCAACTGCTTCCTTTCGCTGGCCAAACCGTTGATTGAAACGATTAAAATTTCAAAGGGCATCAAAGAAACAGATTTGTGTGTCCTCGTGAGCGATCGAAACGGGAGAGAATTGGCATCTTATCGCCCTGAGCACCAAAACATCGCTGAAGTTCCCCCACCGGCCACCGAACCCGCCGCGCCGGAGGATATCTCCAGCGCCGATGAGCTTTTTATTACCGGGCTGCATCTGGATCAATATCGGCACGCCACGCGCTCCCCAATGATGTATTGGCGCGAGGCGTTGCGGCGCGATCCGCTGGATTCGCGTTGCAACAATGCCGTCGGTTTATGGCATCTGCGCCGCGGCGAATTTGATCTGGCGGAAACTCATTTCCGTAGAGCGATTGAGCGACTGGTCCGCCGCAATCCGAATCCTTACGATGGCGAGGCCCATTACAATCTCGGATTGTGTCTGCGCCACCTCGATCGCGATGTCGAAGCTTACGACGCGCTTTACAAATCAACGTGGAACCAGGCGTGGGCGTCCGCTGGTTATCATGCGCTCGCGGAGATAGATTGCTCGCGCAAAAATTGGACGACGGCATTGGACCACTTGAATCGCTCATTGCGCTTCGGCACGGACAATTTGCGCGCGCGCAATTTGAAGGTGCTGGTTTTGCGCGCGCTCAATCGGGCAGAAGAAGCTGAGTTGGTCCTGCAATCCACGATCCAATTGGATCCGCTCGACTGGTGGGCGCGGCACTTGAATGGCGAGGCGCTTGCGTGCGATTTGCAAACGCACCTGGATATTGCGCATGACTACGCGCGCTCCGGCTTTCCGGAAAACGCGATTCGTCTTTTGAAAAGCACGAGGTCTTCGCGCGGTGATTTGCCGGATCAAAGCTGGGGCGCATCACCGCTCATTCATTACACGCTGGGATGGTTGCACCTAAAACTAAACGACAAAAAAGCGGCGGTCAAAGAATTCAGCCAAGCCGCCCGGCAATCGACAGACTATTGTTTTCCCGCGCGCCTTGAGGAAATCTCTATTCTTCAGGCGGCGATGCGCGTGAATCCGCGCGATGCCCGCGCACCGTATTATTTAGGCAATTTATTTTATGATCGCCGCCGCCATTCGGAGGCGATTCAAATGTGGGAACAAAGCGCGCGATTGGATGGGAGTTTATCGATCGTCTGGCGCAATCTTGGGATTGGCTATTTTAATTTCTCCAAAAATCCCGCCAAGGCACGCCGCGCCTATGAAAAAGCCTTCGCAACGAATCCGCATGACGCGCGATTATGTTATGAACGAGATCAACTGTGGAAGCGGCTGGGTGATAAACCGGATAGGCGCTTGCGCGAGCTCGGAAAACACCCGGATTTAATCCGTCAACGCGACGATTTGAGTGTGGAGTTATGCATGCTTTACAATCAGACCGGCCGGCACGAAAAGGCGGCGGAACTCCTGGCGGGCCGGCAGTTCCAGCCATGGGAAGGTGGCGAGGGCGGACCATTGGGCCAGCATACTCGCGCGCAAGTGTCCTTGGGCCGCGCTGCGATGGCCCGCGGTGAATTCGCTTCCGCGCGCCTGCATTTCGAACAGGCCTTGAATTCTTCCCGGAATCTAAGCGAAGCAAAACACCTCCTCGCCAACCAGAGCGACATTCATTATTGGCTCGGCTGCGCCTTTGCCGAGTTGTGGGATGCCACCTCGGCATCTCAACATTGGCTGATGGCCGGCAACTTTAAGGGTGATTTCCAGGATATGAGTGTTCGCGCGTTCAGCGAAATGACGTATTACTCGGCGCTTTCGTTGGGAAAGCTCGGCCAGCAGCCGCGCGCAAAAAAACTCTTCCGCGATTTGCTTGCTTACGCGCACAAATTGCAAAGAGCAGCCGCAAAAATCGATTACTTCGCGACCTCCCTGCCGACGATGCTTTTGTTCGACGATGATTTGCAATTCAGGCAGGGAACCACAGCGCTATTCCTCGAGGCTCAGGCAAGGCTGGGTCTTGGCGGCAAAAAGAGAGGTCGGGCGCTCCTCAAAACAGTTTTGCGACGAGATCCCAATCACGCTCAAGCGGTGGATCTATTGAATGAAACCAAGTTATGACGGATTCAAAACCAACAATTGTTTGCGAATGCCCACACGTTCAATGTTCTTCGCCGAACGATTTTGAAAGCCGGGCATCCGGTTGCATGAGAGCCTGATATCATGAAAGTGCTGACGAACAATCTTTCCGTGCGCCGTGAGCAAGGCTTTGCAGTTTACGTGCTCGGCAATCAGGAAGCGGAGATTGCAGTCGTGCCGGAACTGGGAGCCAAAATCATCTCGCTCAAGAGCGTCCGCACTGGCCGGGAATGGATGTGGCATCCTCCCGGCGAATTGGAGCTTTTTCACAATAGCCCGGAAGATCATTTCTCCTCCAGCCCACTAGTGGGAGTGGACGAATGTCTGCCGACGATCGAGCCCTGTGTTTGGCGCGGCCGCAAACTGCCCGACCATGGCGAAGTCTGGAGCGTTGGCTGGAACGTCGATGAGGAAGCCTGGCAAAAAGGGGTTTTAAGAACCTCCGTTAATTTGGGCGTCTCCCCGTTCGATTTCGAACGCACGATTGAGTTGGACGAAAACGAAGTGCGACTCAGTTATCAATTGAGCAATCGCAGCGCGGCGTCGGAATATTTCCTGTGGGCGATTCATCCGCTGTTGAAGATCCAAGAAGGCGACCAACTCGTGTTGCCCAGGTCAACGCGCGCTTTGCTGAATGGAGATGATTGGGTGGATGCCGTCGATTCGGCAATTCCGAAAGGTAATTGTTCCAAACTCATTGCCGGCCCGTTGACAGACGGATATTGCGGCATCCACAATCCGAAGACCAGTGAGCGGTTCGATTTTGAATGGAACCCCACGGAAAACAACGCGCTGGGGTTATGGCTTACGCGGGGCGGCTGGCACGGGCACCATCATTTCGCAATCGAACCCACGAATGCGGGGGCCGACTCGCTGACCGAAGCGGTTGGCCGCGAGTGGTGCGGCATTCTGGCGGGCTCCAGCACCACAACGTGGCAGGTCCGCTTTCGAATTGGCTGACCTTCAATCACCGAATACCGTTAAAACTATGCGACAGAGAAATTGTCTCCTGAGAATTGCCGCTTTCACACTGGCGATTTTTTGCACCACCCCGGCTCTATTCGCCGATACCGTCTGGCTTTCCGCGCTTGATCTGAAGCAAATGACCGCAGGTTGGGGCAACGCCATGGCGAACCGGGAAATCTCGGGGGGATCCTTGAGCGTCGCCGGGACAAAATTCACCCAGGGCGTCGGCACTCACGCCGCCAGCAAGATGCGAGTGAATCTGGACGGCAACGCCAGCCGATTCCAGGCGCGCGTCGGCCTTGATGACGGTTCGGGAGGCAACGGAAGCATTGAATTCATTGTGGCAGGCGATGGAAAAGTATTGTGGCAAAGTGGGTTGATCACCGGCCGGCAACCGGCAAAGGCGGTCGATGTGAATGTAAAGGGCATTCGCGTTCTGGAATTGCGGGTAACGGATGGAGGAGACGGCATCAGTAATGATCGCGCGGATTGGGCGGATGCGGCAATTGTGATGAACGACGGCGCCTCAGCTCCGGCGGCGTTGCCTCCTCACGAATCGTTCGCGCTGAAAACTAAGACTTTGACGGTGAACTTTCAGGTGGGAGAAGATGGCCGCCTGTATCAATTTCCAATCGGCGGCACGGACACCAATGCAAAACTTCTCCGCGACGATGAATCTTATCCGCAAGCGGGCGACGGTTATATCTGGGAACCGGCGTTGCAGATGGTTCACGCGGATGGAAATACTTCGACCGCCCTGCGCTATGCCGGCATAACACGGACCAACGAGTCCGCAGATATTGAGCTGACCCGTATTCATCTCCGCGACACGGCGTACCCGTGCGACGTCACCCTTTGTTTCAGAACCCACGACGACGACGATGTGGTTGAAGAGTGGACGGAAATTCAGCATCAGGAATCACACGCGGTAATCTTAAAGCGGATGGATTCAACCGCGCTGTTGCTGAATACCAATGTTTATCTGACGCACTTTTTCGGCGACTGGGCCAAGGAAATGTTGAGTCCCATCACGGAGGAAATTACTCCCGGCACGAAAGTTCTGGATTCAAAAATCGGGGTGCGCGCGACGCAATTTCAAAATACGTCTTTTATTCTCTCGTTGAATGGCAAATCCACCGAAACGAACGGCGAAGTCCTCGCCGGATCGCTGGCGTGGTCGGGCAGTTTTCAATGTGCTTTCGACAACAACGGGCGCGCCGTGCGGGCGCTTTGCGGCATAAATCCATTTGCTTCCAGTTATCCTTTGAAACCGCGCGACACTTTTACGACTCCGACGATGATTTGGGTCTGGAGCGCCAACGGACTCGGGGACATGAGCAGGAAATTTCATCGCTGGGCGCGCGATTTCGGAATGCGCGACGGCCATAAAACCCGCACTGTTTTGCTGAATAATTGGGAGGCAACCGGTTTTGATTTTGATTTCAATCGCATCGCCAGCCTGTTCGGTCCGGCGAAGGAAATTGGGACCGAGTTGTTTCTTCTGGACGATGGCTGGTTTGGAAACAAATATCCGCGCACCAACGACCACGCCGGCCTCGGCGATTGGCAGCCGAACCGGAGCCGATTGCCGAACGGCCTGGCGCCGCTGGCGGCGGAAGCTGTCAAACACGGCGTCCAGTTCGGTATCTGGATGGAGCCCGAAATGGTGAATCCAAAAAGCGAACTGTTTGAGAAGCATCCCGATTGGGCAATCCAGCAGCCGAAACGCGAACTCGAATTGCTGCGCAATCAACTCGTCCTCGATCTCACCCGGCCCGCAGTGCAGGATTTTGAATGGAACACGATCAAAAGCATCCTGGGCGTGCCGGACATTGCTTACGCCAAGTGGGACTGCAATCGCTACCTCACGCAGCCAGGGTCTCCATATCTTGCGCCGGATCATCAATCCGAACTCTGGATTGATTACGTCCGCGCGCTCTATGCGTTAATGGATAAAACGGCAAAAGCATTCCCAGACACTGAACTGATGCTTTGCTCCGGCGGCGGCGGGCGGGCGGATTACGGGGCGCTAAAATATTTCCATGAATTCTGGCCCAGCGACAATACCGACCCCGTCTCGCGGGTTCCCATGCAATGGGACTATTCTTATTTCTTTCCACCAACCGCGATCGCGGGACATGTCACCCATTCGGGCAATCGTCCGATGCACTTTGCTTGCAGTGTGGCAATGAGTGCGCGGTTCGGAATGGATTTGGATTTGAACAAATTGTCAGCGGAAGACGAGGCTATCTGCGCGGGTGCCATCAGCGCCTATAAAAAAATACGCGAGGTCACTTCCCTGGGCGATTTATACCGGTTGGAAGATCCGCACCAGGGCATTCGCGGCACATTGGATTTTGTTTCGCCGGACCAATCCCGCGCAGTGGTATTTGTTTTCCAATTGCAGAATGGTCAAAGCGCTGTTGTTCATCCCCAGGGTTTGGACCCCGCCAAAAGTTACAAGATCAGCGAGTTGAATCCCGCTCCCGGCCGCCCGGCCATAGAACAGGAAGGGAAAACGTTTACCGGCGAGGAGCTAATGCGCGACGGGATTTCGCCATCGTGCTCGAAAACGCTTGAAGCTTCTGTGATTGAGCTTCGCTCATAATTTAAGAACAGCGCGCCAGCAAGAGATTCATAATTTTTTTAAAATCAAAAAGCTTCCGAGTCACTCTGTGGACTGCCTTCATTTTAACCTTGCGTATCTCCTCGGCCGCCGCGTCGCCCAGCACCAACACCTGGTCGCTAGCTTCTCCAGAAGGGCACTGTGAGATTTCCGTAACGCTAAAGGAAGACGGCAGTTTGACCTATCACGCGCTCCGCGACGGGAAGGTCGTCGTTCAGGATTCGCCCTTGGGACTGCGCTGCAATGATCAGGATTTTGAACGCGCGCTCGTTCTCGATCAGCCTGGAAGCACAACGAAGCGCGAGGAAGTTTACGAACTTTTTTCCGGCGCTCACACCCACGTCCGGCATCAATTAAATCAACGCGATCTGGTTTTTCACAACACCAACCGCGCCGCGATTGTCCTCGAGCTCGCTGCCAGCGACGAAGGCGTGGGGTTTCGCTACCGTTTTTTGGAAACGAACAACGCTATTCGTATTATTGAATCCGAGTTGACGGGTTTTACTCTGCCGCAAAATGCGCGCTGCTGGCTGCAGCCCTATCACGCCGCCGGACCTTACACACCGGCTTATGAGGATTTTTATTTTAATGTTTCACCCGGAGATCCGCCGCCCAATTCCCGCGCGAAGGCAATCGGCTGGTGCTTCCCTGCCCTTTTTCATGTACCCGATGCGGCTGCGTGGGTCCTGGTGACCGAATCCGGCACCGACGAGTCCTATTGCGGCTGTCATCTAGGACCGGATTCGGCTGGTGGACTTTACCATCTTGCATTTCCATTGAGCGACCAGACCACCAAAGGTTGGACCAACAAATTTGGACCTGAGCCGCGCTATTCGCTCCCTTGGACCATGCCGTGGCGCGTTATGGTGCTCGGAAAATCAGCGGGAGATATTGCGATGTCCACACTTGTTACCGATCTGGCGCCAGCATCACAAATCGTAGATTCGTCTTGGGTAAAACCAGGGCGCGCGTCCTGGGCATGGTGGGCTTACCCAGATAAACCAACCACATCGCAACTGTTTAATTCGTTTAGCGACTTTGCTGTAAAAATGGGCTGGGAATACACACTGTTTGACGCAGGTTGGTGGAACGTGGGATTGAAGAAGATTTCCCAGTACGCGCAGTCCAAAGGTGTCATCCCCCTCGCGTGGTGTTTCGCATCGGACTTCTACGATTCAAAAACGCGGACAAAAAAATTGGACACCGTCGCCGCCGCCGGTGTTCGCGGCGTAAAGGTGGATTTCTGGTGTTCGGACCGGCAGGAAGCCATCGCCGCCATGCAGGGATTGTTCCGCGACGCAGCGGAACGCAAGCTGGAGGTGAATCTCCACGGCTGCACCATACCGCGTGGCTGGCAACGCACCTGGCCGAATTTTTTAACGGCCGAGGCGGTGCTGGGGACAGAATCTTATTTTTATGAACCAAGATACACAGAGAAAGCAGCCGAACTGAACACCGTTTTGCCGTTTACCCGGAATGCGATTGGCCCAATGGATTCAACGCCGATAGCGTGCACGCCAAAGAAATACGCGCGCACGACGACTGCGGCTCATGAATTGGCAACCGCCATCGTCCTCAATTCAGGGATTATTCATTACGCGGACAAGCCGGAATTTTTCGAGTCGCTGCCGGCGGAAGCGTTGCAAGTATTCCGCGATGCTCCGGCGCGATGGGATGAAACGCGAT